>Ga0206860_10022_pt1 | contig 44799 bp, 39 predicted proteins | sample Alteio_BWOrgCont_44_FD_152624 | JGI IMG/M metagenome (GOLD analysis project Ga0206860, IMG submission 152624) | Enriched cells from forest soil in Barre Woods Harvard Forest LTER site, Petersham, Massachusetts, United States -... | ecosystem: Environmental > Terrestrial > Soil > Temperate forest >...
CCAAGTCGTCAGTGTCAATTCAACGACCTTCCTGGATGAGTCCACCGGCTTGGAATGGAAGAAGCTCGACCAGTATTTCGGGCAAACCATGGGTCAAGTTGAAACTGAGATAGCGGGAACTGGCTTTGCAGTGGCAGACTTTGCTCAAGTTAACACACTTGCCGGCGACGCTGGCGCTCCTGTGACGGACGCCGGCTTTGACGCGCTGGCCGCGATTATGGGTGGAGCTTACTCGGGTGGGCCAGAGCCATCAGGCCGTGAACTTATTTGGGGAGACTACTACATCGGCGCCGGAGACGCCGGTTGGTATTATATGTATGCTCAAAGCCCTTGGGAATATTATGACTCGGGGGGAGATTACTCCTATCCTGATCTGGGCACATGGGTTGTTCAAAGCGGCCCCGCCACAGCGCCCGACGGTGGTTTGACCGCCGCCATGCTCGGAACGGCGATGGCAGGGTTGGCTTTCATTCGCCGGAAATTCTGAGGAGCTGGAAGACCGGCAGCGCCTTCGCATCCGGTTGCAATTTCATAGAAGCGCCTCATTTGCAAGTGTGCAAGTATCCTCGATACTTGCACTTTTTGCTTTTCCGGCGCAAGGTCGCGGAAACGAATGCCCTCACGTTGAGCGCCATTCGGGGCGGTTCCTTATTCAACTTGCCAACAGCATCCAAGCAGCCCTCCACGGCAGTATTGAGGCTGATGCGTTGTCCTTTGGACTTGAAGTGACCAGCCAGCCGTTCAAAGGCAGTGAGGGCATCACTTTCCCGAGGGAAAGTGGTGCCAGCGAGTGGAATCGAACCACTGACCTCGGGCTTATGAGTCCCACGCTCTAACCAACTGAGCTACGCTGGCATAATCCCACTATATTCCGTGAAGAATATGGCCCCTGTCAAATCTGATTGTGGCTTTCAGCTCTTAATCTTTCCCAAAGGGAATCAACCACGGATGGACACGGTCTGTAAACCTGATTCAAAACACCCACAAAACTACGATGGGCCGGGGAAAGTGGGCGGCGCTACCTTCAGAATCCATGGACATCTAGGATAGTCAAAGATTTGGGCGATGTGCTGGTTGGCCACAACGAATCGAATGACGCTCATGGGAGTCCACACTTCGCCTTCGCGTTGAAGTTTGATCACTACCGGTTCACCATCGACTTCGCCCGCAGCCATCTTCCAGGGTATCGGCATCTTCTCGTAAACGCCAAAATAAGTCGAGCCGGACAGGCTCCCCGCATAGTGATTAGCAACCCGGAGACGCGCGTCGGCGCTGATCAATTCACGCACACTGTTCCAGTCGCGCCGATTAAAGCGCTCCACATAAAGCTGAACGATCTGCGCCAGCTCCGGGTCGGCGTTTCGCGCCGGCTTCGCCGGAGGTGATGCCGCCAGTTTTGTCCGGCCGCGATTGAGCGCCGCCTTGACGCCACCAACCGTGGAATCGACGAGTTCTGCAACCTCCTCAAGCGAGTAATCAAACACGTCTTTCAGGAGAACACAGGCGCGTTCCTTGGGCGGCAGGGAAACCACCAGGTGTTCGACCGCCTTGCCGATCTCAAGGGTGTTCGGCTCATCGGGCGGAGTTTCGTCCGGCTGGGCGGCCGCCTCCTCGGCTTTCTCCCGCACTCCCTTGCGCCGGAGGAAGTCAATGCAACGATTATGGCAAATCCGGAACAGCCACGGTTTGAGCGGGCGGCTTTCGTCAAATTGATCCAGCTTCCGGTAAGCCTCGAACAAGGCCTCCTGCACGACATCTTCGCCTTCCATCACCGAACCCGTCATGCGGGCACAGTAGCGATGCAAGGCTGGGCGAAGAGTGGCGATGGTCTCAAGGAACGCCATGTAACGCTCTTCAAAAGACCCCACTTCCATATATGACGGATCATCCATAATTCCTCATTAATATAACATAATACGCATCCCGGATGAAAAAGGATACGGAGGCCGTCGAAAAATAACGCCCGAACAAGAATCTCCCTGTGAAACGTATCTTAAGCAGGAGGAGAACCGTAATAGTGAATGAGAAGCCGATAACCGGCATCCATAACCACGAAATAAAAACGAAAAGGAAAAATTCAATATGATACTAAAGAACAAAGTTGCAGTGATCTACGGAGCCGGAGGCGCAATCGGCGGTGCTGTTGCACGCGCCTTTGCGAGCGAGGGAGCCAGTGTTTTTGTAACCGGTCGCAAACTGGCCAATACTGCGGCGGTTGCCAAAGACATTGTCGGGGCGGGCGGCAAAGCTGAAGCTGCGGCGGTCGATGCACTCGACGAGCAAGCCATAGACAAGCATCTTCAATCCGTGACCGACAAGGCGGGCCGCGTCGATATCTCGTTCAACGCGGTCGGCATCCCACCTGAGAAGATTCTGGGTGTCCCTCTGGTCAAGATGGATGTCGAGCAATTTTCCCTGCCGATCGCAGCCTACACGAAATCATACTTCCTGACCGCGCGCCTGGCGGCAAGGCGCATGGTTCCGAACAAATCGGGGGTGATCATGACCGTCACCTCTCTCCCCGCACGGGTGGGCACCACATTAAACGGAGGCTACGGTTCGGCGCAGGCCGCCAAGGATGCACTCACTCGAGACCTATCTGCCGAACTCGCACCTCAGGGCATCCGCGTGGTCAATCTCCGACCACACGGCATGCCGGAGACAAGCACGATGAAGGAAGCCTTCAAGATCAAGGCCAAGGCATTGGGCATGACCTGGGAACAGTTCCAAGGTTTCCTCGCAAACTGGAGCCATCCGCGCCGGATCATGACGCTCGCGGAGATGGCAAACATGGCGGTTTTCATGGCTTCCGACAAAGCGAGCGGGATGACTGGAACGACCATCAACTTGACCATGGGGGGCGTGGCTGACTAGCACGTTCGACCAAAGGTGTGGCTTGCAGCGCGACAAGTATTAAGTTTCGCTGACAGTGGCCGTCCGTCCTGCGAGCAAACCTTGACAAACAAAGGGTCTTTTTAAACTCACCCCAGGTGGACACGGATTAGCTGCAAAAAAACCATCCGTGTTCATCCGTGGTCAATTAAGGTGGGGATGCAGCAACCACAGCTTTGGGCCGGCCGGTGCTGGCGCGGACGATGATTTCGGCGGGGAGCCGTTTGGATTCGGGATGCTCGCCGCGGCGCAGCTTTTGCATGGATTCAATCGCAGCCACGCCCAAACGAAGTTTCGGCTCGCGCACGGTGCTCAGCGGCACGCGAAAATGCTGGCTCATCAAAATGTTGCCGAAGCCGGCGACGGACAAATCTTCCGGGATTTTGAAGCCTTGGTTGAGGAAAACATTGGCCGCACCCATGGCCACCAAGTCGCTGGCCCCCTGCACGGCTGTCATGCTGGCGGATTCGTGGATCATCTGCACCGCCGCCTTTTCCCCTTCTTCGATACTGACGCCGGCAGCGAAAACAAGGCGGTCGTCCGGCTCGATGCCCGCTTCGCGCAGGGCGCGGCGGTAGCCTTCCAACCGTTCCTGCGCCCAGGGAGAACCGCTGGGGCCGGAGAGAAAGGCGATTTTTTTGTGACCCAATTCCAGCAGGTGTTGCGTCATCAGGTAACTGCCAGTCAGGTCGTCGGTTTCCACGTTCAGGAATTGCGCGCAAAACGGGGCTCGTTGGCCCATGATAACGGTGGGCGTTTTGCGCTGCCACAGTTCCTCGTAAATGGGCGCGGTCGGCGCGAGCCGGTAAACCGGGAAAATGAAAAGCCCGTCCACACGCCGTGATAGCAGGCGGCGGATGCAGGCTTCTTCGCGTTCCGGGACATTCAAGGAATGGGCCAGGATCAAATCGTAACCCCAGTCGTGCGCGCCTTCTTCGATGGCCGAGACGGTGCGGGCAAAAATCGGATTGGTCACGGTGGAGATGATGAGGCCGAGCAATTTGGTCGTGCGATTGCGCAAGCCCTGGGCCATGGAATCGGGCATATAGCCCATCTGTTGGGCCAGCACCTTGACGCGCGTCTTGGTTTCGGCGGAAATATCCGGGGCGCCGCGCAGGGATTTGGAGACGGTCATGACCGAAACGCCCGCCTGCGTCGCAATGTCTTTTAAGCGCACCATGCTTTTCGTTTAAGGTTCGAGGGCGTTCATTGCAATCTTAAACGGACGACCCGCTCCAGTGGAGTTTCTTCCGCACGGCGGCAAAAAACGAGCTGCCGCCCAAACGAAGCAATTTGGCCGAACGCCGGCTGCGCCGGATGGTGATGGCATCGTCCGCGCTGAGCGTGGCCTGGAGCTGGCCGTCGGCGGCGATGATCGTTTCCATTTGCCGGCTGAGAAGCTTTACCCGGACAATGGAGTCCGAGCCGATGATGACCGAACGATTGGAAACGGCATGCGGGCAAATGGGGGTGATGGCAAACACCCGGGCTTCCGGGCTGATGATCGGCCCGCCCGCCGAAAGGGAATACGCGGTGGAACCAGTCGGCGAACTCACGATAAGACCATCGCCGCGATAACGGGTCAGCGGTTGATCGTCAACACTCACGTCCAGTTCTATGACGCGCGAGACCGCGCCGTGGCTGATGACGATGTCATTGAAGGCCGACATCTGGATCGCTTTTCCGCGGCATTCGCCGGCGGCCTCGATAAGGGGGCGAGACTCGATGACAAAATCTTTTTGCCAAATTTTCTCGAGCGCGTCGGGCAAATCGTTGGAAGAAACGGCCGTCAGGAACCCGAGCCGGCCGACGTTGATGCCCAGAATAGGGGTATCGAGGCCATGCAGCTCGTGGACCGCCCGCAACATGGTGCCGTCGCCGCCGAAAACCAGCAGCAAGCCGGCCTCCCGCGCCAGGGCGGCGGGATCGGGAAAGACGGCGCAACTCAAGCCGGCCATGCGGGCGGTCTGTTGTTCGGCGAGGACAACGCGGCCGGAGCGGGCAATGAGGGCTGCGGCCCGCAAGACCACGGCGCGGCTGGCGGGTTTGTCGAAATTGGCGATCAGGCCGATTTTACGGGGCGTTTCAGTTTTCTTTTTCAAGCAAAATTAAAAATTCCTTGTTGCCGGCCGGGCCCAATAGAGGCGACTCGGTTTGCCCACGCCAACGCAAGACGGTCCTGGCCGCGACAAACTCCTGCAATTCACGCAAGACGCGGGCGTGGATGGCCGGGTCCGTGATGACGCCGGCGCCTTTGTCGGCCTCGGCCTTGCCTGCCTCGAATTGGGGTTTCACAAGCGCGAGAATTCTACCGCATCGGCGCAGCAATGCAACGGCGGGCGGCAGAATCATTTGCAGGGAGATGAACGAACAATCCGCCACCAGCAAGTCCGCGCCGGCAAACGGCTTTGGAAAACTGGCTGGGGCCAGGGAACGGGCGTTGGTTTTTTCCATGACAACCACGCGGGGATCGCGCCGGAGTTTCCAAGCCAGTTGGCCGCGCCCGACGTCAACGGCATAGACCAGGGCCGCGCCCTGTTGCAGGAGGCAATCGGTGAATCCGCCGGTGGAAGCGCCCAAATCAATGGCCGTGACGCCCTTCACCTCCACTTGAAAATGGCGCAAGCCGTGTTCGAGCTTGTAACCGCCCCGGCTCACGTAACGTTCGGGCTCGGCCAGGAGAATTTCGTCTTCGGGTTTGATCGGGTCGCTTGGTTTTTGCGCGAGGTGGCCGCCGACGCGCACCTGACCGGCCAGGATGGCCCGCTGGGCTTTTTCGCGGCTGGCAAAAAAACCGCGTTCGACTAGGGCTTGATCGAGCCGCGGACGTGGCATGTTGGCACCCCGGGGACCCTAGACCCCTTTTTGATAGATGCGCTTTTGCACATCGCGGAAGGTGCTGAAAAACAAATCGTTCTCGGCGACGGTCTTTCGCACCACTTCCGCCAGCATCGGGAGTTCGGCGAGATTGAGGACGCAATGGACGCTTTGGGAAAAGGCCTGCATCGTATTCAAGCTTTCGAAAGTCTGTCCGATCAAAAAAAAGACCACATTCCGCCGCTGGGCCATGGGCAACTCCTGCACCAGGCGCAGGGTTTCATTGTCGAGGATGCTGCCGCCGGCGAAATTTTCCTCGATCACGACCACCTCATAAGCGATCTGGTTGTAGCGGGTCTCGAACAGGAGATGGCTGTCAACCACATGCACTTTGTAACCCATCCCGGTCAGGGCGGTTTTGACGGTGGCGAGCGCTTCCGGCGCGGTGATGGCCAGCAAGGCGGGTTTGTCGTTCGGCCCTATAAATTCAAAATCTTCCATGGCTCACTTCAACTTCAGGGTTGTGGGAAATTCCGGCGCCGTCGCCTTTTTGGGTTCGGCTTTCATTTTCAAGTCCGTGCCGCTCGGGCCTTCGCCGCGGGCTTTCTTGATGGCATCAATGCCGCGGGAAACGACACCGCGTTTGCTGGCGTAGAGCAACGCGGTTTCCTCGGTGATGAGGTTTTGTTCGAAAGCCTCGAGGCAGGCCTGGTCGAAATTGCGCCAGCCGAAGGTGTGGTTGGACTCGATGATTTCGTAAAAGCTTTTGCCCTCGGATTCACCGTGCACAATGGTTTCCTTGACGCGCAATGTGCTGCCCATGATTTCGAGCAAGGCGCAACGCCCGCCGCCGACGCGCGGAGCCAGCCGCTGGCTGACAACCCAGCGCAAAGTGTCGGCCAGGCGGACACGAACCTGTTCCTGCTCCTCCGGCTCGAACATGCCCAGGATGCGATTCACCGTCTGCCCGGCGTCAATGGTGTGCAGCGTGCTTAAAACCAGATGGCCCGTTTCAGCCGCGCTCAGGCCGATCTCCACTGTTTCGCGGTCACGCATTTCGCCCACCAGCACCACCTTGGGGGCCTGGCGCAACGCGGCGCGCAACCCGGCGGCAAAGGTGCTGAAATCATTCCCCATCTCCCGCTGGTTAAAGGTCGCTTTTTTGTGCGCATGCACAAATTCCACCGGGTCCTCCAGCGTGATGATGTGGATGGATTTGGTGGCGTTGATTTCATTGAGGCAGGCGGCCAGCGTGGTGGTCTTGCCCGAGCCGGTGGCGCCTGTGACCAGGACCAGGCCGGTTTTTTCCTTCGCAATCTTGGCAAAAATATCCGGCAGTTTCAACTGGGCCAGCGTCGGAATCTCCGTGTTCAGTTTGCGCATCACGATGGAATATCGGCCGCGCCCGGTGAAGATGTTGACGCGGAACCGCATCAAATTGCCCACGCTGTAGGAGGAGTCGCAGGACCCGTTGCGCAGCAAGTCTTCCGTCAACCGCGGATTGCCGTTGATCAGGTTCAAGGCAATCATTTCCGTTTGATAAGGGGTCAAATTATCCAGCGGCGGATTCATGATCACCTGGGTCAGTTCACCGCTGAGTTCCACCTGCAAGGGCCGGCCCACGGTGAAATTTAAATCCGACGCCTCTTTGCGCCGGCGCATGACCGTTTCCGTGTTCCGGTCCAGTCCCAACATGGTGGTCAGGATGTAATCAAGTTCAGCGCGGCGCATAATTTATCGGGTTAAGCAGGCCCGGGTCACATTTCATCTTCTTCGGGCGGCTTGGCCAAAAACGGCCGGAATTTCTTCTTGTCAATACATTTGTCATAGGCTTCCTCCGGGGAAATGCGTTTCATCTTGAGATGGTCCATGATCGAATCGTCCAGGGGCGTGTTGCCGTATTTTTTGCCGACCTGGATCATGCCGGGGATTTGGTGGGTCTTGCCTTCGCGCACCAGGTTGGCCACGGCGGTGTTGAAAATGAGGATCTCCAGCGCAGCCACGCGCCCCTTGCGGTCGATGCGCTTGAACAGGCCCTGGGCCACCACGCCCTTGAGGGCTTCGGACAGGGTGGCGCGGATTTTGTTTTGTTGTTCGCCCGGAAAAACGTCAATAATACGATCCACTGTTTTCGCCGCGCTTTGCGTGTGCAAGGTGCCAAAGACCAGATGCCCCGTGCTCGCAGCCGTCAAGGCCAGCTCGATCGTTTCCAAGTCGCGCAACTCGCCGACCAGGATGATGTCCGGGTCTTCGCGCAACGCGCCGCGCAAGGCCGAGGCAAAGGACTTGGTGTGCAAGCCCACTTCGCGATGGTTGACCAGGCACCCTTTGCTTTCATGCACGAATTCAATCGGGTCTTCGACGGTGATGATGTGGTCTTTGCGGTTTTTATTGGCGTAATCCACGATGGCGGCGAGGGTGGTGGATTTGCCGGAACCGGTCGGGCCGGTGACGACGACCAGTCCCTTGTGCAACATGGCAAATTTCTTGAGGACAGCCGGCAGCGGGGCGTCGAACTTTTCAAAATCCTCGAAGGAAAGAACCTTGCTGGGAATCTGGCGAAAGACGGCCGCAATGCCGTATTTTTGCGTGAAGAAATTGGCGCGGAACCGCGAGACATTGGCGATCTCATAGCCGAAATCGACGTCGCCGGTTTCCTCGAACACTTTGATTTTGTACTCCGGGGCGATCTCGTAGAGCATGATTTTAAGCTGATCATCCTCCAAGGGGGGATAATCCACGCGCGTCAACTCGCCGTTGATGCGCAAGATGGGGGGATTGCCCGACGAGAGATGAAGGTCCGAGGCCTTCTGCTCAAACATCAGATTAAAAAGCGCGTCAATTCTGGCCATAAAGAGTATTGGTGCCCAACGCGATTGTTTTAACAAACCTTCCGCAAACTGCAAGCTCTCAGTACAACAGAGGTCAAAGATCAGAAATCATTTGCTTCGGTCAGGCTTCATTAATGTGAAAAAGCGTCGGCTTTTATTACAGAATTTCATTCAGCGACCCAGCACGCTCATTTTTTGTATTGTAAGAATTTATTTGGCAATCACTTGTGCATGAAGCGCACCCTGCAAACCTTCTGGATTTTCAACCTTCAGCGTCGGTTTCCATTACAGTTGCCCAACAAACCAACCAGCGCCGCCACCTCTCGGTTAAAGTGCAATCACCTGATTACCAGTTACTAGTGTGCTTGTTTCAATTCGTCAGAAAATACGGCATCGGTCTTGCTGCTTTTTTGGTCAGCCCGGAATTTTTTTATGAAAACCTTGAGCAACTTTGCCAGTCGTACCAGGATGCCAGTGTCAATTGTGACAGCGCTATTCTGCTTGACCCTTCAACAAAGAATGTATGCCCCGCCGGCCACACCTGTGCCGTCGTATTATGGGGAAACTTTCACCAATCCGGGCGGCCTGCCGGATGTCCATTTATCGACGGACGACGGTTCTCAATTGGATTATGACGCCGTTCCAGGCAACCCTTTGCTGGATCAATTGGATAATTGGGACATTCACACTCCTCTCGGCTCGTTTAACGCGACTGATTCCACCTTGACAAGTGAATCTTACGGCACCCCTGGCCTTGATCCGAATCCTTTGGATCCCGCTTATGGCCTTCCCAGTTTTATGGTCTCTCCCACCGAAATTCCGCTGGAAGATTTGAACTTTGAAGGCACCGGACCATTAGCAGGGAGCTTTTTAAGTCTGATCATGGGGGATTACGGCAACGGCGCCGGATCGATCACTGTCACTGACAGTCAAGGCGGCACCGAGACTTCAACCGGCGTTTGGGGAGTGCCTGAGAACTCCAACACTCTGGCCCTGTTACTTTTTGCCGGCATCGTCCTGACTGTTGTATTGCCGCGCCGCAAGGCCGCGCGCGCCAGGATATAAACGCCGATTAAATCCCGCCAAGGAGTCATAGCGTGGCGCTCGTTCCATTTACCCCTCGTTTTAACGAGGGGGATAGGCGATGCAACTAACTTTTCCAACCGTTTTTAACGGTTTCCTCACCGGCCGAACGCGAGTTGAAACTGTTAAAACAGTTGAGGAAGGGAAGCCCAGGCGGTTGCCCCTCGTTAAAACGAGGGGTCAATAAAAACTGGTCCGTCCCCGATCCCAAAAACTGAGATGACTCGGCATAAAAGGCGTCCGCATAATCTCGCAAAAGAGGCTTGAGCCATGTCATCATGCGCCTCCGATGTATCGCCTGGCTTTGCAAATACATGAGGAGATCAGCCGCCACGGGCCGATTTCCTTTGCGCGCTTCATGGAACTGGCGCTTTACGCGCCCGGCCTGGGTTATTACGAACGGCAGCGTGAAATAGGGCGGCGCGGCGATTTTTTCACCAGCGTCAGCACCGGCCCCTTGTTTGGCGAACTCCTGGCATTTCAATTTGCCCAATGGTTGGGATACCCGGACGACCGGCAGGTCGTCCCTACCGGGTCCAATATGGTAGGGACGCGCTGCCGCGCGTCCGAGGCGACATTCGAGAAGCTGCAAATCATCGAGGCCGGCCCTCATGAAGGCGCGTTGGCGGCCGATATCCTTGGCTGGATGCGGCGTTGGCGTCCCGACATCCTCAGCCGCCTTGAATATTGCCTGATCGAACCTTCGCCAACGCGTCGCGTCTGGCAGGAACAAAAACTGCGCGACTGGCTGCAAAAAATAAAATGGGTGGACGACATCGCCGAAACCAGCAAAACCGACCCGATGCAAACCAAACGGATTATTTTCAGCAACGAATTTCTCGACGCCATGCCCGTCCATCGCCTGGCCTGGAATGCCGCAGCAAAAAAGTGGGAAGAATGCCGCGTGGCCTGCGAAAACGGAAAATTTGTGTGGCAACAAGCCCCGCCGCCGCCCGAATTGGCAGAACAACTGCCACAGATCAGCCCGGAGCTGGCCAAGGTTTTGCCGCCGGGATACGTCATCGAACATTCCCCTGCCGCCATAACATGGTGGAAAAAAGCCGCCAAAACGCTGGCACACGGAAAATTATTGACAATAGACTACGGCCTGACCGCCGAAGAACAATTCCGCCCCGAACGAAGCGAAGGAACACTGCGCGTCTACACCCGACACCACACCAGCAACGCCCTGCTCGACAATCCCGGCGAAAGCGACATCACCGCCCACATCAATTTTTCCGCAATCGAAGCCGCCGGCCGCGCCGCCGGCCTGACCACCGAAGGCCTGAAGAGCCAGAGTCAATTTTTGACAAAAATCCTGGCCCAAACCGAATCAGAGCCAGGCAAATTTGAAGCATGGACACCGGCGCGAACGAAACAATTCCAAACCCTGACCCACCCCGAACACCTGGGCCGCGCCTTCCGCGTGCTGGTTCAATCGGATTCTTAGCTTAAGGTGAACATGAGAAAGTCGAATTTGTCGATGAGTTCATTTCGAAGTGCTGTCATAGTGACATTAGTATGGCCCAGCCCGCAAAACTCGCATTCCTACCGTTCGCACAACATAGATTATGTATTATGCGGCAAAAAATTTATGCTTCTGGGCATTGCGGTGTCCGGCGCTCATACAGCTTCAGTGGCCTGCACCGCAGCAATGCTTGAAGAAAGTTCAGTCAACGAAACGAAAAGAGGAATTACTCATAAGGGATTCCAGATCTATTGTTCGTCTTGTCTTTTGCATTCACAATTTGGATTTGCCCCTAGAGTCTATAATGATCGCCAAAGCGCTCTTGGATATCATAGAGAATTGCCACTTCTCGATTATCGCTGCGGGCGACATCGGTAATCTTAATGCGCTCTTGAGCGATCCTAACGGCGGCCTGGGAACTAATTAGCAGCCCGGAGGATATCGCGCCCCAAATCGGCCCTTCCATCGCGCCGACCGCACCGGACACAGCAAGAGTAACTGCAGACTGTTTCCAATCAAAAAACTGTGAAATCGCGCCTAAGACGGTTTGGAAGCCGTGTTTTTTCAGAGCCCAAGCGTAGTCTTCAATCTTTTGGGCAATAATGTCGGTGGCATGAGCGACCGAATCTGTCTTTAAGCCTTCATGCAGCCAAACTCGGAGGTCCCGATATTTGCGTTTGGACTCAACGTCATTTCGGAATTCCACGATCTGGTCCCAACTGACGCAAATCCTGTCATCGAAAACCGGAATATTGTTGAGAGCGGCGTCGTATGCGATTTTCTCTCCTTGAGAGAAGTCCGTATACAATCGGAGACGAGAATTATAAGCTGGCGTCGCCAAAATGCCTGCATTGCAATACTCTGCCGCGGTGTATTGTTGAGAGTAAGCTGCGGCATCCCCCGGTGTTCCACCATATGAGACGGACAAGGCGAGTTTTTCGAGTTCCTCCACCATGGATTTATCGACAGAAGCGATACGAAAAAGCACCTCCTCCGGAACATCGTAGGCAGGCCCAAACACGTGAACCCTGTCGAATAGTAAGGCGTTGCGTTTGATGCTTTCGTGATCGCAGACCGCGCAAGTTTCGAAGGGCGCGGGCAGCAGATCTCGCTTGGTGTTTTCGTTGGACATTTGCAGTTTGTATTTGCGCTATAATATAAACCTTATCTCCTTGTGAAAGAGAATTCGCACAAGATAGCTTATGTCTAATACTTGACGATGAAAATTCTCGCCTTCACGGGCGCTTCTTGCCACATCAAGTAATCCTGTCATCCTGTTATCCTGTCCAGACTCTGAATCCGGTAACATGTTGCTGATGCGTAGCTTTTCGTGTTGCCAGTTAAGTCGTTGACTGTCAGGACTTGTTGCCGTGTTGCCGATTTTCCGGACCTACCTATCAATCTTGCGTTTTTTTGCGATTCTTTGCGGCAAATCAGTTCTCTGGCCCGTTTGAGAGTTCGACAAAGTAATTACCCTTTGTTGTCTTCGTTATCTTCTGTTCAAGAAAAGGAGTTCCAGCTAGGCGGCGACGTGTTCGTGCGCGCCAATCACCGTCGTATCTCCCAAGCGGCGGCCCAGCCAGTAGGCGGGCAGATCGCCCTGGCCCTTGGCGTTGATGCGGTGGGGCTTTTCGAATAGGTATTTGTCTTTCAACCGTTCGTAGGTGGATTCGGAGACGTGAATTTTTCCGGCCTGGCCGGTTGTTTCCAGACGGCAGGCGAGGTTGACGGTTTCCCCCCAAATATCGTAGGCAAATTTTTTGTAGCCGATGACCCCCGCGATGACCGGGCCGGTGCAGATGCCAATCCGGATTTGGAGGGAAGTATCATATTGCCGGTCGAGCCGCTGGATCTCTTCATGCAGGTCGATGGCCAGGTCAGCAATGGCTTCGGTATGATCCGGCCGTGGAATGGAAATGTTGCCGGCCACCATGTAGGCGTCACCAATGGTTTTGATTTTTTCCAGCCCCTGGCTTTCCACTAAAACGTCAAAGTTTGAAAAAATCTCGTTCAATAACTGAACGATCTCCCGAGGCTCCATATGATTTGAAAGCGTGGTGAAACCCACCAGATCAGCCAGGAGCACGGTGACGTCGGCGTGGCTGTCGGCAATGTTGGTTTCGCCTTTTTTTATCCGGTCCGCAATTGGCTTGGGGAGAATGTTGAGCAGCAGCAGTTCGGACTTTTTCTGTTCGGCTTGGAGCTGGTCGTGGAGGTGTTTGGTGTGGACGGCATTGCCCACGCGGAGAATCACGTCTTGCAGGTCCACCGGCTTGTTCAAAAAATCGTTCGCGCCGGATTCAATTCCCTTGAGCCGTTCCTTGCGTTCGGAAAGGGCGGTAATCATCAGAATCGGGATATGTGCGGTCTGGGCGTCGTTTTTCAAGCGCCGGCATACTTCAAAACCGTCCATCTTCGGCATCATCAGGTCGAGCAAAACAACGTCCGGAAGACGCGCTTCAATTTTCTGCAAAGCGTCCAGTCCGTTTTCGGCTTCCTCAACCTCGTAACCGCACGCTTCCAACGGATCATGCAGCAGCGTGCGGTTCTGTTCCTCGTCATCTACAATCAGCACAAAGCCGCGGGCGGGCGTTTTCCCTTTGGGCGCGGTGTTGATATTTTGTGTTTCGTTGCTCATGATTTTTCCTCCCGGGCGGATGGTTTATTCCTGGGAGCTTCCTGGCTGGCATGAATAAAGCGCGTGATGGTTTCTATGAATGTCCTGGTATTGATGGGCTTGGTCAGATAGCCGTCGCAGCCGGCCTTCAGGGCGATTTCTTCGTCGCCTTTCATCGCATTGGCGGTCAGTCCAACAACTGTGAGGTGGCGCGTGGCGGGGTTGGCTTTGAGATCTTTGGTGGCGCACAAGCCATCCATGCCGGGCAAGCCTATATCCATCAGCACCAGGTCCGGCAAAAGTTCGCGCGCCAACCGCAGTCCCTCTTCAGCCGTGGGCGCGGAATTGACCGTGAAGCCGTTCACCTCCAGCAAATCGGTGGCCAGTTCCAGGTTCAACGAATTGTCCTCAATGATGAGTATGTTACGGCCGGTCATACGTTGGCTCCGATTTCAGCCGCTTCCGCAGCCAGTGGTTTGATGCCGTTGCCGCACAACTCGTGCCGGTCGGCGGGTCGCGCCAGCCTGGCTTCGGCATTGGGAATTGGGATTATGAAAGTGAAGGTGCTGCCTTTGCCTTCGACACCTTCGCTCTCCACCCAGATGCGTCCGCAGTGCATTTCGACCAATTTTCTGGTCAAGGCCAACCCCAGCCCGGTGCCTTGCTGCTGCCGGGCATAAGATGAGTCCAACTGCTCGAACTCCTTGAAAACGCGTTCCTGGTCTTGCGCTTTTATGCCGATGCCCGTGTCCGAGACGGTGACGCGCAAGGACTGCGCCACCGGACTGGAATCGGCGCCGGGGAAGGTTTGGATGGCGGCGGTCACAAAAACCTTGCCGCCGTCCGGGGTGAATTTGATGGCGTTGCTGAGCAGGTTGTACATGATCTGCTTGAACTTTTTTTCGTCGGCAAACAGTGCGGTCAGATTCTGCCCCACTTCAAACTCGAGGCCGATTTTCTTCCGGGTAGCCAGCGTTTTGACAATTGTCCGCACCTCCGACAAAGCCTGGGCGACGTTGAAGGTGTTACACTCCAGTTCCATGCGCCCGGCCTCCACCTTGGCCAGGTCAAGAATATCGTTGATAAGCTGGAGCAGGTGGCGCCCGCTGTTGAGAATGTTGTTGCAATACTTGTGCTGCCGGTCGTTCAAGTCGCCAAAAGTTTTGTCGGCCAGCATTTCCGAAAAGCCGATGATGGCGTTGAGCGGGGTGCGCAACTCATGGCTCATGTTGGCGAGGAACTGGCTCTTGGCGCGATTGGCGGATTCGGCGGCATCCTTGCTTTGCTGCACGGCCTCTTCGGCCAGACGGCGTTGCGTGATGTCCTGGATTACGGCCTGAAATTCCCGCGTGCCGCCTTCTTCCCGAAACAGGCGGCGGATGCGGTATTGATGCCACACCACCCGCCCATCCGGCGAATGCAAACGCTGATCGAATGAAACGACCGGCTCATCCGCCGGCAAAGAGTCGATATGGCCCAGGGGAATGGCGGATTCTTCTTCGGAAAGAACGCGAAAGAAGCTTGTGCCGATCAACTCCGCGCTGCTTTTGGCATGGAAGCGGCAGAACGCTTCATTGACAAAAGTGATCTGGCCATCCGGCTTGAACCGGCAAATCAAATCCGCCTGGTCTTCCACCACCGCGCGAAAACGTTTTTCACTTTCCGACACCGCGGCTTCCGCCACGCGCCGTTCGGTGGCGGCGGCGGCCAGCAACATGTTGGTGACCGCCAGAATCCCGATGTAACTGCCCATGAGCATGAGGCTGTCCTTTTCCGTTTGGGCCATGAACGGCCCGGCCCCGCGGATCAATGAATAGATGGCCAGCACCGACACAAGCAATGTTCCGGCGCTCGCGCCCCGCGGGCCAAAACGCAGCGCGCCCCAGACGAGGAAGGGAAATGGCAAATAGGCCAGCGGATAATTTTGAATTCCATAGACAAACCAGGAGTTGAAGGAAATCAGCGTGCCACCGATCAGACCCGCGCCGCAGATGATGGCCTCGATAATCAAACCGGCATTCCAACGGGTGGACGACGGCGTCGCCCAGGTGATGATGAACGGCGCGACCACCAGCCCGGCCAGCGCATTCGGCACCCACCAAACCAGGATGTTCGGAAACAAGGCGTCCCATGACACCACGCCGCTGTAGGCAAGACTGACAACGTTGAACGCCGCATTGACCGTCGTGCCCAGGAAGCACGCCAGTCCGATGTAGCCGGTCACATCGCTGGTGCGCTCCATCGCGTTGTTGAAGGCGACGAATTTCTTGAGCAGGTAAGCGCAGACGATGGCCCCCATGGTGTTGCCGATGGCCGTGCCCAGCGTGAAAAATCCGAACGGCATCCCGTTCATGAAAGTAAACAGGACCGCGCCTAAAGCCACCCCCGGCCAAAACCGGTAGCCGAACAGCAGGATGGCGGCCAGCGCGATGCCCGCCGGCGGCCAGACCAGGGTCACATTGCCGGAAAGAAACACCGTCTCTTTGCCAACCAATCCGCCGATGAAGTAAAGTGCGATGAGCAGAACACCGCGCGTGAATGGCGTCAGGTTCTGATTCTGTGTCCGCTTGACCATATATCTACCCATTTATCGGCAGAAAACGGCCTAAACTTTAGCTGTTTCCGATGGTGCCAATATTAGCAGGAGCCCGCATTCAACCGTCGCGCAGCGGCGGCGAATTGTCAAGTTGTCGCGAACGTGCGGATTACGGACCCGGTGTGTCCGTCAAAGCCGGGCTGCCGAACAGCGAGCCTTGACGGTCGCTGTCCGAACCCAGGCCGAATCGCGGGAAGGCTTTGAGAGAAAAGGTGAGGGCGACGGTGAAGTCGCTGGGTTGCCCCGGCCCTTCGGTGACGCGAAACATCAGGGAGGCTGTCCAACTGCGCAGGTCGCGGTAGATCGAGTAAACTTGCTGCTGCAAGCCGCCGTACTGAGCTTCGTATTGCTCCAGAATGTGGATGCCCCAGTTTTCATTCATCCGATAATAAAAGCTGAGCCCGATCAGGTTGTGGCCGGGAAGGTCTTCTCCAGGGTAGGTCTGAAATTCCGGGTCGTTATTCACCAGGTAATTGTAACTGAGGGAAAGGCTCCAGGCGGGTTGCGGGTGAATGTTTATCGTTTCGATGGCTTCGCGCCAGCGATTGCTGACCATGTCGTAGCGGGTCGAGGAACTCAAGGTCAACCAGGAGCGGGGACGAAAATCCAGGTCCGAATACAAATCGCCCCACGGCTTGTTGGTGTCCGGCCGCAGGTTCCAATCCGCGATGATGGCCCAATTGATGAGGTCCTGGACGCCATCGGCCCGTTTGGTTTGTAATTTGTTGCGCAGTGCCAAACGCACCACGTTCATTTCGCCAATGGAGTCGATGTTATTGTAATCCGGAAAATCAATCGGCAACAGGCCCAGGCTGGGCGATTGGTAATCAAACTGCGGGAGCTGGCTGGGCGACCGTGTGGGCGCCGGCAAATACACGTAATCCACTTCCGGCGAGATAATATGGCGCAATTCATGCACGTCCATCAGGCTGCTCTCCGCGTCCTCATAAACCCGGGATGCCTTGAAGGAAACATCCATACCGGTGTTGAAGACCGCGCGCAACTGATCGTTGGTGTGAATGGCCGGGCCGTCCACGTCGCTGTAATAGGTCAGTCGTCCGCCGACGTTCGGCGTGACGTTGAGCCAGCCAAAAAATGTCTCGGGCAGGGTGAACTGGTGGAAGGTGTCAATGCGCGAAGCCGAGTAATCAGACGGGGGGACGTTGGTGGTTTTCACGGGCATGACCGCGACGCCATTGGGATTCATGGTGAAATTGGTCAGGTAATAAAGCGAGTTGGTGTTGGAAAAGGCCCGCTGGAAATAGCCGACCGAGCTTTCGTTTTCATAATAAACGGGCGTGTCGCCCACCTGCTGGCGCAGGCCGGATAATTTGATGTCCGGCAGGCGTTCCACCGTTTCGAAGAAATCCACCAGACGGGGCTGGACCATCATGTTTAAAGTGTAATTGGGCCACAATTGACTGACCTCGCCGAAGGAGATCGGCTCCACATTGGTCACATACTCGCCCTCAAAAAAATCGCGCAGGATCAGCGGATCGCTTTGGTAATTGGCCACCACTTTGGCCGTCAGGTTTGAGGTGGGCTGGACGTCATAATAAAATGCCATGCGCTGGCGGTTTTCCCCCAAGTGCGGCACGTTGCCGAACCCATCGGCGCCGGGATCCTGGTCGTCGGCATAATAATAACGGAAGGCGGCTTCACCCCAAGTGCCCAGATGGAGAGCGAGGTCCGGCCCGCCGGCGATGCCGCGCTTCTCGCGCAAGTCGAGATGCACCGTCCCATCCAGGATGCCGTTGCCGTACCAATTGTAAGCGCTCAACAAGTAAGGGCCGTATATGCTGCGGTAGCCCGGCGAGAATTCCCAATTGTTCGGATGCTGCCCGAGGGAGCGTTTGTAATAGGGGAAATAAAAGACGGGGGTCTTTCCCCAATAGAGGGTGGCATGATGGGCCTCAAAATATTGCCCCGGCGCGATGGTGATGCTCTTGGCCCGAATCGTGTAAGCCGGCTGGGACGAGTCATCCGTGGTAATCACCGCATGGGTCGCGGTATAGACCTCGTTGCTGTTGCCGGTCAGGTGGCTGCCGGCCAGGCTGAACGGCTCCTGGATGGATTTGAACGTGTTGGCCCGGACCTCCCCGGTCTTGAAATTGTAAATGAAGTTGGTGCCGCGCCAGATATGGCCGTGGTCCAAAATAGTCACATCCCCCTCCGCCACCACCTCGTCGGTCACATTATTGGCCGTGCCCATGTCCATCGTGACCACGCTGGTCGCATTGCTGAGGACGGCGCCGTGCTGGAAATAATTCGTATCGCCGATGGAGGAGTACTCGCTGTTCGTTTTCGAGCCGCTAATGACCCAGGGCGCGCTTTGCTGTGCTTGACAGACAAAGGCCAGGGCGGGAAGCAGAAAAATTGCGCTCAGCAGACGCCGTTTGTTCATTAATCGCGCACAGCTAAACAAAAGGCGGGGAAACTGCAAAGGAAGATTTGCAGGAATATTTTGGGGTAATGAGTTCTACTTTCCCCGGAACTTGACCTCGGAGAAGCCCAATTGCTGGAGCAAGGTCGTCAACTCGATCCTGGCCCGGTCGGTCGCATCGGTCAAAATTCCGTTTTTGGTGGCGGCCTCGCGCAGATACTCCACCGCCTGCATGCGGGCGTTCTGCTCCAAATCCTTGTCAAAACCACGCAAAAGCCCGGTGGACCGCTCCACCACTTCGGAACGGCGATCGTCCAGATAAACATCCGTGATGCGGGGCGGCGGCAGGGTCAGGCTGATTTTCTTGTCCTCAATCTGGATGTCCCCCTCCTCCAGCATGCTCAAGTCAATGCCCGCCTTGACCACGCCATGAGCGACAAACAGGACGCGATTGTCCCCGTACCATTTGGCATCGTCATAAACGACGACTTTTTCCAGGACATATTTGACCGTGACGAGATGGTTGAGATGTTGCACCTGGGTGAGGAGCGCGGCGGAATCGAAAGCAGAACTTCTCCCGAACGGCAACCAGCGATGAGCGACAAAGCCGAGGAACAAGCCCAGGGCAAAAATCACGGCCAACGCGGCCAAAGCCAGCACCGCTTTCTTCAACATGGCTGGCAGTGTAGAGCCTTGGCCGCGCGCGAAAAAGAGAAAAACCGTTTGGTAAAGTGGCGCCCCGGATTTGCCTGCAGCGCGAGGCATTCCGGGCCGTTCCAGATCGCATTCAAACCAGCAAACCTAGACTTGACCGAACATCGCGTCGAATGCCCTTGCAGGTCTTGAGAGCCAGACGCGCCTCAGCCGAAGTCGCTGTGTCGCCGGGATATCTGAAATTCACCGCGTAATCCGCCAGCAGGTGCGCTTGCGGGAGAAAAACGACCCACATTGGTTCCAGCGGCAGCAATAACTTCAGCAAAACCACTAAATCGTGCGTCTTGGGAAAGGCCACGCCTGCCTCGCACAATCGCGCCTTGAAGTATTTCTCCACCGTTTGCTGGGCATGAAAACAGGCCGCGTCATGGACTCGCTGCTTCCGCCGGCGCATGATCTGGACCGCGACCTGGAAATCGCCCTCAGCTTTTTCCACCCACTCCTGGGTCAGCGGCTTCATAAAGAATGTCTCCCTTGGCCAGAACCTCCTGAATGAAACAATCGCCCCAGCGCAGCCGCCGGGCGATGTATGCCGGAGTCCGGACGATTAAGTCAAGAGGAAAATCAGCCGGAATGCGCTGGCGGATTTCCAGCGATTTGCGGCCCCGCTTGCGATTGAACGGCATGATCACGAGCACATCCACATCGGAGTCCTCCGTGGGTTTGCCGTAGGCGTACGAACCAAAGAGGACGATCTTGCGCGGGTGAAATTCTCGCGCAATCGCTCTACTGAAGGCCCGGATTTGGTTACGCTTGACCAAGACGATGTTATTTGGCCTCAACCGTCCCCATGTGTCAAACCATATCACAAACGCGGAACATTTGGGCGATCGCGTCTGTTGCTTCACCACACCGTAGCTGACAACTTGCCTCGACATTAGTGGGTTGCGGCAGGGGCGGGCTTTCATTACGCTTGGGTCATGAGCTTTGCTTCGCTTGGACAATTTCCCCAGTACCGTCCGCGCCGCTTGCGGCAGTCGGCGGCGTTGCGCCGCCTGGTGCAGGAGACTTCGCTGCGGGCCGGCCAATTGGTTTTGCCCTTGTTCGCGCGCGCCGGACGGAAGACGCGCGCGCCGGTCGCGTCCATGCCCGGCGTCTTTCAATTGTCGCCGGATGAGATCATCCGGGAAGCGGCGGCGGCGCAGGCGGCGGGAGTGGCGGGAGTGTTGCTGTTTGGAATTCCGGAACGGAAGGATGAAAAAGCTTCGGGCGCTTATGCGGCCAATGGCATTGTGCAGCAAACGGTCCGCTTGCTGAAAAAGGAGCTGCCAGATTTCCTTGTGTTGACAGACGTCTGCCTGTGCGAATACATGAGCCACGGCCATTGCGGCGTCATCGGCAAGGGCAAAGGCCGGGGAGTGGACAACGACCCGACACTGGCGTTGCTGGCCCGCACGGCGTTGAGCCACGCGGAGGCGGGGGCGGATGTTGTCGCGCCCAGCGATATGATGGATGGCCGGGTAGGCGCGATCCGGCAGGTGCTGGATCGGCAGGGTTTTTCCGGGACGCCCATTCTTTCCTATGCGGCGAAGTTCGCTTCGGCGTATTACGGGCCGTTCCGGGAAGCGGCGGAGTCCGCGCCCAAGTTTGGCGACCGGCGCGCGTATCAAATGGACGGAGCCAACGCGCTGGAAGCGTTGCGCGAAGTGGCCATGGACATCCAGGAAGGAGCGGACATGGTCATGGTCAAGCCGGCGCTGGCGTATTTGGACATTTTGCACCGGGTCAAGACGGAGTTCGGCTACCCAACGGCGGCCTACGCGGTGAGCGGGGAATATGCCATGATCAAGGCGGCGGGAGCCAAAGGGTGGATCGATGAACGGGCGGTGACGTTGGAGTCGTTGCTGGCCATGCGGCGGGCCGGGGCGGATTTTATCGTTACTTACTCGGCGACGGCGGCGGCGCGCTGGTTAAAGGAGGATTGACCGGCGCGTCAAAGTCTCTTGAACAAGAGCAAAATCAGCACAATAACCACGACCGCGATAACGGCGATCACCGCGATGAAGATCTTTGTGCCGGTATTGCTCTTCTTAGCGAACGCGCTTTTTTCGAAACTGACGGTGGTGCCCGGTTCCTGGCCCAGCTTGACGCCCTGGGGGATGACCATGGTTTGATCGGGCAGCTTCTTGGGCGCGGCGGGCTTGGCCGCGGCATCTTCCAGGCGCATCTCGATCTGGCCCAAACGCAGAATACTGCCGGGTTTCAACGGCGCTTCGCCCGTGACCTGGTTGCCATTGATAAAGGTGCCGTTGGTGGAATTGAGATCGCGCACGATCACATCAGTGCCGCGCAACAAAATCTCGCAGTGATGACTGGAGACCGACCCTTCAGGAATGGGGAAAGTATTATCATCAACCCGGCCGATGGTGGTTTTCTCCACCGTCAGTTCATGAGCCTTGCCCGTCAATCCTTCGCTAAGAATTACTAGTCTTGCCATATCGGCGTGGGTGATTATGTCTGCTCAACACTGCAAGTCAAACCGTTTCCTGTCAATGTTTTCGAGCGGTCTCACGACTTTTCAACCAGGGTGCGAAATTGGGCGAACAACGGCGTGGAATCGTGCGGCCCCGGCGATGCTTCCGGATGATATTGCACGCAGAAAACCGGCTTGTTCTTGTGATGCAGCCCTTCCACGGTCTGATCGTTCAGGTTGACGCGGTCCACCACCACATCGCCCGGCAGGCTTTTCGGATCAACGGCGAAACCGTGGTTTTGCGAGGTGATTTCAACCTGGCCGGTGGCGAGGTTTTTGACCGGCTGATTGGCGCCGCGATGGCCGAACTTCAGCTTGAACGTTTTGCCGCCCAGCGCCTGGGCGACAATCTGGTGGCCAAGGCAGATGCCAAAAACCGGCACGCCGCTCTTGATCAAATCGGACGCGGCTTGCACGGCGTAATCCAGTAGGGCCGGATCGCCCGGGCCGTTGGAAAGAAAAATGCCGGCGGGTTTGTATTTCAGCGCCTCGGCGGCCGGGGTGGTCGCGGGCACGACCTGGACTTTGAAGCCGTGCTGGCGCAGACGGCGCAAAATATTATATTTCATCCCATAGTCGTAGGCGACAATGGGAATGTCCGCCGGAGGCATGGGCGCGGGCGGCGCGGCATAGGGCCCGCGTGGCAATTGGAACTTGCCGCTCTGCGCGTCCTTTTCGTCCCACAAAAACGGTTCCCGATGCGTGACGATTTTTACATAATCCGTCGCCCCCAAACCAGGCCAGCTTTTGGCGCGGGCCACGGCTTCCTCCGGCGCGATGTCCTCCGTCGAAATAAAGCCGTTGAGCGCGCCGCGCACGCGAAGTTTTTTGGTGAGGGCGCGGGTGTCAATGCCTTGAATGCCCGGGATGCCGTTTTTTTCCAAATACTCGGCCAGGGAAGATTGGGCGCGCCAATTGCTGACCACCGGGGAAAGTTCGCGAATGACGAATCCGGCCACGTGCGGCTGCCACGATTCGACATCCATCTCGTTGATGCCGTAATTGCCGATGAGGGGATACGTCATGGTGACGATCTGGCCCTTGTAAGAAGGGTCGGTCAAAATCTCCTGGTAACCGGTCATGGAAGTGTTGAAACAAACTTCGCCGCAGGCCTGGGCGCGCGCGCCAAAGCCGCGGCCTGGAAAGACCGAACCATCCTCAAGGGCTAAAATCGCATTCATTAAACCTTAATCAACTTCCGCCTGCGGAATGTAGGGAGATTAGCGGAGTGGTCAAGGCAAATGCTTCTTTTTCACTTCCTCGATCTTGGCGATAAAGGCCGCCGGGCCGCCGGGAAATAATCCCAGATTGGTCCAAACCACCGTCTCGTCAGGCTTCAAGACAATTAAAGTGGGATAGCCCTCCACCTTGTACTTCGTCTGCAACGCTTGATTGGCTTCCGCCTCCGCGGCGGGTTGTTGTTTCTTAAACGGAAAATCGACCTCAACCAGCACGAGATTTGTTTTGGCGTAATTGATGAACTCAGGTTTTGAAAGAGTTTCCGCATCGAACGCTTTGCACGCCACGCACCAATCCGAACCGGTGAAATTGAGCAGGACCAATTTATTTTCCTTTTTGGCCCGGGCCAAGGCATCGGGGACGCTGGTCAACCAAGGCGCATCCGCCGCCAGCGCCTGGCCGGCCAGCCAACATGTAAACAGAATGAATAGAACTTTTCTCATACCCCGTGATGATTTGACCTCAATCCAGCCCAAATATTCACCCATCCTGCCCGCCGCGCAACTTCTCTCTGACCAAATGCCCTTGAAATGGATTGCCGAACGATTAAACATCGGTGCAGCCGGTTCCTTTGCAAACTTAGTGCGCAATGAGGGTGAAAACAATCATATGCGGAACCTCATCACAACACTACCTCGGACCGGGTGTGCGCCGTTGCTGTTGATACATCCTTGCGTCATCCAAACGGAACGCTTCAACCGCGGCGAGCGAAGCAGGCAGCGGCCAGACAATCGCTGAAGCACTCAATTGGTCGAACCTGTTGCCAAACAGGTCAGGTCGCTTGCGCAGAGGCAATTGCACCCCGTTGTCCATACAACCCAAGCCGACTGAGTAAATAATGAAATGTCCGCTTTCACTGAGGCTATAGCGCAACGGCTGGCCGTCCATAAAATCGACCGGGGACTTTCCCAGGAATTCCGGCGCAAGCCCTAACAGTGAGTTAGGATATGCGCCATGCCGGGCGCGATAGCGTTCGAGCGCCAAGGCTGCGATTAATATCCGCCGCTGGGCTTCGGCCATGGCTGCACGACCGAGTAAAGCTTTATCATCGACCACTTGGGAGTTGAATGGAAGAGGACGCAACACACCCAAAATCCTGCGCATGTCCAACCAGGTTGGAGCCTGCACCGCACGACGAAGTTCAAGTTCACCATCGCGATAGTGGAGCAACATGGCTGCTTCATCAACGTAGCTACCGTGTTCAAGATATTGCTTATACCGCCACTGGGCATTGAGCGCTTGCCAGACCATCACCGGGAACCGCAATGCCCATGCCATGAACTCATCGAAAGACGCATCCGAATTTGACATGGCCCGTGCCCGTTGGAAGGCGTTTGCGTCGCTGGCGCACTGGTAGGCGGCTGTATCCGGCAGACGGGTAAAAAAATCTACGGATTCCCATTCCGCCTGCAACTTGGCAAGCTGCGCGTCCGACCACCCGTTTGTTTGGAGCGCCTCCCACGTGGCTTCGAACGCCAGCTCTGTGGTCCCGAACCGAGCAAGGTGGCATTTTTGTGGCAGTCCCGGTTCCCAACCCGTCACGAGTCGGGTTGCTGCCAACAGGTTGTTCCAAGCTGCAGCCTGATCGCCGTCATGCAGGGCAAGCACAAGTCGATTGTTAAACGAGCGCATCAGGCCATTTATTTGACTCAAAGGTGGTGGAATCTTATAACGGCCCATTCGGCGTCTCAGGTCAAAACGGATAGGGCCGGCGAAAATCGCGGCAGAGGCACGGTCGAGCTGAGGCCCTCTGGCATCGCTGTCTTTGCGTAAATCACCCCAACTGTAAGGGCAGTTACCCTGTCCCTGTGGCAATGGTTTTTCCGGCGCTGACAATTTCCAAACGACAGCAGCGGAGTTGGATTCCACTGCTTCCATCAAGTTTGGAGGATGAATGTCCCAGAAATTGACTGTTGGCAGGAAGTTCGGATGGCTCCCACCCATGCTCAGGCCGGGCAAACCGCGATTTGTCATGGTGTTAGTCGGCTCCACAACGGCCTCCATCAATATCGCTTCACGCGCGCGCAATTCGGGAGTAGTTGAAACGTCAAAGTCAGCCAGGTCCGTCTTGAATCCCTCCTTGCGTAAAGCCTGGCGAGTTTCCGCCACGGCCCTTTGCCCGACGTCGTCCGCACGGGACAAAGGCCCCCAGCAGAAAAGACCAATGACGGTGGGAATCCAAACGGATTTCCAGCGCTGCATGGACAAGCGAAGATTCACCGGGTACTTTCCTTCCTGTGTCAACCATCCTCCCATTCCGGTTAAATCGCCAGTCATTTCGCGCATTTTTCTTTGCCTCTTCTACAGGATGGTCTAGCCTGTGGGCATGACCGGCGTCAATCAACTTGGCAGCCTATGCCGGCTCGGTATTGTGGCCGCGCTTTTGCTTTCGGCGGTTTCCCTCTTGGCCGATCCGATTGTGGATATACACGAAGAGAACCTCATCCAATCCAAGACGGTTTTTTCGGTGACTGCTGCGATACTCGTGGAAGCGGGATGCGTGTTGTGGTTGTTGAGGCGCTGGCGCACGCCTAGCTTGTTCGTTCTATGGATCATGGGAATGCATCTGGTCACTTACCCGCTGTTTTTGACTTTGGTCTGGCTCGCGATCAATCTGCAACCGGCGCTCGCCGTGGCCGCTGGGGAAGGAGCGATTGTTGTGATTGAGGGAAGTTTAATCTATCTGATCTGCCGCTATGCGCCGTCGGCCAAGGCGCAGCAACCCGCTCCATCCATTTTCAAAAGCATTTTCGTTTCTTTAGCCGGGAACGCTTGTTCAGCGGCGGCTTTCCCGCTGCTGGTAATGGTCGCTGGTTGGTGAAAGCGTGCAGGTATGTGCTGTATACGTATGCATGAACATCAATTCAGTCCAAATACTCGCGCATTTTCAGGTTCACAATAAAAAATAAATCGCTCCTTGACTTTGCCGGTCGCCCGTCCGAAAACGTTGGAACGTGCCCGGTCTCCCTCCAGGTTTTTATGCCCAATGGCGCGCGCAAAACGAGGCGCGCCTTTTTTTGCGCGACCAAAGCAGCCCCCTCCCCCCGGAACGCCTCTTGCAATCGGTCTGGCATCATCAGCGGCTGCAGCGCGATCAGTTGTTGACACTGGACGGACGGACGGTGCGCGTGTTGCATCCGGGGTTTTGGAACCATGAGGCCGGCCCGGATTTTCGCGGGGCGGTCGTGCAGATCGGGCAGGAGGAGGCGCGCTCGGGCGATGTGGAAATCGATTTGGCGCGGCGCAATTGGCAGGCCCATCATCACCAGGGCAACCCGGCTTTTGCCAATGTCATTTTGCACGTGGTGTGGAGCGACGGGCCGAAAGCCGCCCACCCGCTGCCGACGCTGGCCCTGGAAAAATTTCTCGATACGCCCTTAAACGAAATGCAAAGCTGGGCGGGCAGCACCGCCGCCGCCATCTGGCCCGACGCCTTGCGCGGCGCTTGTGCCGCGCCGCTGGGACAATTGACAGGGGAACAATCGGGCGGCCTTCTGCAGCAAGCCGCCCTCGTCCGCTTTCAACGCAAGGCGCTGGAATTGGAAATCCGCGCCCGCCAGGCCGGTTGGGAACACGCCCTTTGGGAAGGACTCTTTCGCGCGCTCGGTTACAAGCAAAACATCTGGCCCATGCAGCGCGTGGCCGAATTGCTGCCGCGTTTGGGCGAGGGCGTCGATTCTGTAATTGACTGGCAGGCGAGATTATTCGGCGTGAGCGGTTTTCTGGGGGCGGCCCACGAAAAGAGCCGAGACCACGAATATTTGCAAACCTTGTGGGACCATTGGTGGCGCGACCGCGAAAAATTTCAGGAAGTCGTCCTGCCCAAAAGTCTCTGGCGCTTGCACGGCCTGCGTCCGGCCAACCAGCCGCAACGCCGCCTGGCTTTGGCCGCCCATTGGCTCGCCTCGAAGAATTTTATGGCCCGGCTCGAACAATGGTTTACGACCGGGCCGGCGGACGTCCCGCTGCCGCAATCCCTGCTCTCCTGCCTGCAACCGCCGCAGGACGATTTCTGGTCCCGGCATTGGAGTTTCCAATCGCCGCGCCTGGCCAAACCACAGCCGTTGCTCGGCGAAGCGCGCGCCACGGATCTGGCCGTCAACGTCATCCTGCCCTGGTTTTGGATCCGGGCGCGGGCCGGCAAAAACCAGAAACTGATGCAATTGGCCGAGCAACATTTTCTGGCCTGGCCGGCGGCGCAGGACAACAGCCTCCTGCGCCTGGCGCGCCAGCGGTTGCTGGGCCGGCAAACGCCGGGGCGCGCCCAATCCGCCGCGGGCCAGCAGGGCCTGCTGCAAATCGTGCGCGATTTCTGCGATCATTCCAACGCGGTCTGCGCGGATTGCTCGTTCCCGAACGTGGTGCGCCAATTGTTGGAGGTAAAATAAACCCGAAACTTAAAAGCCGCCTGTGGGGACTGCTTCTGGTCGCCGCTACTTTTGCAGCTTACCAGCCGGCTTGGAATGGCAAACCGATCTGGGACGACGCCGCGCATCTGACCTATCCAGCACTGCGTTCGTTGACCGGACTCGTCCGCATCTGGACCGATCCCGGTGCGACGCAACAATATTATCCAACAGTTTTCACCGTTTTTTGGGTGGAACACAGACTTTGGGGCGATGCGACCCTGGGTTATCATCTGCTCAATATCCTGCTCCATGCCACAGCGGCGCTCTTATTGCTGAAAACATTGCGCACGCTGCAAATTCCGGCCGCCGGGCTGGCGGCGGCGATCTTCGCCTTGCACCCGGTCCAGGTCGAAACGGTGGCGTGGATTTCGGAACTCAAGAACACGCTCTCGGCGGTTTTTTATTTCGGGTCGGCGCTGGCCTACTTGCGATTTGATCGGACCGGGAACAAGGCGGCGTATGCCATCGCCCTGGTGCTTTTCGCGCTGGGCTTGATGGCCAAAAGCGTCATTGCAATCTTGCCGGTGGCGTTGCTGATCGTTTTCTGGTGGCAACGGGGAAAGTTATCGTGGAAACAAGACGTGCTGCGGTTGCTGCCCTTCTTTGCCGTCGGGCTGGCGGCGGGGCTTTTCACCTCGTGGGTGGAAAAGCACTTCATCAATGCCCACGGATCGGAGTTTAATTTTTCCATCCTCGAGCGATTTCTCATCGCCGGGCGCGCCATTTGTTTTTATCTGGGCAAGCTTTTCTGGCCGGCGGATTTGATTTTTTCCTACCCGCGCTGGAAGATCAGCCAGTCGATCGGCTGGCAATACCTGTTCCCGGCAGCGGTGCTGGTGTTGCTCGGCGCGCTGTGGGTTCTGCAACGATGGGCGCGCGGGCCGCTGGCAGCGCTGCTTTTCTTTATCGCAACGATTTTCCCGGCACTGGGCTTTTTCGATGTGTATCCATTTAAATATTCGTTCGTGGCGGATCATTTTCAGTATCTCGCCTGCATCGGCCCCATCGTGGCGGCCAGTGTTGGCATCCACGCCCTCTTCCGCCGGTTCAGGGAACGGCGGCTGGTTTGGGAAAGGGCGTTTTGCGCGATGTTGCTGGCGGCCCTCTGCCTGTTGACCTGGCGGCAAAGCCGGATGTACGCCGACATTGAAACACTCTGGCAGACGACCATTGCCCGGAATCCTGACTGCTGGCTGGCCTTCAACGATCTTGGCGCTGTTCTTTATGACAAAGGGCAGGCGGACCAGGCCATCGTTTTGTTCCAAAAATCGCTGGCGATCCAGCCCAACAATGCCGAAACCCACAACAATCTTGGCGCTGCCCTGGATAAAAAAGGACAACTGGATGAGGCCGTCCTGCAGTTTCAAAATGCGGTGGCCCTCCGGCCTGACTTTGCCGAAGCCCATCGCAATCTTGGCGACATCCTTCTGCGCAAGGGGCAGGTGGACGAGGCTCTCCTTCAGTTCGAAAAGGCCGTGACCCTCCGGCCTGACATCGCCAAAGCCCATCGTAATCTTGGCGACGCCCTTTTGGGAAAAGGTCGGATGGACGAAGCCATCGTTCAGTTCGAGGAGGCGCTAAAACTTGATCCTGCCGAAAACAAAGCGCGTTATGATCTTGGCATCGCTCTGCTCCAAAAAGGACAACTGGACGATGCCCTGCTCCAGTTCCAACAGGAGGCGGCCCTCCGGCCTGACTTTGCTGAAACCCAAAACAATCTTGGCTATTGCCTCTTCCAGAAAGGGCGCCTGGAGGAAGCTGTCACGCATTTGCGGAAAGCACTGGAAATTCGTCCCGACTACGCTGAGGCTCATTACAATCTAGGCAATGCCCTCCTGCAAAAAGGGCAGGCGGACGAAGCCATCGTTCAGTTCCAAAAAATGCTGGCCCTCCAGCCTGGGATTGCCGTCGCCCACAACAGCCTGGGCAAGGCCCTGCTCCAGAAAGCGCGCCTGAATGAAGCAATTCTTCAATTCCAAAAAGCGCTGACCCTCCAGCCCGGTTTCGTGGAAGCCCAAAAGAACCTCGCCACGGCACGCAAAGCCGCCACATCCGCGCGCGACCATCCATGAAAAAGCTGAGACTTAATTTGCCGGTGGCGGTGTTGCTGCTGGTTCTGCTTTTTGTGGCTGGTGTCCGTATTCGGTTATTGGCCATCCCGTTGGAACGCGACGAGGGCGAATTTGCCTACGGCGGGCAATTGATGCTGCAAGGCATTCCGCCCTACCAACTTTTTTACAACATGAAGTTCCCGGGAATTTATGCGGCCTATGCTGTATTAATAAAAATGTTTGGCCAAAGCGATTCGGGAATTCACTTTGGTTTTCTGCTGGTGAACCTTGCGTGCATCTGGCTGCTCTACCGGCTGGCCCGGCGTTTTCTGGACGCGCCCGGCGCTGTCGCCGCCGCCGCCTCGTATGCCCTTCTCTCGATGAGTCCAGTCTTGCTGGGGCTGGCGGCGCACGCGACCCACTTCGTCGTCGCGGCGGCCCTGGCCGGTCTATTGCTGCTGTTGCGCGGGGAAGATTCCGGCAAGGGTGTGATGTTTTTTTGCAGCGGCCTGTTGCTGGGGATGGCCTGCTTGATGAAGCAACCGGGGGCGATGTTTGGGCTGTTTGGATTTTGCCTGCTCGTGGTCAGAGGCGCGCGGGAAAGAGAGCAATGGCGTGTTCATTGCCGGAAGATTGTCTTGTATTTGATGGGTCTGGCCGCGCCGCTGGCTTTAACGGTTGTGATTCTTTGGCAAGCGGGAGTTTTTAAGCGATTTTGGTTTTGGGCCGTTGTCTATGCCAAGGTACATGCCACGTCATTTGGATGGTCTGACGCCCAGTTGCAACTCTCCAACTTCTTCCATTCTGTGCCCTTTGCGGCTGACGGATTATTTTGGATCACCGCCGGTCTGGGGCTGGCCTCCCTGGCCGTGGTCAAAGGCGAACAACGGGGGAAATTTTGGCTGGCGGCCTTTTTAATCTTCTCGATTATGGCCGTCTCTCTTTCGGGCTATTTTAGCCGGCATTATTTTGTCATGTTGCTGCCGGCGCTGTGTTTGTTGGCGGGCCACGCCGTCAGCGCCGCCATGCAATGGGCCCGGGCCGGGAACCGGAACAAGACATGGATGGCGTTGCCAATCGGCCTGTTTGTTTTGATGTGGATGCAGGTCGTGTTCCACCATCGCGAGATATTTTTCGTTCTCAGTCCCAACCAAGCCTGCAAGAAGCTCTATCCCCCAAATCCATTTGTAGAATGCCGGCAAATCGGCCTTTATCTCCGCGCACATTCCGCCCCCGGTGACCGCATCGCCGTCCTTGGCTCCGAGCCGGAAGTTTTCTTCTATGCACAACGCCATTCGGCCACAGGCTATATTTATATGTACGACTTTTTTTTGGACCATCCCTATGCCAAGGAAATGCAAAATGAAATGATCACGCAAATCGAAAAGACCCGGCCTGAATACATGGTCTTGGTCAAAACTCCTTTTTCGTGGGATGTGCGGCCTGATTATTTACGTGTCACGAATACTCCCGTAATCATTTGGGCTCGAAAATTCGTGCAGGATTTTTATGCGCCAGCCGGTTTGGCCGTCATAAAGCCGGATCCGGAATATTATTGGGGAGGAGACGCGCTAAGTCACATGCCGTCCGACGGGTCGTTCATCAGCATTTTCAAACGAAAATAACGCGCGTCTGGCGAACCTTATTCGCCGGCCTTGGGATCGCCATCCGCGGCGCCGTTGCCGTTGACGCCGGGGGCTTTCCCGTTTTCTTCGCCATCCGGTGACTCGTCATGGTCCTTGGAACCGTTCGAACCGCCCGCACTGCGTTCGGCTGCCAATTCCATATCGCGCTCGGCCTGGCGCGGGTTCTTCGCCCGCTTCGCCCGGGGCAACGGACTGAGCATCACATTGATTCCCTTGCCGATGAGCTTGGCCGGGGCGTCGGGATGGCCAAAGTGAGTCAGGCTGTTGATAAATTTTTCCACCTGCTGAAAACCAAACTCCTTGTGGGCCATTTCGCGGCCGCGGAAACGCAGGGTGATTTTCACCTTCATGTCCTCGCAAAGAAAATTGATGGCGTGCTGCAGTTTCACCCCGAAATCGTGCGGGTCAATATTCGGGCTGAGCTGAACTTCCTTGACCTTGTTGGCGTGCTGATGTTTGCGCGCTTCCTTTTCCTGCTTGGCCTGTTCGTAACGGTACTTGCCAAAATCCACCAGCCGACACACCGGCGGCGTGGCGTTGGGCGCAATTTCCACCAAGTCCACTCCTTGGATTCGCGCCAGGTTGATGGCTTCGCCCAGGGGCAGGATGCCCAATTGCTTTTTGTCCGAGTCAATGACGCGCACTTCGCGTGCACGGATTTTCCCATTGACGCGCGTGAATGAGACAGGCGAGGAAAATGTACGAGGAGAGAAAGGGCGACTCAAGAGGCCCTCACGGGTTGGAACATGTTCATGTACGATTCAAATGATCTTCTCGCGGCGGGCATTGCCCACCATACACCGTCTAATAAACCAAATTCTGGAAAAATTGCAAGTCAAATATCGAATTACCCAAATCCGGACGTTTAAAACCGGGTCAAGGTTTCAAGTTCCTTGAACCGCTTCGCTATCGCCCCGCGTGTCACGCGCGTCAAAGCCGTCAACCCAAAACCTTCGCAACAGTATGATGCCAAAACACTTCCATACAATATCGCCCGCCGGAGATTCGCCTCAACCGAGCCGCCTTTCGCGGACAAATACCCCATCATACCTCCCACAAAACAATCCCCCGCCCCGGTCGGGTCCACCACATGCTCCATGGGAAAAGCGGGGGCAACGAACAATTTTCCGCGCACCGAGAGAATGGCGCCGTGCTCGCCTTTTTTGACAATGACGTATTTGGGCCCCAGCTTGTGGATTTTTTTCGCGGCGCGAATCAGGTTGTGTTCCTGCGTCAACTGTTGCGCTTCGCTTTCGTTCAGGACAAAGCCATCCACCCGCCGCAGCAACTTCAACAAATCCGGCAGGGCGATGTTCAGCCACAAATCCATCGTATCGGCCACGACAAATTTTGGCCGTTTCATCTGGTTCAAAACATGATGCTGCAAGGACGGCGCAATATTCGCCAGCAAAACAAATGCGCTCTTCTGGTAAGACACCGGCAAATGCGGCGTAAAAGTCTCGAACACTCCCAGCTCCGTCTCCAGCGTCCGCCGGTTGTTCATGTTGGTTTCATATTCGCCCGACCAATGAAACGTCTTGCCCGCGACGATCTGTAATCCTTCCAGGTCAATTTTATGTTTGCGATAAAGCGCCAGGCAGGGTTTGGGAAAATCGTCCCCCACCACCCCGACCATTTTCACCGGCGCAAAAAAACTGGCCGCGACCGACGAGTAACTGGCCGATCCGCCCAAAAGGCGCGGATGTTTTCCGTGCGGGGTTGCAATCGAATCAAGGGCCGTGGAGCCGACAATCAAGACACTCATTGTTTAAAGTTCGAAGTTAAGTAATTTGGTTTAATGCGCCGTTCGTAGGCGCGTTTCAAGGTTTGCGTCCCTCGCGGAGATCTTTTTCGTCCCGTTCGACTCTGGCCTTGAATTCGTCAGTAAACTCCAGTCGTTCTGCAAGAATCTTTTCCAGCCAGTCACGCAGTTCCTTCTGCTTGTCCGGCGGAAATATTCGAATATCCGCTTCGACTTCTTCCAGAGTTTTCATTTCTGGTTGTCGTTATATGTCGTCCTCTCGTTTGCGTAAAGGGGATTTACCAACCGCGTTGGCCTTTCCTAATCTTAATCGTAATCCTAATCCTAATCTTCTTAATTCCGGGGAGAGTAAGATTACGATTAAGATTAGGATTAAGAAACACAATGCCCTAGCGTTTGTGCTGTAAAAGCCACTCATAGATTTCCGGGTTGTTGTAAGTCCTCTCCCAGGAGTTGTGGGTGGCGTCGGGATAGATCGTGATTTTTGCCTCGGTCACGCCCAGGCGCTTGAGCGCGGCGATCATCCGCTGCGATTCATCGGGGTCCACCACGGTGTCCTTCGCGCCGTGAAAAGCCCACACGGCCATGCTCTTGAGCGCGGCGACGTTTTCGTGCGAGGTGTAGCCGATGCGCGCCAAAACAACCGGCAGATCACTGCCACCGCCTGCAATGGGTATGACCGCGGCAAACCTTTCCGGCATGGCCAGCGCCAGGTCCCACGCCCCAAAACCACCCATGCTCAAGCCCGTCAAATAGACCCGATTCGTGTCAATTCGATATTTTTTCACGGCTTCATCGAGCAGGCCGGAGAGAGTCTCAGCGGACCAGACCTGGTTCGAGGGACAGAGCGGCGTCACCACTATGAACGGAAAATCCGGGTGGGCGGCGATGTATTTGGAAGGGCCGTGAATGTCCGTGCGCCAGACGTTCGTGCCCCGTTCGCCCACGCCGTGCAGGAAAAGCAGCAACGGCCAGCGTTCCGCTTTCCGCGCGGCGTAATCCTTGGGCAAAAACAGCAGGTATTGGCAGGGCGGCGGTTTCTTTGCCTTTTGGTGAAAGGTTTGCGGAGTAAAAATTTTGTCCTGCGGTTTCTCCTGGGCGCGACCCATGGCCAGGAACGAGAGGAACGCAATGGCGACCAGGGTTCTCACATCAGTTTCACTTTGGGCAAATCCTGCAAATCTATCAAGCCAACCGGCTCGCGGCGGGCGTTGATGACAACCAAATCGTCAATGTTGCGCTGGTTGAATATTTTCAACGCCTCCACCGCCAGCGCGTCATCGCGAATGCAAATGGGGTTCGGCGTCATCACTCCGGCCAGCGGTTTGGACAGCACGTCGCCGTCGTCGGACATGTGGCGGCGCAGATCGCCGTCGGTAAAGACGCCGGCCAGTTTGCCGCGCCGGTTGATGACACTGACGCTGCCGGATTTGGCGCGGGTCATGACGAGCAACGCTTCCTTGACCGTCACGTTTTCGCCAGCCACGGCGTTGCGCGCCCCGGTGCGCATGATGTGGGACACCTTGAGCAGCAGCGCGCGGCCAATCGCGCCGGACGGATGATGCCGGGCGTAATCCTTTTCCTTGAAACCGCGCGCCTGCAAAACACTCATGGCCAGGGCGTCGCCCATCACCATCATCGCGGTGGTGCTGGCGGTCGGGGCCAGGTTGAATGGGCACGCTTCCTTGGGCACGCGCACGTTCAAAACGACATCGCTGAAACGCGCCAGGGCGGATTTGACCGCGCCGGTGATGCAAATGATTTTGACCGAAAACCGTTTGAGCGCCGGAATCAAATTGAGCAATTCCTCCGATTCGCCCGAGTAGCTCAGCGCCAGAATGACATCGCCGTCGCTGACGATGCCCAGATCGCCATGCAACGCATCCACGCCGTGCAAAAAAACGCTGGTCGAACCGGTGCTGGTCAGGGTCGCGGCGATTTTCTGGCCGACGTTGCCCGACTTGCCGATGCCCACGACCACAATTTTGCCGCGTTGACTGAGCGCCTCGACAATGACGTCCACCGCCGCGTCGAATTTGCCGTCGAGCTGTTGCCGGACGGCTTTCAACGCCGCCCATTCGATATCGAACACTTGCCGCGCTCGCTTCAGATGATCCATGCGGGCAGAGTGCCGGAAGGCGGGCCGGTTTTCAACCTAGACTTCTGTGGGCAACGAATTAACGTAGGAACGAAAGGGAGCCGCGTATGAAATTAATTTTACACGTCTTGCTGGTGGGCAGCTTTTTGGCCGCCGACATGGTCGCTTTTGCCCAAAACGAAAGCATCAATAAAATGGCGGCGGATTCTTACAACGCCTTTGGCTTGAAATTGCTCGCGCAAACCCGCCAATCCGATCCCGGAAAAAATGTGTTTCTCAGCCCCGTCGGGCTGGCTTTTGCCTTGTCCATGGTCGCCAATGGGGCGGAAGACGAAACCTTGCGGGAAATGACGGCCACTTTGAAACTGGAGGGCATACCGGATTTTAACGAGGCGAACCAGGCGCTGGTCGAACATTTGTCCACGCTGGATCCGAAGATCAAATTGGAAATCGCCAACAGCTTATGGACGGCCCAGGACGCCAAAATTAAGGCCCCGTTTCTGACTGCCACCCGGCAGTTCTACCAGGCGGAAGCTTCCAGCGTGAATTTTAAAGACCCAGTGACAGCGAAAATAATCAATGCCTGGTGCAGCGATCATACCCACGGCAAAATTCCGAAAATGGTCGAGCCGCCACTGGACGGCAATCGCCTGATCATTTTGGACGCGATTTATTTCAAGGGTGATTGGACGGCGCCGTTCGACAAAAAGCTGACACGCGATTTGCCTTTCACGCTCGGCAACGGCCAGGCCGTGACACATCCGAGGATGAGTCGAACGGGAAATTTTCAGTATTACGAGGACGACGCCTTCCAGGCCGTCTCCCTTCCTTATGGAAACCGCACCGTGAGCATGTATGTTTTTCTGCCGAAGAAGAGCCTGGACGATTTTCTGCAGAGCCTGACCCCGGAGAACTGGCGGCAATGGCTGATGCGGCTTCACTCCCAAAAAGGCACGGTGGAATTGCCGCGTTTCAAACTGGAAAATGCTTACGACCTGAAAAAATCGCTGGCGGCAATGGGAATGCCAACGGCCTTCACCCGCCAGGCAAACTTCCGCAAAATTTCGGATGTGCCGTTGCATATCGGTTGGGTCAAACAAAAAACTTACGTGGACGTCAATGAAGAAGGAACGGAAGCCGCCGCCGTCTCCGGCATTGGGATTGTAGGCATGATCGCGCGGCGGGAACCGCCGCCGTTTCGCATGGTGGTGGACCGGCCATTTTTTCTGGCCATTCGCGACAATCAAAGCGGTGCCATTTTGTTTCTTGGCGCAATTATGGATCCGACAAAATGAACGAATGCCTCCGCATCGGCCCGTCAGCGATTCATGGCCAGGGCCTTTTCGCGCAAACCGCCCTGCGCCAGGGCGTGCGCGTCATCGAATATCTCGGCGAGAAAATCTCCAAGGCGGAATCCGCCCGGCGCTGCGAACGGCAGAACTGGTGCATCTTTTCGCTGGACGACGAATCCGACCTGGACGGGGATTTCGAATGGAACCCGGCGCGGCGGATCAACCATAGCTGCGCGCCCAATTGCGAGGCGGAATGCGAGGACGGGCGGATTTGGATCACGGCCCGGCGCGACATCCGGCCCGGCGAGGAAATCACCTTCAACTATGGCTACGATTGGGAGGCATACCAGGATCATCCCTGCCGTTGCGGCGCGGCGGAGTGCCTGGGCTTCATCGTGGCAGAGGAGTTTTTTGGGCAGTTGCGGCGCCGAAGAACTTACGAATCTCTTCCGCCGGATGGCGGGCAATCAATTGCGCCGGCCATTCGTCGTACCAATCCCGGGGCAGGCGGCTGACGTAGGGTTCCTGGAGAAATCTCTGGCACAGCAACGCAATGACGCCGCGGTCCGTTTCGTTGCGAATCAACCGGCCCGCCGCCTGAATGACGCGCGTCATGCCCGGTTGAAGATAGGCATACTCGAACCCGGCCTGTTCCGTCTCCTCAAAATAACGCCGCAACAATTCGCGCTCAAAGGAAACCTGGGGCAACGCCGGCGACACAATATAGACGCCGGTCAAAAGTTCGCCCGGATAATCGATGCCCTCGGCGTACATCCCGCCCAAAACGGCCAGCAACAAAATCCCGCCGGGCGGCGGCGCGGCCAGCGCGTTTAAAATTTCGTGACGCGCGGATTCAGCGATGTTCGGACGCTGCACCAACAACCGGCCGCGAATTGGCGGCAGTTTTTCCGCGACTTTTTCCAGGAATTGGTAGCTGGGAAACAAGACCAGTCCGTTGCCGTTCCGGGCATCGGACATTTGCGCCAGCAGTTGGGCAATCGCGCCAAAATTTTTGTCGCGCGCCGCAAAAGTGGTCCGCACCTGGGGCAGGATCATCACCTTGCGATGCGCCCGCGGAAAGGGCGGCGGCAGGGTGATCGAGCGGGTGCGTTCCTTTTCCAAGCCCAACATGCGCCGCGTCATTTCCACCGGCGAAAGGGTGGCCGAAAACAAAACCGTCGAGGAAGCCGCGTGAAAAACAGGGGCCAAAGCCCGCGCAGGGTCCAGGCAGACGATGGCCAAACGAAGGGAACCACGCCGTCTTTCCATCACGCAGGCGAAACCCGGCCCGAACAAATTCAAAATCGCGATGAACCGTTGCCAGGCAAAATGCAAATCGAGAATCGGGTCCTCCGGCGCGGCGACTTTCATCTCGCGTTTCCAGGAAAGGTAACGGATGAATTTCGGCTCCCATTCCTTCCACAAGTTTCGCAGCGCTTCCGTTGGAGGCTCAATCTCGGCAATGGCCTCTCCTTCGGCCAACGCCTCCGCCGTCTCGTGTAAAAGCGTTCCCAGCCGGGCGATGGTTTCAGAAATGGATTCGAACACTTCCCCCGCTTGCAACAAGATCCCGCCTTCGGCCAAACGCAGCATTTCCTCCAGCAACTCAGGGGAAAAAATCTGGCGGGCGCGATCCGGTAAATTGTGCGCCTCGTCCACCAGCAAAATGGCATTGCCTAATTCTTCGCGGTCCAGGTGGCGCAGGGCCGCGCCCGGCTCAAAGACATAATTGTAATCGGCCACAATGGCGTCGGCCCGCCGGGCCAGTTCCAATTGCGCCTCAAACGGGCAGACCTTTTCCCGCTTGGCCTCGGCAAAGACCACGTCGGGATCAAAATGCCAGTGGGCCTCGCGCAAGTGTTCAAGGATTTTGGACCGTTCCATTTTTCCCGGATAATCTTTGGCGTAGGGACAAAAATCTTCATGACAAATGACGCGGTCGTTGGCGCACATCCTTTCCTTGGCGCGAATTTGCAGGGTGCGAAAAGCGCCGTCCCGGTTCATGGCGCGCAGGGCGGACACGGCCATTTTTTGTTGCAGCGTCTTGGCCGTCAGAAAAACCACCTGCCGTCCCGTGGTCAACCCGTGGGCCAGGGCCGGGTGCAGGCTGGCCGCCGTTTTGCCTGAACCGGTCGGGGCTTCGGCCAGCAAATTATCGCCGGCAGCGAGCGTTTGCCGGACAGCGTCAATCATTGTTTCCTGGCCGGGACGCGGGGCGTCGTGGGGAAACGGCAGGGACAGTGCAGCCACGGCCTTTTGCTCCCGTGTTTTTTCCCCCGCCTGCCAAATGGCCAGCAAACGGCGCAGGCGCTGTTGCAGTTCGCGTTCCAGCGTAGATTCGTCGTAGGCAACAGCGACGGGCGTTTCCCCGCCACCGGCCAGGTCCACATAAACCAGCGCGGCGGAAACCGGGGAATGGCCCAACTGCCGCCACAAATGGCAATAGAACAAAACCTGCCGTTGATGCCGCTCGAAGGCCGCGCCGGACCGCCGGCTTTCCTGCGCGGGAAAATAGGCGGACTTGAATTCCTCAATCAACCAGCCGCCGTTGCCGTCGGGCACGCAGCCGTCGAGCCGTCCAGTGACGAGGGCCGTCCAATCTTCCACCGGCCGACGCAACTGCAAATGGACTTCGCGACGATAGTCAGGCTGGGCGGCACAGCGATCGCGCAGGACGCGGGCATGCAATTCCGCGCCCAAACCCAGACGATGCCAGCCTTCGCCGCGCTCGAAGCCGATCCGGGAAAAGCCCTCGTCCTCCGCCAATTCCCGGACCGAAACCTCCAATATTTTCGTTACCGGATCAAATTTCAAACAGTCCGAGCTTAACATAAAATTGGGGCGGTGCCAATTCATGTTCGGATCACTTTCAGGATTTGAGTCGAAAAGGTTTACTAACAGGGGATTTTGGGGTAACATACATTCCATGAGTTCGGCAACGCAGACAGCACAACCGCCCGCCATTGCCTCGCCTTTGCTGGACAAGGCTCGGCGGCTTGGTTTGTCATTGCCGCTCGATTTGGAACGGCTCGCGGCAATGCGCGGATGTGATTACTACGACCGCGATCTTGGCCCGCGTATTCCGCCACTCGGCGAAGTACCACTATCCAACACAGAATTGGCGATTGCATTGATCGCTCCTTCGCTTCGTCCCGGAGCACGGGAAATCCGGCTGGCGGCGGCATTGCTTGGCGGCCCGGATGTGCGAGCGGATGAGGGGGCGGCGCTGGCGGCTCAGGAAAATTGCGCGGAAACCGTCCGCCACATTGCGCTGTGTGGACGCCGTTTTGAGCCGGAAAATTCTTTTTGGCAAACATTGCTCGCCCGGCTGCCAGACGTAGAGGTAAATGCCGACAAATTTCCCCATCCAACCCGTTTCGTCGAGATGACGGGCATTGATCGCGGGAAGGTTGGTGTCTTCACGCGGTGGATTCGCCCCCGGCGATCCGTGGCCGCATGAGTTCGGGATCTCCTTACCCGGAGCACTTGCTGAACTGCGCGAGGCTTTTGAGCGAGCTAAACCAGTCGTGTTGAACCTGATCAGAAAAATGGGCGCTTAAACCATTCTTTCCGCTCGACATTTATCTACCATATAGCGGCCCGCAGGAGGGCTTAAACGGACGAGTAATGACCAAATCTGCGTTTGTGTCGGGCCGGTTGATGGCAACAGTCTTACTACGCCAATTCCCGGACCGAAACCTCCAATATTTTCGTTACCGGATCAAATTTCAAAACGAGATGATTCTACCATATAGCGGCCCAAAGGAAGGTTCTTTTCTGCGTGTTCTGCGGGCAAATAATCCCTGTGAGTCACCAAAACGCATTTCGGGCCGGAAAGCGGCAGAGGGCTGCCGCACTCCAAAACCTGTCGGCGGTCTCGAAGCGTCATGGAGTGCGGCAGTCCTCTGCCGCTTTGGGCGGGCGTTGCCAAAGTGCCACGACATTATTTTAAGTGCTCTAAACAGGCGTTCAACGGATTTTCAGGGCGATGGAAATCTGACGCAGGGCGGCGTTGATGTGCTCCACGACATGCGGACGCTTGTGGGACGCAGCCAGGGATCGTGCGCTTTCGAGGAAGCCATTGGCTGCGCGAAGTTCGTCGTCAGAAGTCGTTTGCGCTTCCCGGTCGTGCCCGTCCCCGGCAAGAGTCTCGCCTAGGATTTTTGCTGCGTCTGCAGTTTGCCTCATAGCGTGGAAGCGGTGCCAATCGTAATCGTGATCGGCCTTGGACAACGCAATGTAAGCCTTGCGCAAGAGGTCGGCTTCAGCGTTGGCTTGGCCGTTGACGGAAATCACGGGAACGATCTTATGATCATGATGATGCCCGAGATAGTCCGGGCCCGCTCCGTCCTGTTTGGGGTTCTGGTTTACGGTGTCTGGTTTTGTATTCCCTGTTGAAGGCGGCACAGGCTTGGGGAAGACATTGGCTACGGCGCTGCCTCGCCCTGTCTGGGCCGGAGAATGTAGCGGCGCGCGCTTTGGTACTGGTTTCGGGGCTGGTAGCGGCTGCGCGCCGGCGCAATGGGCGGATGGAAACAGGAAACCGCCTACTAGGGCGAGGAGGACAAAAGAGACAGGAAGAGTTTGTGCTTTGTTTATATTCATATAGTTCCGTTCATTCTGATGTTAACACGCGATGGGAAAGGGAATTTTTCAACGTATTTTCGCCTTTCGCACATAGCGCCGTTACCTAAACAAGCGCCAACCGCTTGAAGAGTCCGCAAACTATTTTCGGCCTATCCCCTACGGATGGACGTTTACTGTGCGGGGCTGTTGGTTGGCTGGTGGTAGGGAGTCTTGGCCTCGTAGAGTTTAAGGCGGGAATTGTAATCGTCCTTCTCCTCCTTAGTGCTCAACAAAGCGATGGCTTCCGTCATTGCGCCAACCGCCTTATTAAACTGGCCGGCCTCTGCGTACGCTGCCGCTAGCGTGTCCAAGAAATTCGGGTCCTTCCGATTGGTTTTCGCGACGGCTCGTTCCGCGCAGATGACTGCCCATTCGCCATTCCTAACCTTTGCGCGATAGTCTGTTGCCCAACCCCAAGCGACTGTATTCAATGCGTTGTTGTTAATATGTTCATCTGCCTCCCGAAGCCATGATTTAACCTCTGCCGCAGTGCCCTCGGCTAGAAGACTGTGAAGAACCGCCGCCGCCTCATCACAGGAGCCGAAGGCAGATGCCAGCTGATAAACCGGATTCTGGCGCGCCTTCGCTATCCGCTGCAATAATTCCGCATTTCCCACGGACGCCGCGTAGCGTTCGACGTCATTCAGAGATTCATCGCTGTAATGTGCAATTTGGCATTCAATCCAGTCTGGCGTCTTCGTTGCGGAGAATGGAGAAATGGTTCGCGTGGAAGGATTGGCCAGCAGCCAGCGCCCCCAAACTGTCCAATCGTCGTCGGCTGTTTCACGGTTCAGTCTTTCGCGGATTTTCTCGATAGTTTCCGGGCGGTTCAGTTTGGTCGATTCCAGAAACCCGCGCTCATCAAAATGCTCTCCCGAAATAGCCTCTGTCAAAGGCAACAGCCAATCTGGACACGGAGCGATGCTCGGCGGCACATCCCAAATCCTCGCGACGTCGTCATCCAAATTAACCGTGACGCGCTTCCCGTTGGAGCTAAAGTGTGCTGACTTCCACAAAACACCGCTGTTGTCTGTCCATGGCTCCGTCAACGGCTCCCCGGTCTGCGCATTCCAAACCTGCGCGCCGTCATTCGTCGAAACAGTAACAAGCCATTTCCCATCTGGACTGAATTCGGCGAAATTCACGGTGCTCGTATGTTCCAAAGGATCTGTGATTGGCTGTCCATTCTGCGCGTCCCAAATGCGGGCAGTGTTGTCACTTGAACCAGTAACAATCCGGTTCCCATCTGGACTGAATTCAGCCGACAGCACCTTCTTGCTATGTTGCAATTCCATCCGTAAAACCCCGTTTTGCACATCCCAAACCAGAGCAGCATTGCCCGAAGCGGTGATAATCCGCTTCCCATCAGGACTGAACTGCGCAAATAACGGATAAGCATTTCCGTTGGAAGTTTTTAATGGTTGCGCCAACAACCTGCCAGTATTTGCATCCCAAACCCGCAAGGCATACCAAAGCGCGTCCGCCCAGTCATAAGAAATCGTTACAATGCGCTCCCCATCGGGACTGAAATGCGCTGACTCGATCCAGCCACTGCTTTTCAATGGTTCCGCCAGTGGTCGGCCCCTCTGCGCGTCCCACACCTGCAGGGTGCCGTCTTTTATGACAAGCCGCCGCTTCTTGTTCAGACTCAATTCTGCTGCCACCCCTGAATTAGTATACAATGATTCCGTCAACGGCTCGAAGGTCTGCGCGTCCCAAACCCATACGTTGTTGCTGGAAAGAGTGATAATCATCTTCCCGTCTGGACTGAATTCAGCAGAATTTACTGCACTACCATGTTTTAAATGTTGCGCCAACGGCTGGCCGGTCTCCGCATCCCATATGCGTGCGGTGTTGTCTTTTGAAGCAGTAACAATCCGTTTCCCGTCTGGACTGAATTCTACTGTCATTACCTCCCCAGTATGTTGTAAAGGATCCGTCACCGGCTGGCCGGTCTGAGTATCCCAAACTAGGCCAATGTCGCCCGAAGCAGTGAGAATCCGTTTCCCATCTGGACTAAATCGAACATGCATCACCGCGTTGGTGTGCTGCAAGGGTGGCGTCACAGGCTGGCCGGTCTGCGTGTCCCAAACCCTTACAACTTCGCCCCAACTAACGGCGATCCTCTTTCCATCTGGACTAAATCGAGCCGAGTATACATATACACCGTTAGTGTGTTTCAATGGTTCCGTTAGCGCCCGGCCCGTTTGTGCGTCCCAAATCCTTGCGGCATTGTGCAAAACGGTGACAAAGCGTGTCCCATCTGGGCTGAATCGTATGGAACGTACCACACTATCGTGCTTCAAAGGTTCCGTCAGTGGCTGACCAGTCTCCGAATCCCACACCTGCGCTGTATTGTTCGCTGTTGCGATGACAATCCGTTTCCCATCCGGACTGAATTGCATGTAAACAATCCCGCTAATGTGCTTCAAGGGTTCCACTAAAAGTTGGCCGGTTTGTGCATCCCATACTTGCGCGGTATGCCCCGGTAAATATGCAAGAATCCGATTTCCGTCTGACGTGAAACACGCGTAAGACACACTGCGGTCCCCGAGCTTCATCAACAGTCGCCCAGTCTGAGCATCCCAAACCCTCGCGCCTTTGCTTGAACCGGTGACAATTCGTTTTCCATCCGGTCTAAACTGAACTGAATTTACCGCGCCGTTATCTTCCAAGATCATGTCCGGCACCATCCATGAAGAATAGGTGAGCAAACCTGATAATCGCAGGAGCGCCGCTTCGTTGGTTGCATTCAGCGATAAACTCCGGGTCAAGTGGGCCAAGGCATCTGCTTTCTTATCCTTAACGATGAGGTTTTGCGCCAATAGGAAATCTGTGTTAGCCAAGGCTGTGTTGGCGCGCTGGCGTTGATTTTTTTCTTCGGCCGCATTGTGGTCGGCAAGTTGCGCCTCGGCCAGGGCTTTTATTTCGGCCGCCGCCGCGATCTGGTGGGCTTGCCGTTCTTTGATAAATAACCACGAAGAGACACCCAAGCCGATCAGGATGGAAGCGGTCACGGCCGCTCCCGCCGCGAAGGCCAGCTTGTGACGGCGCACCATCTTTTGCAGGCGATACACGTTGCTCGGGGGTCGCGCCATGACCGGCTCGTTGTTGATGTGCCGCGCCAGATCCGATGCCAGCCCATTCGCTGTTTCATAGCGGCGATTCCGATCTTTTTCCAAACACTTCATCACGATCCAATCCAAGTCCCCACGCACCAGATGGATGAGCCGGGGCGAGTCGGTCTGGCGACTCTGGGCGGTGGTGGTCTGTTCCCCAGCAGCCAGTGTGCTCAACTTCTGCGATGGACGCAGCGGTTCTTCTTCGCGGATGATTCGCCGGATTTCATCAAAGCCGGCTTCATACAATCTTTTGGCATCGAAGGGTGTTTTGCTGGTGAGCAATTCGTAGAGCAGCACGCCCAAACTGTAAATATCGCTGCGCGTGTCTATGTCCAACCCGCTCAACCTTGCCTGTTCCGGGCTCATGTAGGCCGGGGTGCCGATGAATTGTTCCAGCGCGGTAAAGACGGTTTTGTCCGTCAACGTCTGGCCGGACGTGGCCTTGGCAATGCCGAAATCAATGACCTTGGGCACCGGCACGCCGTCATGATTAGCCACGAGGATGTTGGACGGTTTGATGTCCCGATGGATGATTCCCTTCTGGTGCGCGTGTTGAATGGCATGGCAAACCTGGATGAAAAGTTCCAGCCGCTGTTCGGTCTTCAATTTGTTCTCGTCACAGTAGCGGGTGATGGGAATGCCCCGCACCAATTCCATGACGAAGAACGGCCGGCCGGCTT
>Ga0206860_10023_pt1 | contig 44677 bp, 33 predicted proteins | sample Alteio_BWOrgCont_44_FD_152624 | JGI IMG/M metagenome (GOLD analysis project Ga0206860, IMG submission 152624) | Enriched cells from forest soil in Barre Woods Harvard Forest LTER site, Petersham, Massachusetts, United States -... | ecosystem: Environmental > Terrestrial > Soil > Temperate forest >...
ATGGCGATAAGCAAGGCAACGTGACCGTGGGCGGATTTGCCGAACGGACGAATTTGTTCACGCTGCAAGCCCGGGACGCTGGCACCGGCCTGCGGGCGAGGGTGGTGAACGTTTGTTTCAGTCCCGACGGCCGGCGGCTCGCGGCGCGCTTTGCCAGCGGCGCGGTGGCGGTTTGGGAGTTGGAATCGAGGCGGTTGTTGACTGCGATTAACCCGCGCGCGACCAACAACATATTGACCGATGTGGCCTTCTCGCCCGATTCGCAGAGGGTTATTTTCACCGATGTGGCAGATCATTCGCTGCTTTCGGTTTTTGAGGCGGACACGGGTCGAAAGCTTTCGAGCGGGGCCGAGGTTGGCCGCAGTTTATTTAGTCTCCGGCCCGACGGCCGGCAAGTGGCGAAGGTGTCGCGTGGGGGTGTGGAATTGCAGGATTATCCCACGGGCACAAACCGGCAGATGCTGGAACATTTCTCGTCGGTCTATGTCCTGGCGTGGTCGCCCGACGGGAACCTGCTCGCGACTTCCAGTAAGGATGGAGATACTTATCTGTGGGATTTTAAGCACGGCACCCATCGCGTTTTGCATGGACAAACTGAACGAGGCATAAGGCTTGGTTTCAGCGCGGATGGCACAAAGTTGTTTGCCAGCTCGCTCGATGGCTCGACCCGGTTGTGGCAGGTGTCGGAAGGCAATACCATCGCGGTGGGCGAGGGGATCGGACGAACGATCTCTGCCGACGGGACCCGGCTCGGCTTTGCCCTGCCGTTGACTGGTTTCGGCACTTGGAGACTGTTGACCAACGCCAACTACTGGCTTTTCACTGCTCCGAGGAGCGAAGGCATATTGCTCACGCTGGACTTGTCCGTCAGCGGCCGCTGGTGCGTGGCCACCCAGGACAAGAGCTTCCGGGTTTGGGATTTGCAGGCGGGCGACCGGCCGTCGGTCATCGCTTCGCCTGGGGTTTACAGCGTGCGGGTATCGGTGGATGAGCGTTCACTGATCGTTGGCGGGGAAACCGGGCTGGAAGTCTGGCCGTTGAGCAACAATGCCGGTGGCGCAGTCAACTTGCAACCGTCGAGCAAGAAAAGCATTCCCCTGCCGGGAGCGCTCGGCGCGCGGGGCGTTTCCCTCAGTCTGGACGGACGCTCGGCGGCGGTGGAATTAACGGACCATCGCATGGTGGTGCTGGACCTGGCCCGCGAACGGGCGCCCGTCGTATTGAAAGGCCGATGGCGCGACGTTTACTTAATCAATGGTCCAGCCAGTGTCACGGGAGCGGGGCGCTTTGCCATCAGCCCGGATGGACGCTGGGTGGCGACGGGTTTTGATTTTGGCGGCGGTGACGTGCCGCGAATCTGGGATGCGCATTCCGGCGACCTGGTAACGAATTTGAACGCGGATACTTCGGTGGTGACCTTTAGTCCGGATGGGAAATCGCTCGGTTTGGCGGGCATGGACCAATATTCAATCTGGTCGGTGGGCGACTGGCAGCGGAAGACAAATTATCAGCGGGATGAAGCAAGCTATGTGCATGGAACGATGGCTTTTGGCCGTCAAGATGGTTTATTGGCGGTTGCAAACGCCAGGCAAAACGTGCAGTTGCGTTCATTTTTGTCGGGGGAGAAATTATTCGATCTCACCGGCCCGGAGCCTCAAAGCGTGAGTAGCGTCCGAATGGCGCTGGACGGCTCGGTGTTGGTGACGTCCACCGGCAATGACAAGGTTCAAGTCTGGCATCTGGATCGTTTGAACCACGAACTCGCCGGGATGAATCTGGCCTGGCAGGGACCGTCCACTTCCCACGTTGCGCCGGCCGCCGCGACCGGGCCGGGATTGGGTGGGCTGCGCCCAACCCTGATCCTGAGCCTAGCCGGGGTGCTTCTGGCTGGCGTGTTCGCGGTGCTGATTTTACGCCAGCATCGCGCCAGCATCGCGCGTTTCATCAGGGCGGAGGCGGAGACATCGCAGCGCAATCGCGAACTGGACATCGCCAAAGTCGAGTTGATGCACAGCCAAAAGATGCAGGCGCTCGGCACGCTGGCCACGGGCATCGCGCATGATTTCAACAACCTGCTCTCGGTCGTTCGCATGTCGAACAAGCTCATCGGACGCCATGTTCCCGGCGACGCGGAAATCCAGGAGCATGTGACCGATATCGAGCAAGCCGTGTTGCAGGGCAAAGGCGTGGTTGGTTCCATGTTGGGTTACGCCAGAGAGCGGGACGGCGATGGGGAGGCGGTGGACGTCAGCAGCGTGGTGGAGGATGTTGTCTCACTTTTGAGCAAGGAATTCCTTCATGGCATCAGGCTGGACTTGCAGTTGGAGCGCGACATGCCGAAAGTCGGCATCGGTCGCGGCGCGCTCGAACAAATCCTGCTGAATCTGGTGGTCAATGCCTCGGAGGCGATGCAGGGTGAAGGCAGGTTGAAAATTATCGCACACGCACGGCAGTCCCTTCTGCCACGTCCTTACGTCCTGCGACCGCATCAGACGCCGCAGTATGTGGAGTTGAGCGTGATGGATTCCGGGCCGGGCATTGCACCGGAGATTTGCGATCGTTTATTTGAACCGTTTTTCACGACCAAACGCAGCGGGTCCAAGGTCGGGACCGGCCTAGGCCTCTCGATGGTTTATGCCATTGCGCAAAAATGGGAACTTGGATTGGGTGTCGAAAGCGAACCGGGCAAAGGGGCCGTGTTCACCCTGATGATTCCGGTCGAGGCGATGCCTGTGCGCCAGACGCACAGTGTCAAAATATCAAACACCGGCTAGTATCCCGGAACAATGAATGAGACGGCGGAAAGCATGGCTTCCATATTGATCATTGAGGACGATCCCAAGCAGCTCAAGCTGTACGCCAAGGCGCTGCGCGGCCACCGTCTGACATGCGTCTCGACCGGCAGCGCGGCCCTCCAGGCGGTGACCGAAGTGAAGCCGGATCTCATCATACTTGACAACATACTGGATGCCGGGGAAAAAGGCATTGATTTTCTGCCCAAACTCAAAAGCGCCGCCGCGCATGTGCCGGTCATTCTGATTTCCGGCACCCTGCAAATCAGACAACAGCTTGCCGCCCTGCAAGGTCCCCATTCCGCCCATTACACCTTGGACAAACCGGTGGACCTCGATGAACTGGACCGGACGGTGGAGATTGCCCTGACCCAGTGCGGCTTTGGCGAAACCGTCGCCGTCCTTCAGTCCCTGGAACAAGCCGAAAAAATTGATGCTTCCGAGCCGGACCGCCGGTTTACGGAGCGGCTAGCGCGTCAATACGAAATGATCAAGCGCCTGCGCGCCGCCACGGAACGTCCCAATATTTCCGGATTGGCGCGCGATTTCAACGTTTCCCGCAAGACCATCATCCGTGACCTGCAAGACATGATCCGCCGCGGCCAGTTGGCGGAGGAAGTCTATCCCGAGTGGCGGACGGAAACCGGCGACGGGGAATAAGTCCTCCCAAGCGGATTTCTTTTCAGGATAACGGCGGCTTCAAGTAAGCCTCTTCAAATCACGCTTTTTTCCATGTGCGCCACAGGCACACCCCTGGGCGCGAGACGCACATTATCCGGCCAGACCGGCAGATGTTAGCGTGAACCCAGTGAAAAAAATACTCGTCATCGAAGATGAATCCGCGTCGCGAATGGGCGTGGCCCAAACCCTGGGGCACGAAAACTTCGCGCCGCTGACCGCGGCCAGCGGGCGCGAAGGAATTGAGCTGGCCCGCCGGGAATTGCCGGACTTGATCCTGTGCGACATGCTTATGCCGGAAGTCAACGGCTGGCGAGTGCTCGAAGCCATCCGGGCCGATCCGGCCACGGCGCGCATTCCGTTTATATTTTTGACAGTGAAGGGTGAATTGCTCGACTTGCGCGCGGGCATGAATTTGGGGGCGGACGATTGCCTGGTCAAACCCGTCCCTCCGGACGATTTGCTCGCCGCCATCGAGGCGCGGTTGAAGCGCGTGCAACAATTCACCGCCGCCGATATCGATTTCAGCTCGCCCAAGCCGTTGGAAGCGCTGGGGCTGTCCGGCCGGGAGACGGAAATACTGCTGCCGTTGATGCGGGGAAAAACCAACAAGGAAATTGCCAACGATCTGTCCATCAGCGCCGGCACGGTGCGGAAGCATGTGGAAAACATTTACCGCAAAATGTCTGTCACCACCCGGACTGCCGCCGCCCTGCGCGCCGTGGAAACGCTGGTCCGGCGGTCATTGTCAAAGAGGTCCATTCTCACTTCTTAAGTGCGCTAATTGTTTTCGGCCATCGTCTCGTGGGTGACTTCGGAAAGATGTTCCTTTTCACGCACGCCAAAGTAAACCACGCCGCCGATCAGGCTCCAAAAAAGACCTTCCGCCGAGGCCAGCAGGGAAAGGGAGAGGGCGGCGGTCCCGGGAATGGCAATGACCGCCAGCATGCGCACAAACAGTTGCTCGCGCACGCCCAGTCCGTTGGGGGTGATGGGCAGGGCGGAAATGCAAGTGATGATTGGCACAATCACGAGCAGGGCCGTAAACGAAATGCTTTGGTCTAATCCGCCGCCCAGGACGGAAATTTGCAGCACCAGCACGATGTTCGCGACCAGGGAGAGCGCGACTGCTTTGAGCAGAAACATTTTCTCTTTGCCAAATTGGCGGCATGAATCCAAGGATCGTTCCAGCAGTTCGCCTTTGGGCAGCCGGCGCAGGTAATGCCGCGCCCGCGGGAATCGCTTCGAGACACCACCCCAGAAAGCCACGATCAGGACGAAGGTCAACGCCACCAGCATGGCCAGGACCACCAAGGCGGCCGCGGCCAGGTCATGGTGTTGCAGGAGCATTTGGGAGTTCGGCACCATCATCACGCCAGCGAAAAGCAGCATGGCCCAAAGGCCGAGCAACCGGTCCACAAACACGGTTGTCACCGCCTCCGTTTTCTTGTGGTGCGTTTCTCGCGCCGCGTAAAAGGCCTTGATTAAATCGCCGCCCGTTGAACCGAGCAGGAATGAGTTGAAAAATTGCGCCACCAGCGAAATGCGCGTCGCGCGTAGCAGGGACAGGTCAAGCCCTTGCACCGCCAACACCATCCGCCAGCGCACCACGCCCAACCACAACGCCAGGCCAAACAAAATCACGGAAAGCAGCAATGCGCCCGGATGAACCGAATACAGGGTGTGCCACAATTCCCGCGGTCCATTGCTCCAGGCCAGATGCCATTGTTGGTCCCGGGACATTTGCTCCCACTGCATTCCATTTTGCTGCGACCAGAGCCGTCCTTGATTGAGAAAAATCGTGTGAAAAATCCAGAGCAGCAGCAGCACGCACAACGCCACCCGCCATCCTACACTCCAACATGTTTTGAGGCTCTTCATGCCTCACCCCAAACCTGGCGGATATGCGCCACGCCTTTCGTAACTTCGTCCACGGACAGGTTTGGGCTCAGTTCAAAAACCTTGATATGCTCCGGCTTCACCAACGGTTTCAATGCGGCAAAATCAACCGTGCCGCTGCCCGGGGGGCGATGGTCGTGTCCCGGAAAAGCCACGTCATGCACATGAAACCCCAGCAACCGGGGCGACATGCATTCCAAGTGTATCCGATGATCGATGAACCCGAGGTTTTCCTTGATCTGCGCGTGGCCGCAATCATGCCAGTAGCCAATATTGGGACGGTCAAACTCGCGCAGCAGCAACTCAAAATCTGAATCCAGCGGAAGTTCTTCCAGGGCCTGGCGATTCTCGATGGCGAGCTTGACTCCGTGCGTTTCGGCCGGCTTGGACAGGCGGTCCAGCATTTCATTGGCATACTGCACGTAGTGTTCCTTTTTCTTCTCCCGTTTTTCCGTCACCACTTCGCACAAGTCGGTATATTTGGACGTCTCCTTTTTTCCCTGCTGCACCATTTCCAGGAGCTTGCCGGTGTATTCCTTCATGTCAATGCAGCCCATGTGCAAGACGACCACGCCGGCGTGGAGGCGGGCCGCGGTTTCGATGGTACGGACGGAATGCCGGTAGGCGTTTTCGCGCTCGCGCGGATCCAGCGACGAAAAAAGATACAAATTCGGCGCGGCATGATTCACGCCCATCGGCAACGGGCAAAAATTGTGCAGCGACGAAATCTTGATGTCGCCGGCGTCCACCGCCTCGATGATTCCGGGCAGGAGACTGACGCGGATGCCATGGCTCAACTCGGCCCATTCGAAGCCGAGGGAGCGGATTTCGCGGAGCATGGCCCGCCCGTCGCTATGGCGGGGGGAGTTCCAGCATGTGGAAAATGAATACATGGCGGTTAAAAAAAAAGCCGGGCGCAGTCTTGGACCACACTCGGCGGTGAGAATTTACCGGGCTTCACATATCGGCGTAACGGGCGCTCAACATGGCGGAAAAGCGGGCGGCCTTCATTTTGCGGCGTTTGCGCTCGCTGGGCTTTTCAAAATGCCGGTGGTTGCGCACTTCCTTCAAGGTTCCTTCGCGATCGATCTTTTTCTTCAATCGCCGCAGGGCCTTGTCAACCGGTTCGCCTTTTTTTAATCTAATTTCGGTCAAAAATTCTCACTTCCTCTCTCGATTTACGATGAATCTTCATGAAACACCGTCTTTAAGATAAGGCAATACAATGCGATGCCCGGGCCCGACTGTCAACAGCCAATAACGGCTGTCTGTGCCAGAGGTGGAAACCCCATTTTGGACCGTTTTTTTGCCGGTTCAATAACCGGTGAAGTTGTTCTCCTCGTTGGAATCGGCGTTGACGTGGCGCTGCGAGAAATTCAACACCCACGAGGCTATGGCCGACGTGTTCAACGGCAGGGGCAGCCGCCGAAACATCGAGGGAAGACTGTAAAATCTGCGGTGGATGCCTTGCACCTCCTGCTCCAATTCGTCCGGCGTGCAATGGAGGGGGCGGATGTGGCAGGGTCCTCCGGGCCAGCGTCCGATTTCGGGCTCGTTAATGATCCGGTTTTGCTGGCGCATCCGGTCGTAGAATGACGTGCCCCGTTCCGGCGTCAGCAAATTGAAGTAGGCCACCGGCACCTTGGTTTCCTCCAGGAATTGGAACGTATTGGGAAAGGCCTGCAACGTTTCCGTGTCCCAGCCAAAAATGAAGTTGAGCGAGAAACTGATGCCGCGGCGGCGCAGGTCCGCCAGCACTTCCTTGTAACGGCCCGTTTTGTTCTGGCCCTTGCGCATCCCGGCGATGGTTTCGCTGTCAATACTCTCCATGCCGATGTTGACATGCAGCAGGCCGCTCCGTTGCGCCAGGTCCAGGAACTCCTTGTCATAACAGAGGTTCATGGACCATAGCGTGGACCAGCGCAGGCGCAAGGGTATGAACGCTTCCATCAATTCCATGGCATGGCGGCGTTTGATGCCAAAATTGCTTTCGGCAAAAAAGATGTTGCGGGAGGGCAGGCGCTTGAGTTCCTCCACCACGTCCTGGACAGGACGGACGCGAAAGCCGCCGCCCAGGTAAAGGCGTTCCGAGCAAAATTCGCAGGCCAGCGGGCAGCCTCGCGTCGCCTGCACGGCGTAGGTCTTGATCAGTCCGTAGGGGCGCAGGTCCATCAGGTCGTAGCGCGGCATGGGAAAGTTGCTCAAATCCTGGATTTGCTCAGCCCGGTACAAAGACTTGAGCCGACCCGCCATCGCGTCCTCCAGCATTTTTTTCCAGAGCGCCTCCGCCTCACCGACGCCGACGGCATCGCAATGTTCCTGCGCTTCCTGGAAAAAGAAATAGACGTGCGGGCCGCCTAAAATCACCTTTTTGCCGCGTTTGCGGAATTCCTTGGCGATATCGTAAGCGCGGTAGGAATTCAACGTCCAGGTCGTGATGGCGACGACATCAACATCCGCGTCGAAATCGACCGGCTGCAATATTTCGTCAACTATTTTAATGTCCCAATCAGGCGGCGTGAGCGCAGCCAGATAGGGCAGGACCACCGGGACCAATTGCCGCCGGCGCATTCTTGCCACCTTGCGGTTCTTTTTGGATTGGTAATACGAAGGCTGAATAATCAAGAGTTTGGGTTTCATGGGACACCTCCAATAAAAAATGCGGCGACCGAAGTCTCCGGCCGTATTTAATTATGACTCGATTCATGCAAACAGCTTTCTCAAAGCATTCTCAAAGACATCTGTTCACTGGGCATTCAGGCTGCCCAACACGTCGAATATTCGAAAAAAGCCCGGCTAATGCAAGGAAAAAGCGGGTAAAAGTTCGCCAAAAAACCAGCTACTCTCACGCTGACACCGGCCTCAACCAGCGAAGAACGCGGCCCGTCAAAGCCGGGACACGGAGAGCAAGGCCAACGTGCCCTTGCGGCATCCGCCAGATTTCGGGTTGTCCCCACTTTTGCCAGAGTTCCTCAATCGCCTCCTTCGGCGCGAACAAGTCATGGGTTGCTTCGATCAATAATATGTTCTCCTTGGGGATGGCCGGCTCCGATGAGGCAAGATTCCACGAGGTCAGATCCAGCGTCTCATACGCCTCGCGCTTCCCTTGCATCACCCCCCGAATTTTACGCCTGAGAATCTGTTTTTCAATCGAGAGATTGGTATGCACGCCAGGCACAGTCAGAACAACCGAGGCCAGCCTCGCATCGCAGCACGCTGTTAACCCCGCCAGCCACCCGCCATACGAAATGCCCCAAAGCGTCACCGCCGGGCAGCCTTCCCCGATAAGCCATCCTGTCAAAGCGCGAATCTCGCTCACGGCTTGCGCCGCAGCCTCGGCCCACCCTAAATAATCCAGGCTGCCCAGGCCGGGAAAATTGCACGCACCATCGGCGATGGTCTCCGCCCAACTCCTCCAGTAATTGAGGCTGCGAAGCTGGCGCGGACGGCGACGAAAATGGTAAGGAGCGACCAAAGTCGCCGCATTGAATCCCGCCCGATTGCAGCTACGGGCGACTAACGGAAAAAGGAACCGATAATCGGGGAAACCGCCTCCACCATGCAGCAGAATGATTGTCGGTCGTTCCTGCCAACGCCCCGCGCAGCGATAGAGGCGACCGTAAGCCGTGTTATTTTCCGCGAAGCCGCAGGGTCGTGGTGTGGGAAAGCAGAAGTGCGCCGGGCCATTGAACTCAAGACGCGAGGGTTGGCTTTCAGCGGGCATGAAGTCCGGCCCCTTCAGGAATCGTATCGCTTCTTCCAGGCGCAAATTTCGTCCATTGTTACGAAATCGCATGGTCACGAATTGAATGGCCGACCAGTCAATAAACTTGGCCAATGGCGCGATCATTTGTTTAGCGTTCGAACCATGTCGCCATTTAGCCGTGGCGTCAGCCAGCGAAGGACGCGGCCCGACAAGCCCGGCATTAAGGCGGCGAGGGTTGTGGTGATATGACCTTGGGGCAATCGCCAGATTTCGGGCTGCCCCCACGACTGCCAGAGTTCCATCGGGTCGCTCAACACCATTAGATCATGTATCCCTTCGATCAATAATATATTTTCCTTCCGGATCGCCGGCCGGGCTAAGGTCAGGTTTAACGGAGTCCTGTCCAGTTCCTCACACGCCGTCTGCCGTCGCAGCATCATTTCTCGAACGCGCCGCCCGCCGACCTGTTCCGCCTGCGACAAAGGACCCAAGCGCGCGGCTGGTATGGCCATGACGATCGAGGCCAGACGCGCATCTCGGCACCCCGTCAATCCTGCCAGGTAAGCGCCGAGCGAACCTCCCACCAGCGCCACGGCGGGGCAACCTTCCGCCACCAACCACCCGCTCAGGCTGCGGATTTCGGCAACCGCCTGCGCATAGGTCTTTGCCATCTGCAAGTAATCCCGGCTGATCAACGGAGCATACTGGCAAATGATATCCAATCGGCCATACTGGCGCGGACGGCGTTGAAAGTGATAAGGCAATTCCAGTGTCACCGCATTGAATCCCGCCCGGTGGCAACGGCGGGCGAACAAGTGAAACACGAACTGATGACCGGGAACGTCACCGGCACCATGCAGCAAGACGATCGCCGGTCTTTCCTGCCAGGCGCCCGCGCAACGGTATAGCCGCCCGTGAACGACATTGTTCTCTGCGAACTCGCACGGTCGCGGCGTGGGAAAGCGAAAGCGCCCGCCCGAGGCGGCGGGACCAAAATTAAGTTGCTCCGGCTGGCTTTCGGCGGGGATGAAGTCCGGCTCGTTTAGAAATTGGACCGCTTGCTCCAGTTTTAAATCCCGTTCATTGGCGGCCTCCCGCCACGTAGACTGTGGCAGCATCGCATAGCCGATCTGTAGAACCGACCTGTCAATGAATTTGGCCAATGGCGCGATCATTTGTTTTGTGTTCGAGTGGCCGCGTTATTCAATCGCGGTTCAAGCCAGCGAAGCACGCGTCCCGGCAAACCCGGTGCGAACCCACAGCAAACGCCGACGTGCCCGTGCGGCAGCCGCCAGATGTCGGGCTGCCTCCACGTCTGCCAGAGGGCCTCGCCGCCGTCCTTGCTGCAGATGATATCATGGACCCCTTCTATGAATAATATGTTTTGCCGGGGGATGATGGGCTGGGTCGTCGTCAAATTCAGCGGTGTCCGATTCAATCCCTGGCACACCGCTTGGGCCTGCTGCAATGTTGCGCGGAGAGCAGGCCGGACGGCCCCTTGGTGGACCCAGGGACGCAGCCGTCCCTCGGGGGGCGAGACCAGCACGACAGCGGCCAGGCGCGCATCGCGGCACGCCGCCATTCCTGCGTGCCACGCACCCATCGAATAGCCCCACAACGCCACCGCGGGGCAGCCTTCCGCCAGCAGCCAGCCGGTGAGGGCGCGAATCTCGGCGATCGCCTGCGCCGTTCTCTCCGCCAATAGAAGGCAATCCCCGCTGTCCCACGCCCCGCGCCGTGGGGGGCGGCGTTGGAAGTGCCCGGGCGCCGCCAACGCAATCGCGTTAAATCCCGCGCGATTGCACCGGCGGGCGAGCAATCGAAATCGGAGCTTATAACTGTAGAAGTCGCCCCAGCCATGCATCAGAATAATCACCGGCCGCTCCTGCCATCGGCCGGGGCAACGGTAAAACCGTCCATGAACGACGTTGTTTTCCGGGCAATCGCAAGGCCGTGGGGTGGGAAAGTGGAAATGAAGAGGTCCGTTGAATTCAACCTGTGCCGGCTGGCTCTCGGCGGGAAGGAAGTCCGGACCATTCATAAATTGAATCGCTTCCTCCAGTCTCGGGTTGGAATCCTCGGTATTCATCGTGGCCACAATTTGAATGGCCGACCAGTCCATCAATTTTGCCAAAGGCGCGATCACACGTTGTGCAAATTGAGAAATTCTGTGGCCATCAGAAGGAGAAACAGCGATTTTCTCCCCGGCTTTGGCCTTGGTCCGATGATTCGTGCGCTCATATCGTTTCATATACATGGCCGCCGACCGGAAAATCAGACGGTTTATTTGCTTCCCGGAAAAAATGTAGCTGGTCTGCCTGGCCATAATGTCCTTTACATTTGCCTGTGGACTCGCAATTTTATGCTTTTTTATGACTGATACTAACTTGGCTTATTGGGGTTTGGTTGTGGTGCCGATCGGCGTGGCAATTTGCTTCGGCCCGGCTCTTTTGGTTTGGTTGCGCGAGGAACTTCGCGCCGGGGCTGCCGAAAAACAAAAGAAGAACGACATCAAACGCTAATTTTTTCTGCCGTCGCGCTTTGCGCCATGGCGGACAGGCATTCTTCTACTCAGGGAGCACCGTTTATCAATACCGCTTCCGGCGTCGGCAGTGCGGGCTGCGGCGGGGGGAGCGAATTGGACAGGGAATTGGTTAGATTATACTGGTATTCAGCATATTGCTGATCCTGGTTTGACAGTGAAGATTGCAGGTATTGTATCAACACGTCCGAGGGCAGGGGAGGCTCTCCTGAACCATTCAGCGTGATGGAGCCGGCGTTGGTCCCGAGCACAAAGTATCCCCCCGCATTGGTAGTATTTTGCAGCATGGCTCCGTGACCGGGCGTGGTCGAACTTCGATTGCCGTTGCCAAATCTGATTTGCAAAAGGCCTGTCCTCAAATTGATTGTTCCACTCAACGAATTGGTAGGGGTGCCCGATGCGTTGACCAGCCTGTCCACACCCGCGATTGCCACAGTGTAATCAAGATCCAGGCCGGCGTTGGAAATGGCCAGGGTGTTGGAGGCCGCCAGCGTGATGACGCCGGGATTGGTCCAAGGCGAGCCGGCGGTGAGAAGCAGGTTGGTAAATCCGTTGGGGAACAGGAGGGGCGGATGCGTTGACGGCTCTTTGATCCATATCAATCCATCCGTGGCCTTGGTGCTGTCAAGATTGGTGAGGTTGAGCCAGCCAAACAGGAGGCCGGTCTTGTCATACAGGCTGACATAAACGGGGACATCGTTGGATTTTGATGCTCCGACGGATTGATTGAAAAGCGTGCCATCGGCCAGGCCGCCGCTGAGGGTAACCGTTCCCGCGCGATCGGTAATCAACGCATAACCGTCGCCGGGTGGAATTGGCACATTGGTGCCGGCGTTGGTGGACGGCAGCATGAGCAGGGTGTATTGGGTCGTCACGCCGGGGGTGGGCGCAGTCAGGAAAGCTGTCAACGAAGCATTGGTCGACCACTGGGAGTTGCTCACCGTGCCAGTGATGAAGCCGACGCCGTTGGTGTCCGCGTTCATTACCACGGTCAAGGTTTCGCCCAAATTCGCCAGATGGACTTGATTGGTGGCGCGGCCGTAGGCGTCGAATTCGCCGTCGAGCGGATAGTTGCCTCCGGCCAGGAGCAGTCGGCCGCTAAAAGTCCCCTGGTCGCCGAGGACGAGGTTGTCGAGCATGCCGGAGGATGCGAAAGCGGTGGCAAGCGTCACGGTCTGGTTGGTGATGGCATAGGAGTTCGTCACGGAATTTGTCACGACAGAGTTAGTGACCACATTGGTTGCGATCAGTTCATTCGTTATGGAAAAGAGACCATTATAGCGACCTGTGATGGCCAGAAACGGATTGTTGACAAAGGAGGCTTGGATGACCGTGTTGGATTGCATGACGAATTTGAGCGTGTTGCCGTTGGTGATCAGGACATTGGTGCCCGAGGTGTTGGTCCAGGCGCCGAGCAACGAGTCGTAACCGGGCCCGGCTTCGATGTAATACCCTTCCCCGATGTTCAAGGCCGCGCCATTGGTCGGGGCGGTATCGCCGCGGATTTCGGCGTGGCCGGTCAACGCGCCGTTGCCTCCGTTGTTCAAGTTGCTCAAGGCCAGGACGGCTGTGGCTTTGTAAAAAAAGCGCCGGCTGACCACGGTGGAAACATTGCTGGAATAATCCACGCTTTGCACGGCCAGGATATTCGTGCCGGGCAGGGGCGTGTTGGTGATGGACCAGAGCATGGTGCTGAGGCCTTTATTATAGTTGGTGTTGCCGTTGGTGGTCAGAACGGCATTGCCGGAGAGGACGTTGGTGACGAGATTCAGGCCAACGCCGGCGCTGATGTTCGTAAACCAATACAGGACGTTGGTCACTTGCGCGTTGTCCGAGGCGGTACCGTGGATGTTTAGAGTATTGGTCCGGACGTTGGCCAGCGGTGCCGTAATGACAACGGTGGGCCGCCGGGTGTCGGCCACGATGGTCAAGCGCACATTGGCGCTCGTTTTGGAGCCGTAGTTATTGGAAACGATCACCGAATAAGTGCCGGCATCCACATAGGTGGCAGGGTCGATGGTCAGGACGTTGCTGTCGGTGCCGGAATATTCACCGTTGGTGCCGGCAAACGTAATGTTGGTGCGAACGGGCAAATTTGTCCCGTCCTGCAGCCATTGATAGCCGTAAGCCTCGGGGTAGGGGCCGACATTCACAGTAAAGGTGACAATGGATCCATAGGCCCGGCTGATCTGGCTGGTGGGCTCGCCTTTGATGGTGGGCGGGTTGGTCAGGATCAAATACACCGGTGGCGCGTTGGTGGTGGCCCCTTCCAACAGAGTGGGGCTGACCAGCACCGTATAAGGTCCTTGATTGGCATAGGTGGCTTTCCGGATCGTCAGGATATTGGATGCTGTCCCGGAATAATTGGTGCCGTCGGAGATGTTGGTTCCAAAGAGCTGCCATTGGTAGCCGAAAGGCAGGGGATTGGAATAGTTCGAGGTGTTGACCGTGTTGGTGAAGGCTGCGGAGAACCCGGCGCCCGTCAGATTTGTTGCGGGAAGAGTGCTGGTGATGGTTGGCAGCACGGCATTGGTCTGGATGCTGACGCTGGGAATGGGGTTGAGTTCGAATGCCCCCGCGCTGGTCGGTGTGCGGCGGTCCTGCTGGCCAAGGTCCGTGGCCGGGAACGTGACGCCGGGAACACCCGGCACGAAAGCCCCAGCCGGGCTGCCGGAAAGAATGGCCAGGGTGAACATGTTCGTGCCAAATACCCCCCCGATGTTGGTCGCAGTGAGGGAAAGCCCGGAATCGAGGACGGGATTGGTGTTGAGCTTCGTCGTTGTAACCACCGCGCTCTTGGCCGGACTGGCGTCGGAACTGATATTCCAGCCGTCATCGGTCACTCCGGCCGCGTTGGGGGAATTGGTGCCGATGTGGTCGTACGACAAAATACTGGAGTTAAGATAAAAAACTCCATTGATCTGGAAAATTTCCCAACCTATTTCCGCGCCGTCCACGCCGTTGGTTCCACCGTCACTATTTACCCCCCCGGTTCCTCCGATCACATAATTAGTTGCCAGGGTGCAAAGACCCATCTGCACCAGGGTCGCGCCGCTCCACACTCCGCCGCCGATTGCCTCACCGCCGGAACCGCCAACGGCGGCGGCCAGCGCGGTGCTGCCGCCGTTGCCGCCGGTGCAGTTATTGAAAAAGAAGGTGCTGTTCTCGATCCAGGCGCCAGTCACTCCGTTGGTAATAAACACACCGCCGCCCAGGGCCGAACCGCCGGGACTGCCTTCCGCGCCGCCGCCATCGCCGTCCACTTCAGCCGCCCCGGTGCTGCCGGCCTCCACTGCATTGTTGACAACAAGGCAGTTGGTCATGTTGAGCGGGCCGGCGATAAAAATCGCGCCGCCTGCGCCCGATCCGCCGAGTCCCGCTGCGCCGCCATCTCCCAAACGTGAAACAACATTGCTGGCATAAAGTCCTCCCGTCCCGCCATTGCCGGCGATGCATTTGTTGTTGATGAACTCGGTCATGTAAAAGATGTTGGTGCTTCCCGTGCTGTAAAGCGCCCCGCCGTAAGCGTTGCCGCCATTGGTGCCGCTGCCGCCGTTGCCGGTCGCGCCCGCACCGTTCCCGGCGTTGCCGCCGCTGCCGCCATTGCCGGCTTGGGCCAGGTTGTTCGTCAGTATCGAATATGAAAGAGTCAACGAGCCGGTGCTGTAAATGGCCCCGCCTGACGCGCTCCCGCCGGGCGTGCCGGACGTGCCGTTCCCCTGGCCGCCCACCGGTCCGTTCGTGCCCGAGGCGCCGCTGGCATTGGTGGCGCTATTGCCGGTGAGCACGCTATTACTGATGATGAGCGTGCCTTCATTATAAATGGCCCCACCGGTGGTGCTGCCGCCGCCGGTCAATTCCAGGTTGTTCAGCGTCAGCGTCCCTTTCGCATGGACATAAAAAAGGCGCTCCCCGCCGTCGCCTTGCAAGAGGACGAAGTTGGTCCCGGCATTGATCGTGATATTGGTCGTAATATCAAAGGTCTCTCCTGCTGTCAGGCTGATGACCGTGGGGTTATACAGTGTCGAAGAGGTGGGAAAGTTAGTGATGGGCGAGATCCCGGAGTTGATCGCATCCAACAAGGTGGCGTAGTCGGAAACGACATAACTCTGCGCCGCGCCCTGCTGAGTCAAGCAAAAGACCAAAGCCGGCCACAACGCCATAAGCTTTCGGCACGAAAAGAATTTCTTCAGGAACAACCCCATAGCTGGTACCAACTATAGCAGACTTAATGCGTTCGAGAAACAACAATTCCATAAAAGTCAAAAATGTTGCAGATGGCACTCGCTCAGCGGGCTTCCAGAAAATGTCCTTCCGTCGTTGCTTTTTGCAAGTCCAGCATCCGGCATTGTGCCAGCGTGTTTCCCACTTGGCGCAGCAATTCGCCCGGGTTCAACGGTTGGGTGAAGCCGGCCCGGGCCCCGGCGGTTTTCAAGCGCAGGGGCATTAACCGGTGCGCCCTTGCTTTCAGCAGCAGGGTGGGAATGCCGGCCGTGGACGGCAGGCGATGCAGGATTTCCAGAACAGTCGGGCCATCCATGTCCGGCAAGGCCGCGTCCAGCACAATCAAGTCCGGTGACAGGGCGCGGGCTTGCTTGATCGCCTGCAAACCGCCGTGAGCCAGGACAACCTTATGACCGGCCAGTCTCAGAGTGACCGGGAATGATTCCAAAACGTCGTTTTCATAAGCTACCAACAAGATTCGTTTATTCATGCCTTTGGATTAACAGGGCGGACCACGTGCGGCAACGGCGGCAGGGCAAAAAGCAGGTTACAATTTGGCGACACTTGCTTAACAAGTATGCAGCCCTGCATACTCGCTGTGCTGGGACTCCATTCCTCGTCCAGCATGCCGCCTTGTAACTCATTGTCCATCAAGCCCGTCACAAATCCGGCATTCTGGCACGCCAAACGCTATTCCATTTCGGGTTTTTGTTACCACCATGAATCAACCGGATGTCAGGAAATGGATTTTGATTGTTGACGATGATTCGTCCGTGCGGCTCATGTTGGCGCGCGTTCTGAGCAGTGAAGGCTACGGCGTGCTGACCGCGGCCAATGGCGTGGACGCCCTGGGTTTGGCCGAAACGTTGTCGGTGGATCTTGTCCTGCTCGACCTCAACATGCCGGGAACCAGTGGCTGGGACGTTCTGAAAGAATTCGACGCCAAAAACATCGTGCCTTCGGTCATCATTATCACAGCCATGCCCAATCAGCAGGCGGCGGCCCGGGCGGCGGGTGTCGAAACAATTTTGGAAAAGCCGCTGGATTTTCCGCGTTTGATCCAAGCCGTCAGCCAGGTCCTGGCCAAATCAGTCAATTCGAATCATTCCGCATGAACACTCCACAAACTGCTCCCCCGACCAATGCTCCGTCCGGAACCGCCGTCAAACCCGCTGCACCGCCGGCCAGCCATGAAAGTGATTGGGGGATGTGGCTCCTCATTATCGTGGTCATCGCTTTGAGCCTGATCGCCTTTATCTTTTTTCGCGGCAAAAAAACCAAGCCGCCCATGCCGCCACCCATTGCCATCAGCGCGACCAATGTGCTGAAGGGCGATATTGTCGTCGCGGTCAAAGCCCTGGGCACGGTGCAGCCGGTCTATACCGCCAGCATTTCGCCGCGGGTGGACGGGCAGGTGATAACCGTCAATTATACAGAAGGCCAGATGGTGGCCAGCAACGATCTTTTGGCCGTGATTGATCCCGGCCCTTATGATGCGCTATTGACCGAGGCGGCCGGACAATTGGCCCGCGACAAAGCCTTGCTCGAGGGAGCCAAAATCGATTTGGACCGCTACCAGGCGGCTTATCTCAAAAACGCCATTCCCAAGCAACAGTACGATGATGAACTGGCCCTGGTCCATCAGGACGAGGGCACGGTCAAGTTTGATCAGGGCCAGTTCACCAATGCCCAGGTGCAACTGGCTTATTGTTACATTCGCGCGCCCTTCGCCGGCCGCGTCGGTTTGCGCCTCGTCGATCCGGGCAATGTCGTCCACGCCGCCAATACCAATGCCATGGTGATTGTGGCGCAGCTTCAGCCCATTACAGTCTATTTCAATGTGGCCGAAGATTATCTGCCCCAAATCCAGCAGCAACTGAAAGGCGAGGACGCCATGACCGTGGAAGCCTGGGACCGGGCCGATGAGAACAAGATCGCCGCCGGCACGGTTTTGGCCCTGGACAATCTAATTGACAGCGCTACCGGCACCGTCCGGATCAAGGCCAGTTTTGACAACAACGATTTGTCTCTTTTTCCCAATCAATTTGTCAATGCCAAGCTCATCATTCAGACTCTGCATGACCAGAACCTGGTTCCCACCTTTGCCATTCAGCAGAATCCCGAGGGTTCGTTTGTCTATGTCATCACCAACAATACGGTCACGACCAATGGGATGACCACCAATTACCAGTCAGTCACGATGCGCAACATCACCCCCGGCGCGGTCGATGGCGCTACCACGGCTGTCACGCACGGGTTGGAGCCTGGGGAAATCATTGCCTTGGACAACTTCAACAAATTGGGTGAAGGGGTCAAGATCGTGATCCACCAGCCGGGCAATGAGAGCAGTGAAGCTGGCGGTGGGAAACACAAGGGCGGCGCGCACGGGAAGAAGCCCGACGCTGCAAAGGATGGTCCGTGAATCCATCCCGCCCCTTCATTTTGCGGCCCGTGGCCACGTCGCTTTTCATGGCGGCGATTCTGCTTGTTGGCATTGTGGCCTATCAACAACTGCCTGTTTCGGCCCTGCCCGAAGTTGATTTTCCCACCATTCAAGTGGTGACTTTCTATCCCGGCGCCAGTCCACAGGTGGTGGCTTCCGCTGTCACCGCCCCATTGGAAAGACAATTCGGCGAAGTCCCCGGGTTGAATCAAATGACTTCCACCAGTTCCGGCGGCAGTTCGATTATTACGATGCAATTTGCGCTCTTTCTGAATATCGATGTTGCCGAACAGGAAGTGCAGGCCGCCATCAACGCCGCGCAAACGTATCTGCCGAGCGACCTGCCGGCGCCCCCCATCTACAGCAAATCCAACCCAGCCGATGCGCCGGTCCTGACCCTCGCCCTGACTTCAAAGTCGCTGCCTTTATACACAGTGGAAGATTTGGCCGATACCCGGCTGGCCCAGAAAATTTCTCAACTGTCCGGCGTCGGCCTGGTCAGCATCGTGGGGGGGCAGAGACCGGCCGTGCGCATCCAGGCCAATCCGACGGCCCTTTCCTCCTATCAATTAAACTTGGAAGACCTGCGCACCGCCTTGCAGCAAACCACCATCAATCTGGCCAAAGGCAATTTTGACGGCCCCCGGACTTCCTACCAAATCAACGCCAACGACCAACTCCTCACCAGCAAGGATTTCAACCAGGTTGTCGTCGCCTACCGCAATGGCGCGCCGGTCATGCTGGCCGACGTGGCCAAATCGGTGGATGGTGTGGAAAACATCAACCAGGCGGCGTGGATGAGCAAGGTTCCGGCGGTGATTGTCAACGTCCAACGCCAGCCCGGGGCCAACATCATCCAGGTGGTCGATCGCATCAAGGCGCGTTTGCCCCAGCTTAAGGCCACCCTGCCGCCGGCGGTGGATATCGCCATTCTGACCGATCAGACCACCACCATTCGCGCCTCGGTGCGGGACGTGGAATTTGAACTGATGTTGACCATATGCCTGGTCGTGCTGGTCATTTTTCTTTTTCTGCGCAGCTTCGCGGCCACGATCATTCCCAGCGTGGCAGTGCCCCTTTCCCTGGTGGGCACGTTCGGAGTCATGTACCTGCTCGGCTACAGCCTGGACAATCTTTCCCTCATGGCCCTGACCATTTCGACAGGATTTGTTGTTGACGACGCCATCGTCATGATCGAGAACATCTCCCGCTATATCGAACAGGGTGAAAAGCCCATGGCCGCGGCGCTCAAGGGGGCCGAGCAAATCGGCTTCACCATCATCTCCCTGACCATCTCGCTGGTCGCGGTCCTGATCCCGTTGCTCTTCATGCAGGACATCGTCGGGCGCCTCTTCCGCGAATTTGCCGTGACGCTGAGCGTGACTATCCTGGTTTCGGCGGTGGTTTCCCTGACTCTCACACCCATGATGTGTGCACGGTTGCTGCACCACACCCCGGTGGAAAAACAGGGGCGGCTCTTCCGGGCTTCCGAGCGCGCTTTCGATCGTGTCATTGCTTTTTACGGCACGACGCTGCGGTGGGTTTTGCAACGCCAGGGCGTCACCCTGGTCGTCGCCGCGGTGACTCTGGTCCTGACCATAGTTCTTTATATTCTTGTGCCCAAGGGGTTCTTCCCCGTGCAGGACACGGGCGTGATTCAGGGCATCTCGCAAGCGGCACAGAACGTTTCCTTTGCCGCCATGGCCAAACAACAACAACAACTGGCCGATGTCATTCTCAAAGACCCTGCAGTCGAGAACCTTTCCTCCTTCATCGGCGTGGATGGTATCAACACGACCCTTAACAGCGGACGGATTCTCATTAATCTCAAACCCATCGAGGAACGAAAAACCAGCGCCTCCGATGTCATCCGCCGCTTGCAGCCCGAACTGGCCAAGATCAGTGACATTACCCTTTTCATGCAGCCGGTGCAGGATATCACTATCGAAGACCGCGTCAGCCGGACCCAGTACCAATACACCTTGGAAGACCCCGATCCGGTCGAGTTGCAAACACAGACGGAAAGGCTGATGGCCAAATTGCGCACCATACCCGAATTGCGCGACCTTGCCACTGACCAGCAATTGGACGGAAGGCAAATCGAGCTGGTCATTGACCGCGTCACCGCCGCGCGCCTTGGTATTTCCGCGCAGCAAATTGACGAGACCCTCTACGACGCCTTTGGACAACGCCAGATTTCAACCCTTTTCACACAATTGAATCAATACCATCTCATTCTGGAAGCGACGCCGTCCTTTCAACGGAACCCGTCGAAATTGAACGACATCTATATCCAGTCCGCTTATGGCGGGTCGGTTCCGTTAGGCACGTTTGCTCATTTTGAGACCAAAACAGCGTCGCTCTCCATCAATCATCAGGGACAGTTTCCCTGCGTGACCATCTCTTTCAACCTTGCGCCGGGCGCGTCTTTGGGCAAGGCGGCAGATGCCGTGGAAGAGGCGCAGAAGGAACTGCACATGCCGGCGTCCGTCCTGGCGTCCTTTCAGGGCACGGCCGCTTCCTTCAAGGCCTCGCTGGCCAACGAGCCGCTGCTTATCCTGGCCGCGCTTGTCACCGTTTATATTGTCCTGGGCGTGCTCTACGAGAGTTACATCCACCCCATCACCATTCTCTCCACCCTGCCTTCGGCCGGGGTGGGGGCGATCCTGGCCTTGATGCTCTTTCACGAGGACCTGGGTGTCGTCTCCCTCATCGGCATCATACTCCTCATCGGCATCGTCAAGAAGAACGGCATCATGATGGTCGATTTCGCGCTGCAAGCCGAGCGCGAAGAGGGGAAAAACGCCACGGATGCGATTTACCAGGCCTGTCTGCTGCGCTTCCGGCCGATCATGATGACGACCATGACCGCGCTTTTGGGCGGCCTGCCGCTGGCCCTGGGCACGGGCACCGGCGCGGAACTGCGCCGCCCGCTGGGCATCTCCATGGTGGGCGGCTTGATCCTGAGCCAGATACTCACTTTGTACACCACTCCTGTCATATATATCTTCATGGACAGGTTTGCCCATAAGCCGGCCAAGGCGGAAGCTGGCGCTGCGGCCGGCGCGCCGGTGGAGGGAGGTTTGCCCGCGTCGTCATGAATATTTCCGCGCCATTTATTCGCCGGCCCGTGGCCACCACATTGCTGACCCTCGCCATTGCGTTGTCCGGGGCGGTCGCTTTCAAGTTGTTGCCGGTGGCCCCGATGCCCCAGGTCGATTATCCCACCATCACGGTCGGGGCGGCCCTGCCCGGTGGCAGCCCGGAAATCATGGCTTCGTCCGTGGCTGCTCCCTTGGAACGGCAGTTCGCCCACATTGCCGGTGTCAATGAAATGAGTTCCTCCAGCGTCCTGGGCACCACCGGGATTTCCCTGCAATTCGATTTGAGCCGGAACATTGACGGCGCGGCCCGGGACGTCCAGGCCGCCATCAACGCCGCCCGCAGTTATCTGCCGGCCAACCTGCCCAGCAATCCCACCTGGCGCAAAGTCAACCCGGCCGATTCGCCCATCATGATCATATCGCTGACTTCCGATGTTTATGATCGCGGCCAGCTTTACGATGCAGCTTCCACCATCTTGCAACAGGCGCTTTCACAGGTGGACGGCGTTGGGGTGGTTAATGTGGGCGGCAGTTCCCTGCCCGCCGTGCGCGTTGAGGTCAATCCCGTGCAATTAAGCAACTGCGGCCTCGGCTTGTCGAATGTCCAGGCTGTTTTGCAAGGGGCCAACGCCAACCTGGCCAAGGGCCAGATATTCGACGGGCATATGACGGCTGACATCACGGCCAACGATCAATTGCTCAAGGCTTCCTATTACAAGCCGCTTGTGGTGGGCTACCACAAGGGCGCCGCCATCAAACTTTCCGATGTTGCTCAAGTGGTTGATTCGGTCCAAAACCTGCGCGCGGGCGGGTTCTCCGACGGCAAGCCCTCCGTCGTCCTGATTATTTTCAAGCAGCCGCAAGCCAATGTTATTGACACGGTGGACCGTATTAAGAAAATGATGCCTTCTTTGCAGGCTTCCGTGCCCGCCGCCATCAAGCTGACCGTCATGCTGGACCGGACCACGACGATTCGCGCTTCGGTCAGTGACGTGGAGAGGAACCTTCTGATCTCGATCGCGCTGGTCATTCTGGTCGTGTTCATCTTTCTGCGCAACGTGCGCGCGACCATGATTCCCGGCGTGGTCGTGCCGGTTTCCCTCATCGGCACCTTTGGCATCATGTATATCTGCGGTTTTACCCTGGACAATCTTTCCCTCATGGCCCTGACCATCTCCACCGGCTTCGTGGTGGATGATGCCATTGTTGTGATTGAGAACATCACCCGCTACATCGAGCAAGGCATGTCCGCCATGGAAGCCGCCTTGCGCGGGGCCAAGGAGATTGGCTTTACCGTCCTGTCCATCAGCATCTCACTGGTGGCGGTGTTTACCCCCATTCTTCTCATGGGCGGTTACATCGGGCGGCTATTTCGTGAGTTTGCCGTCACCCTCTCGGTGGCCATCCTGGTGTCGCTGGTCGTTTCGCTGACGACCACGCCGCTCATGTGTTCGCGATTGCTCAAACGCGAAAGGCAGGAGGACCACGGCAAGCTTTATCGAACCACTGGCAAAATGTTTGACTGGCTGCTGCGCCATTACGAGACCAGTTTGCAGTGGGCCCTGCGTCATTCCTTCTTTACCCTTTGCCTGCTTTTTGTGGCCATCGCGCTTAACTTTTATCTCATCGCCACAGTGCCCAAAGGTCTTTTCCCTCCGCAGGACAACGGCATGCTGGCCGGCGGTGTTTTGGGCACGCAGGATATTTCCTTTCAATCCATGACCGGAAAGATCCTGCAATTCGTCGATATCGTTAAGAAGGACCCGGCTGTCGATCACGTCATCGGTTTCACCGGCGGCAATGGCGCCACCGATCAAGGGAATGTGTTTGCCTCCTTAAAGCCCTTGAGCGAACGCAAGGAGGGCGCAGCCGAGGTGATTAATCGCCTGCGCCCAAAACTGGCGCGTGTGTCGGGCGCGACGCTTTTTATGCAGCCCGGCCAGGACTTGCGCACCGGCGCGCGGCAGAGCAACGCCCAGTACCAATATGTCATCTGGAGCGATACCCTGGCGGATCTGGTCAAATGGGGACCTGCGCTCCAGGCGAAAATGAAAAAAGTTCCCGGCCTGACTGACGTCAACAGCGACCAGCAAAATAACGGCCTTGAATCCATGCTCACGTATGATCGCGCGACGGCGCAGCGCCTGGGCGTTTCGGCCCAAGCGATTGATAACACGCTCTACAGCGCCTTCGGACAGTCGCTGGCCTCCACCATGTACACCGAGTTGAACCAATATTATGTGGTCATGGAAGTGGCCACCAATTTCTGGCAGACGCCCGATGGTTTGAAATCCATCTACCTCCAGGCCACCAACGGCGCTGAAGTCCCCCTGCAAGCCGTGACAAAACTCAAAACAGACACCGCCCCCATTGCCGTCAATCATACGTTGCAATTTCCGTCCGTGACGATTTCCTTCAATCTCGCCCCGGGCGTCGCGTTGGGTGACGCGGTCAAAAGTATTACCGAGATGGAACAACGCATGAGGATGCCCTCGACCATTCACAGTAGTTTCGGCGGGACCGCGCAGGTTTTCCAGGACTCGTTGGCCGGCGAGTGGTTCCTCGTCGTCACTGCCTTGGGGGCGGTTTATATCGTGTTGGGCATTCTTTATGAAAGCTACATCCATCCCATCACCATTCTTTCCACCCTGCCTTCTGCCGGTGTCGGCGCCGTTTTGGCCCTGATGCTTTTCGGCCTGGACTTGAACATCATCGCCCTCATCGGGATCATTTTGCTCATCGGAATTGTCAAGAAGAACGGGATATTGATGGTCGATTTTGCCATCGAGGCCGAGCGCAAGGACCACATGAAACCCGCCGACGCCATTTACCAGGCTTGCGTTCTCCGTTTTCGTCCCATTTTAATGACGACCATGGCCGCGATCTTTGGCGCTCTGCCCCTGGTTTTTGGAAAGGGCACTGGTTGGGAATTGCGCCGTCCGCTCGGCGTGTCCATCGTCGGTGGCCTGTTGTTCAGCCAGGTGCTGACCCTTTACACTACGCCGGTGGTCTATCTCTATTTTGACCGGCTCAGCATTTGGTGGCGTGCGCGCCAGGGAAAATCAACCACGACCCTGGCCGCCGCACCGCCCGCTCCGGTATGAAACAGATGAAACCTGCCATCCTATTATTGTCAGCGCTGGCCGTCCTGGCGCTGATTAACGGCTGCAACCTCGCCCCCACTTACCATCAACCCGCCGTCCAAACCCCGCCCGCTTTCAAGGAAACCAACGGCTGGCAACTGGCCCAACCCAGTGACGGAGTCATCAAAGGCAAATGGTGGGAAATGTTCAACGACCCGCAATTGAACGCGCTCGAGGAACAAGTCGCCATCTCCAATCAAAATGTTGTGGCCGCCCTGGAGAATTTTTTCGCCGCCCGCGCTTTGGTCAAGCAAGACCGTGCAGCCTATTATCCCACGGTGAGCGCTGCTCCTTCTGTGACAAAATCCCATCTGACCGCGTCCGGCGTCAACAACGTGGTTTCCGGTTCCACCACTGTCAACAAAGTCAATTATTCGGATTACACCCTGCCGCTGGATGCCTCATGGGAACCCGACCTTTGGGGCATGGTGCGCAACACTGTCCGGGCCGGTTCTTACACCGCCCAGGCCGATGCGGCTCTCCTTGAAAACATGAAGCTCTCCGCCCAGGCCGAATTGGCCGTGGATTATTACGAATTGCGGAGCCAGGACGAAATGATTCAATTATTCAACGACACAGTCAAAGCCTACCGGCAATCCCTTGACTTGACAACGACCCTTTACCAGACGGGCATTGATTCTCAATTGAACGAGGTGCAGGCCGACGCGTTGCTGGAAACCACCCTGGCCCAGGCCACCGGCCTGGCCATCCAGCGCGCTCAATACGAACACGCCATCGCCCTCCTTGTCGGCCAGCCCGCTTCGACTTTTTCGATCGCCGCCGCGCCGGTCAACACCCCGCCCCCGGCCATCCCGGTCGGCCTGCCTTCGACCCTTCTGGAAAGACGCCCGGACGTGGCCACGGCCGAGCGCACGGCGGCGGCGGCCAATGCCCAAATCGGCGTGACTCGCGCGGCCTGGTTCCCGACTTTGAGCCTCACCGGCTCGGCTGGGTTTGAAAGCGCCTCAGTGTCGAGCTTGTTGACGCCGCCGAGTTTGTTTTGGACGGTGGGCGCCACCTTGTCGGAGACTATTTTTGATGCCGGCAAGCGCAGCGCCGCCAACGAACAAGCGTGGGCGAATTATCGCGCCACGGTCGCCAATTACCGCCAGACGGTTTTGACCGCTTTCCAGCAGGTCGAAGATAATTTGGTCGGCCTGCGTGTTCTGACCTCTCAAACACAACAGCAGAACGTCGCCATCAAAGCGTCGCAAAAAAACCTCGAGTTATCCATGGAGCAATACCGCTTGGGCGTCGCCAGCTATCTCAATGTCATCACTGCCCAGGAATCGCTCCTGAGCAACCAGCAGACAGACGTGACCTTGCGGATGCAACAGATGGTTGACAGTGTGCAACTCATCCTGGCGCTGGGCGGCGGCTGGACCAACTTGGATTTGCCCTCTTCTAAAAAGCTGGTTCTAAAAACATCGCCCAACGGCCCGTGACCCCGGGGCCTAACTTAAATTTACGTAGCCCGCCAGACCCTGCACGCCGCCTTCCCGGCCGAAGCCGCTTTCCTTGTAGCCGCCAAACGGGCTGGTCGGATCGAATTTGTTATAGCAATTGGCCCAAACCACGCCCGCCCGCAGTTGGTTCACCATTTTGAAAATCTTGCTGCCCTTGTCCGTCCAAACGCCCGCGCTCAGCCCATACGGCGTGTTGTTGGCGCGCTCGATTGCCTCCTCGGGCGTGCGAAAGGACATGACGCTGAGCACCGGCCCGAAAATTTCCTCCCGGGCCACGCGATGCGACATGGTAACGTTGGTCAGGAACGTGGGTGGGAACCAGTAGCCCTTGGCCGGCAGCGCGCAAGCGGATTGCTCGACCTCGGCGCCCTCGTCGATCCCGCACTGCACCAGCTCGCGGATTTTTTCCAATTGCGTGCTGGAATTAATCGCGCCGATGTCCGTGTTTTTATCGAGCGGATTGCCCACGCGCAACGTTTGGATGCGGTCGCGCAGTTTCCTGACCACCGTTGCAAAAACTCCCTCCTGCACAAAAAGCCGCGAACCGGCGCAACAAACATGGCCCTGGTTAAAATAGATTCCTGAAACGATCCCTTCGATGGCCTGGTCCAGCGGCGCGTCTTCCAGGATAATGTTGGCCGCCTTTCCCCCCAGTTCCAGGGTCAGGCGTTTGCCCGTCCCGGCGCAGGCTTGGGCGATGATTTTGCCGACTTCGGTCGAGCCGGTGAAGGCAATCTTGTTGACATCAGGATGGTGGTAAATTGCGCGGCCCGTCTCGGCCGTTCCCGTGACGATGTTGACCACGCCGTCGGGCAGGCCTGCTTCCTGGAAGATGGCGGCGAGGTGCAGGGCGGTGATGCTGGTCGTCTTGGAGGGCTTGAGGACGACGGTATTGCCGCAAGCCAGGGCGGGGGCGATTTTCCAGGCGGCCATGAGCAGGGGAAAATTCCACGGGATAATCTGGCCGGCCACGCCCAGCGGACGCGGCGTCCGGCCGGGGAAGGCGTACTGCAGTTTATCGGCCCAGCCGCCATGATGAAAAAAGTGTGCCGCCACCGTCGGCACGTCGAAATCCCGGCTTTCCTTGATCGGCTTGCCGCCGTCCATCGTTTCCAAAATCGCCAGTTCCCGCGCCCGTTCCTGCACGAGGCGCGCCACGCGAAAAAGATATTTGCCCCGCTCGCGCCCCGGCATTTTGCTCCAGACCGTTTCATAAGCGCGCCGCGCTGCCTTCACGGCGCGATCCACGTCCTCCGCACTGCCGTTGGCGATCTCGCACAGTTTTTCTTCGGTGGCGGGGTTGATCGAATCGAAATATTTTCCGGAACGGGGCGCGGAGAATTTGCCGTCAATAAACAATTCGTAACGGGGGGCGATTTTTACCGGGACAGTTTCCGGGGCGGGGGCGTAATCCCAGGCGTCGCCAAATTTCAACCGGCGGTCCCGGGCGGCAACGACCGGTTGGGCGTGGTGCGCTTGCGCCACGGGTTTCAACACCGCCACGGCGCGGCGCACTTTCAGTTTTGCGGAAGTTTTTGCTTTCATGGTTACGGCAGCGAAAAATAATCGGCGCTTTGATAGTTTCCATCCACAGTCTTGACAATCTGCATGAGCACGTCGTTGAGCAGCGTGCTGGCCCCGAGGCGGAACAGGTCGGGGCTGAGCCAGTCGTCCCCCAGGGTCTCCTTGACCATGACGAGATAGGCCAGCGATTGCTTGGCGGTGCGGATGCCTCCCGCCGGCTTCATGCCGATGCGGATGCCCGTCGCAAAAAAATAATCGCGGATGGCTTCCAGCATGACCAGCGTCACCGGCATGGTGGCCGCCGGCTGGACTTTGCCGGTGGAGGTCTTGATGAAATCCGCCCCCGCTTCCATGGCGATCTGGCTGGCCAGCCGCACGTTGTCGTAAGTGACCAGCTCGCCTGTTTCCAAAATGACTTTGAGGTGGGCCGCGCCGCAGGCTTCCTTCACCGCCGCAATTTCGTCGGACACCTTCTGAAATTCGCCCGATAAAAACGCGCCTCGGTCAATGACCATGTCAATTTCGTCCGCGCCGTCGCCGGCCGCGCGGCGGGTTTCCTCGAGTTTGGTGCGCAGCGCATACTGGCCGCTGGGGAACCCGGTGGCCACGGACGCGATTTGCACCGGCGAGGGATCGCCGAGAAAGCGGCGGGCATGACGCACCATGTTGGGATAGACGCAAACGGCGGCGCAGGGGGGCGTATCGTATTTGCCCTCAATGGGATGGAGGGCTTTGCGGCAAAGATAGGAGACCTTGCCGGGAGTGTCTTTGCCTTCCAGCGTGGTCAAATCCATCATGGAAACCACCATCTTTAATCCAGCGAGCTTGGCGCTGGTTTTGATGCTGCGGCGCGTGAACGCCGTGGCGCGTTCCTCCACCGTCACCTGGTCCACCGTCGGCACGGCGGCGCGCATGGAGCGGAACCGGGTCGGGATTGAAAGTAATTGGGTCATGCGCTATGCTCCTGGTTAAAGGCCGATGGGATGCCAGGCGGTTTTGAATTCCACCGTGTCAAGAATCCAATACGCGTCCTCGCCCGCCGGGCCGGACCAGTCCGCCGCCGCCAGACTGCGCCGGGCGTAACGCTTGAGGTTGATGGCCGTGCCGGCTTGCAGCGCGGCGTGGGTTTCCTCCACGCCCGAGGCGTTGACGACGGCGTTGATGTCGAGGTGGCTGGCGATGTGGGGGATAAGCTCCTGGCGTTTGCCGCTCAAAATATTTATGACACCACCCGGTAGGTCGCTTGTGGCCAGGATTTCCGCGAAGGTCAGCGCCGGCAGCGGATATTTTTCGGAAGCGACGGCAATGGCGCTGTTGCCGCTGAGGATGACCGGCGCCAGCGTCGAAACCAGGGCCAGCAACGACGGCTCGTCCGGCGCCAGCACGACGACGACTCCGGTGGGTTCCGGGACGGTGAAATTGAAATGCGAACTGGCCACCGGATTGACCGCGCCGAAGACCTGGGTGAATTTGTCCGTCCAGCCCGCGAAATAAACCAGCCGGTCAATGGCCAGGTTGACTTCCGCGCGCGCCTTGCCGGCGGTCACGCCGGTGGAACGGGCAATTTCCCCGGCCAGGGAGTCCGCGCGGTTTTCGAGCATTTCCGCCGCGCGATAAAGAATCTGGCCGCGGAGATAGGCGGATTTTTTGGCCCAGCCCTCCGTGGCGGAACGGGCGGCCACGACGGCGTCCCGCAAATCCTTGCGCGAGGCATGGCAGATATTATCAAGAGCCCGGCCCTCCGGGTCGTGGACGGCAAGGGAACGTCCGCTTTCGCTGCGGATGAAACTGCCACCCACATACATCTTGTAAGTTTTACGAACATCCAAACGTACGGCACTCATGGATTGAGGACTGTAGCAGACCAGCCACGGGCGGGACAGGGAAAAATTTCCGTGAAAAAAAGAGGAAAGCACCACCAGATCGGCTTGAAACTAGTTTGATCCACTGTGACTGAGTGCGACTGGCTTGAAAGCCAATTTGATTGCAAGTCATTCATTTCAATGCATTTGGATGCGATTTGACCATCAGCATGATTGATTGACTGGTTTGACTGGAAGACATTCCAAATCCACCACGAAGAACACGGAGACCACGAAGGGAGAAAGCAGCCTGAATTCTTTTCTTCTTCCGTCTTTTTCATAACTTTAGCGTTCAGCCTTTAACATTTGGCCTTTTCCCCTCGCATTTTGGCACAAAATGCGAAAACCCCACATCCATTGAATGGAGGTTTTTTTGTAACGCAAAACCCCTGTAAACATTGGTCAAAACGCGCGCTAGGGGCCTTTTAGTCAAGTATGTTTACCATGTTTAAGACGTTTTTTGGTAAAGATCCAGACGCAAAATTTTGATGAACCAAGGTGGCTTGTTCCGAACCATGGCCGTTTCGGTGACGGAGGGGCTTGTGCTGCAAGAGTTTAGCGCTTTCGTGCTTGGGAAAAAATATGGATCAAACCTGGAAATCAGATTGCAATCGTTGCATTCAAGATTTCTCCGAAGGTTGGGTGCAAGCTTTGAGAAACTCGTCAGCAAAGGGTGTTGTGCAAATAAAATTGATATCCTGTATTGGAGGTTTATGGGGATATGCTCCGAGCTTGGTGTCGAAGATTACTTCAACTAATCCCAACTGAAACAGGCTCAAAATACACCGATGAAATGCCTCCGCCGTTGCCATCGATGACAAGCGGAATTCCATTACTTTTACGCAAGGCCTACTTTTATTCGGCAGTGTTATCTGTAGCCTCTTTAAAGCAGAAAGAAGCCGAGCCTCTTCTGAAGATAGGGTGGAAAGTATTCGAACAAAAACAGGAGGAACTGAATTCTCGCAAGCAGAGGAGGCCAATAGATTTTCCCAAATTTCGAGCATGTCTTCGTCATCTTCTAAAGCACAGGCATTGAGCATAGGCACGAGGATTTTCGTTTGCACCGGTTGAGGCCTTACCCCTAATTGTGCCAATTTATCTGTCGAGCGGGACAAAACTTGGGTGATTCGATTGCGTCCGAAGTGCGTAATGTTACTAAGCAATTCATCATTTTCAGTGAGGGTCGGTTTCAAAAACGGATGAATCAATTCGCGCATCGTCGGTCCAACACTTTCCTCGAGGTTGATCATATCTTTTGACATGGGACGGTTTATACGCTGATAACAGGTTTTAAGCAATGATGGAGGACACGTAAGCTTTAACCGTGATCGGTGTTGATTCAACGTTCGATTAGCACAATTCGTTTGACTTGCCAGGCCGCTATGTAGACTTTTCATTATGAGGATAGCATCTATTAAAACGCAAGGGGTGAAGCCGATTCAACTCTTCGAGGTTTCCGACCTCAATGATGTCGTGGTCATAGCTGGGCCGAACGGAGTCGGCAAGTCGCGGCTTGTGAACCACTTGCTTAACCATCTGCGAGATGCAGGCGAAAAAGATATCAGAATCACTCTTGAAGCAACCGACAAAACAGAGAGCCAGATTTGGGGAAAAGCGACATTGAATACATCGGAACTAAAAGACATGCGGTACCTGACACAAATGCTGCGAAGAAACCATGCGCGGAGCAATTATAGCAGTAGCATTCTTTACTTTGAAAGTAATCGGTCGATTCAAGTCATTCAGCCGTTGCAGCCGTCGTGGAAAGTCAGCGATCCAGATAACGAGTTGCTGTCGTGGGATTTTGGCTTAGGTGGCTTACGGGACCGGTTCAACGACACAATTCACGCAATTTTCAGGAAGGTGAAAGGCCAAGAAATTGAAATTGGTCGACGTGCACAAGAATTGAAAAAGCGCGGAGATACATTGATGCCTTTAGATTTCAACAATCCACTCGACCCATTTAAGGATGTTTTTTCGCGCCTACTTGGCCCAAAAATTTTGAATGACGTCGAACTAGAAAAGCAGACGCTGACCTATCTCGAAAATGGAACGTCCTTCACTATTGATAATTTGAGCTCAGGGGAGAAAGAGGTGCTGAATATCACGTTCGATTTTTTGCTGCGTTCACCGTCACATTGCATTGTATTTTTGGATGAGCCCGAATTGCATCTTCATCCGGAATTGAGTTTTCGGTTATTGACAACGCTTCGTTCCATCGGAACGAAGAATCAATTTATCCTTTGCACTCATTCGCCGGATATTATTTCGGCCACATTGGATCAGTCGGTTGTTTTTATCGCGCCCCCAAAAAGTGAAGGCCCCATTTCTAATCAGGCAATTGTCGTCAATGATAACGATGACACTAATCAGGCGCTTCGCCTTCTTGGGCACTCCATAGGTATCGTAGCGCTTGGAAGAAAAATCGTTCTAATCGAAGGGACTCATTCAAGTCTGGACAAGCAAACCTACGGCTCAATTTTGAGGTGGAAATTCCCGTCTCTTGTGTTGTTGCCAGCGGGAGGGAAGCAAACTCTTCAAACGTTTAATAAAACAGCTATGGCAATTCTGAATAAGAGCTTGTGGGGCGTGGAATTCTTTATGCTCTGCGACGGAGACACTTCCCCGTCGAGTGATAGCACATTCGACTTGGAGTCAATCTCTCATGGCAGATTGCGTGTTTTGCCGAAATATCATTTAGAAAACTATTTTTTGGACGAAGAAATTCTGTCTGCTTTATTTGTCGACATGGAACCCTCCGAGCATTGGCTCCGTTCTCCGAAATCAATCCGTGGAGTGCTACGCGATTCTGCTCATTCATTAGTGTCCTACACCGTTGCCCTAATGGTCGCGCAGAAGATTCGCCTAGCTGTCGGCAACATTGACATTTTGCCGGATGCTTGCCATGGTAAATCTTCTGAAGACCTCACAACATTGTTCGCAGAGTGCGTGGCATCCGAAACCACTCGCGTTGCGGATGGATTGGATGCATCAAAAATTAAGGGCTTCGTAAAGGATGCTTACGAGGAAATCCAAACCTTACTGGCGGAAGACAATAATGGTTGGAAGGATCGCCTTCCTGGGAGGCCGATTTTGTCTATGTTTGCGGCTCGAGCCAAGCTGGACGTCAGTCGAATCAAAACAATGTATCTTCAGCGTGCGCTGCTTCAAGGTGTCGGCCCATTTCAAGAGATAATCGATATTTTTTCGGATTTTGAGCGTATGGGGCAACCAACCGCAAATCCTCACTAATAGCACAACATGTTTGCTAACTGTCGCACTGAAACCTCGCACGCTAAAACATCTCTCTCAGCATATCCTGCTGTTTCTCCGGCTTGGCCTCGCGTTGTGCTTTGGCGAATGGATTCATTTGCGGCGGCCCATCGACTCGTTCGCTGCCATCCAGTAATCCTTCCACGGTGAGGATTTGGATTTTCGGATAATCCTTGTCGTGCCAAAGGGCAGAGGTGTAGCGACCGGCAGCAACGGCTTCTTCGCGCATCGGTTTGGAGGGCTTTTCCAGCGTAACGAGAATGCCGCCTTTGGCGTTCTGGTTGTTCACGTCGCCTAGCAGAGTGGCAATGTCGCTGCGTTTGACGCCGCCGCCCTTGATTTGAACGATGATCTTCTCGCGCTTCTCTTTGCTTTCGTAAAAATAAAGCAATCCATCCACTCCGCGATCCGCACCCTTGCCGTCGCCTTCGCGCAACGGGCGCGCGCCAATCAGCGAAAGCGCCCAATGCTGGAATTGGAATTTGTCGAGTTCCGCCAGACGCTTTGCGCTGCCAATATCGGTGGGCTGTCCGCGCTCTTCAAACAGAATCTCTTCGCCGAACGCATCTTTGAGGCGGCGTTTGATGAGGTTGATGGCGAGATAGGTGACGTCGATGCCGATCCATTGGCGACCGAGCTTCTGCGCGGCGTGAATTGTCGTGCCGCAGCCGCAGAATGGGTCGAGAACAATGTCGCCAGGATTGCTGCTGACTGCAATGATGCGTTCGACCAATGCGAGCGGTTTTTGCGTGGGATAACCCAACCGTTCAGCAGCTTGGGAATTCAACGGGGGTATATCCACCCAGACATCATCAAGGGGTATTCCACGTTGTTCATCGAGATACCGCTTTAATCGTGGAATAGCACCCTTGCTGGGCTGCACGATTAGTCCGGCGTCGTAAGCTGCTTTCATGCGGTCCTGAGTCCAGCGCCACACTTTGTGATGTCCGAGAAAATTGTAGGTGAGATTCGGCCTGTTCCGATTCGGATTCGTAAGATCACCCAGCGTATATCGTCTGCCGTCGGGATCTGTGCCGGAATATTTGCTTTCTGTTTTCTCGTCCAAATCGCTCTTGTCGTATGGTTGGAATATCGCTTCCTCGTTCCATGTCGCTGCATCGGTCTTTTGATAAGCCAGCAAAACGTCGTGGTTCCTCGGCAACCTTCTTTTCATCAAGGATTTCGATGTCGTGCGTTTCCAAACGATTTCATTCCGAAAGTTTTCCGGTTTAAAAACGCTATCCAACACCATGCGCAGGTAATGGCTGGCTGTCGGGTCACAATGGAGATAAAGACTGCCGGTTGGTTTGAGGACGCGGTGAAGCTCAACCAGGCGCGGCGCCATCATCGCGAGGTAAGCCATCATGGGTGAACTGCGGAGGAAGCTGTAAAAACCCTGCATCATGTCCACCACGGCGATATTTGGGCATTCGTCAATGAAATGATTGTAAGTTTCGGCGGCATCGGCCCAGTTCCATGTATCTGTGAAGGCGTGAAACTGCGCTTGACTCGCTTGACCTGAGGCTTCGCGAAAGAGGACATTGTAATCGGCATTGGAATTGAAAGGTGGGTCAAGATAGACGAGATCGACGCTGGCATCCGGGAAGATTTCCTTGTTCCGCAGCCAGGGCAGGTTGTCGCCAAAGAGCAGCCGATTCATGTCCGCGCACCGTACCAACCCAGCGCCATCCCCGCAAGAATTAACCAACGATTAAGATTTTTTCCTGGACCCGCGTTTATCGAAATCCTCAGAGAGTTTCATTGCGTCCCGGCAGCAAGTCAGTGACGAGAGGCGGCCTGATTGGCGAGCAAAAACAATTGGTCCGGGCGGACCAATTTGTATTTGTTGGCATCCAAAGCGCGGGCAACTTGGATCAGGCCCGCCGGTCCCAGATGCCAGACGTCCGATTGCGCGGCGATGAAGAGAGGCGCGGTGCCGTTCCAGTGTGCGGCGGCGTTGGTAATGCCGGCAATCATCTGATCGACTTTTGATGTATAGGCGGGAGTCAGTTTAATTGTTCGCAGCCCCAAATCCACTTTGCTGTAAGTCCCGCTTTCATCGGTCAACCCCAGCAAACTCGGGCAATTCGTGGCATAGGACCGGGCCACAGATCGGTTTACCTTGTCCCAAATCGTTACGACGCGCAGGCCGCTGCGCTGGAGATAAGGCGCGGAAACTTTGGTAAATATCGCCAGGTTGGTGGAATTCCATACATTGATGTGCGCGTAGCCGGCTCCGGACGGTCCCGATACAAGGCAGTCGTTCGTTGTGGCTGTGCTCCAATAGTAGTCGAGCATCGTAGGATCAAAATCCACCGCCAGCGGGGACACGGTCCATCCGATGGGAATTGTTCCGCGAGCGGCGTCAGCCCAGCCTCGCATCATCCCATGCTGCATGTATTGAACATTGTCGCCATCGCTCAGAATCAGCGCGACATAAACTTTGTTTTCGAGCGGTGGCGGCGGCGGAATTTCAGGAATATTGATCTGATGTTCCACGCCACTGAAGACTGTGGCGTTGCAAAAGAAATCGCTGGCCAATACGGGAATTCCGTACTGAGCGATCCATTTCATGCCGTCGTCTTCACTTGGCCACCAGCCCATATAGACGCCATCCACGGGCTTCATGTTGGAAACAAATAAACGCAACAATTTGGCGTCCTCGGCCTTTCCTGACGCCAGCCAGACCGTTGCGGCCTTCGTGGCGACGAGATAATCGCGCAATTGCCCGTGCTGGTTCGTCGATATGCCGGCGATGATGCGATGCGTGCAACGGGGCCAGTAGTTTGTATAGAGATAACGATACACGGCGGTCTTGTTTGCGAACCGTCCACGCAAGTCGTCGGTGATTGCGAGGTAGTAGGGTGCATGGGTCAAAGTCGCCAGCAGTCTCGGATCGCACATCAACTCATTGTTCACTCCGGCCATGGTGGTTGCCAGATTCACCGTATCCGGTTGTTTGGGGTCGGTGACAACCAGTCCCGTCACGTTCGTCCGGTATTTGAGAATGGCGTCGTAGCCGTTGATCAGGCTGTAAGGGAGTTTGTGCAGATTAAGCCAGGTAAACTTTCCTTCCTTTTCCTGGATATGGACACAGGCGATTTGCGGGCGTGTCCGGTTCACGATTCCTTCCAGCGAAGCGAACAGGTCAATTTCCGCGCCGTTGTTGGAACTGACGTCTATGCAATCCAAAAGGGGAGCCGGGGTGGAGAAAGTTGGCAGCAACTGACCGGCCGGCCAACTAAGACCGGCTCCTCGAACGGGAATCGGACAACTGTTGATCCAGAACATGGCCAACATCAATACAATGAACCTTGAATGGGGATAATGCTTCATAAGTCGCCGTGGTGGAGTGACCGCGGAATTGCCTCAATACATGATTTTCCCCGGCAGCCGCTTCCATTCCTCGAAAACTTCAACGGCCTTGTCACGAAGAATTTGTTGCATGGGCAGTTTGCGTTCGGCCACCGGCAGCACCAGTTCCCGGTAAAGCTCCTCGTCGTCAAAGCCGGCGCCAGCGGCGTCCGTGCGCGTGGCGGCGAAGACGATGCGTTCCACCCGCGCCCAATAAGCCGCGCCCAAGCACATCGGGCACGGCTCGCAACTGGTGTAAAGCACGCATCCATCCAGCACAAACGTTCCCAAACTTGCCGCCGCCGCGCGTATGGCCGTGACTTCCGCGTGAGCGGTCGGGTCGTTGCTTGAAGTGACTTTGTTCCAGCCGGTGGCGATGATTTTATTTTCCCGCACCACGAGGGCGCCGAAGGGGCCGCCGTCTTTGGCGCGCATGTGTTCGGCGGCCAGTTGAATGGCGTGTTGGATGAAATCGAGGTCTTGGGGATTTGGTGTGGAGCTCATTTTTAAACGAACAGACTTGTTTTACAAAGTTTTACCGCATCGATCAGGCCTTGATCGGTCAGCTTTAATTCCGGAATGGGCGACAGACTCAAAAAGGAAAGGGTCATGAACGGGGCTTCCAGTTTGCAGCCCATGGCGCGCGCTTCCGCGTTGAGCGCATCCAGCCGCTCGATCACTTCCATGAGGGGACAATCAGACACCAGCCCGGCCACAGGCAAGCCCAGTTCCGCCGTGATGCGGCCCCGGCGCACCGCCACCTGGCCTCCTTGCAATTGTTCCAGCGCCTGAATGGCCCGGCAAATATCCGCGTCATTGGTCCCGACCACGACCACGTTGTGCGCGTCATGCGCCACCGTCGAACCCAGCGCGCCATCCTTCAGTTGGAATCCCCGCACGAAACCGACCCCCACGTTGCCGGTGGCGCGGTGCCGTTCCACCACTACCAGCTTGAGTACGTCCTTCCCGATGTCCGGGACGACACGGCCGTTTTCAATCTTGGGCGTGACGATAATTTTGCGGGTCACAATCTGGTTCGGCACAATTTCAATGACCTTCATCTTTTTGCCGCGCGCGGCTTTGACTTCCAGATCGCGGACCTGATAGCGCAGGTTCATCGTCCCGCGCGGCAGAGGCACGGCGGCGGGGGTTTTGGCCAAGTATTCACCGTCTTCGGCCACGAGGACTCCCTTTTTCCAGGTCTGGCGGACGGTGAATTTTTTCAAGCTGTCAAAAATAATAAAATCCGCCCAATACCTCGGCGCGATGGCGCCAAGATTGTGCAGCCGGTAATGCCGCGCCGTGTTGATGCTGGCGATTTGCAGCGCGGTGATCGGCGACAGGCCGTGGCGGATGGATTCGCGCACGGCGTGGTCAATGTGCCCTTCCTTGACCAGGTCGCCGGCCAGCTTGTCGTCCGTGGCGTAGGAACAGTTGCCGGCATTGTGAGGGTTAATCAGCGGAAGGAGATGGATCAGGTTCCGCTCCGTGCTTCCTTCGCGCAACAAAATGTGCAGGCCCAGGCGCAATTTTTCCCGCGCTTCCTCCAATTCTGTTGATTCATGGTCCGAGCGAACCCCGGCCAGCGCGTAGGCGTTGAGATTTTTCCCGCGCAAGCCGGGCGCGTGGCCGTCAACCGCCTTGCCCTTGCCCACGGCGATTTTGGCTAGCTCACTTTTCATGCCCAGGTAAACGCCCGGGTAATTCATCAATTCAGCAATGCCCGCCACGCGTTCATCGGCAATCATCAAGCCAAGGTCATCAGCCGTGATGCGCGCCCCGGCGGTTTCGAGCGAGGTGGCCGGAACGCACGAAGGCAGCATGATGAAAAAATCCAACGGCAGGTTCTTGCTCGATTCCAAAACGTAACGGATGCCGTCCAGGCCCAGCACATTGGCGTATTCGTGCGGATCGATGACCACCGCCCCTGTGCCGTGCGGCACCACGGCGCGGGCAAATTCCGGCGCGGTCAACTGCGAGCTTTCGACGTGAAAATGGCCGTCAATCAAACTCGGCGCGATGTAAGCGCCGCGCAGGTCGATGGTCTTGCGTCCCTTGTAATCGCCCAGGCCGATGATGCGCCCGTCCTCCACCGCGATGTTGGTGTCATGGATTTCACCGCTGAGGACGTTAACGAGGCGTCCGTTTTTGAACAGCAATTCGGCGGGATGTTCCCCGCGGGCCACGGCCAGTTTATGATGCAGGTTGCGCATGACAGGCGGGCACTCTAAGGCATCCGCCCGCGGATAAAAATAAAATAAGCAAACAGGGCCGCTGCCAGCACATACGTCAACCAGCCGATGTTGCGCCCGCGTCCGCTGCACAGCTTGATAATGGGGTCGGCCATGAATCCCAGGGCCAGGCCGTCCGCGATGGAATACGACAACGGAATGCCGATCATGGTCAGGAAGGCGGGGATGCATTCGGCAGGCTCCGCCCATTCAATTTTTGCCGCGTTCCGCATCATCATGGCGCCGACCATGACCAGGGCCGGCGCGGTGACGGGCGGATAACTGCCCGCCATGGCGATCAACGGACTAAAAAAAATCGCCAGCAAAAATAATCCAGCCACGACCAGCGCGGTCAACCCCGTCCGCCCGCCTTGTTCCACCCCGGCGGCGCTTTCGATGAAGCTTGTCACGGTGCTCGTCCCCAGCCCGGCCCCGGCCACCGTGCCGACGGCGTCGGAAATCATGGCTTGCCGGGCGCGGGGCAGTTTGTTGTCGCGCATCAACCCGGCCTGTTCGCACACCCCGATGAGGGTGCCGATGGCGTCGAACATCAGCATGAACAAAAATACGAAAATGAAGGGAAGCATTTTGGGCGACAGGGCGCGCGTCAAATCGATTTTTAAAAAGGTCGGGGCCAGCGACGGCGGCGCGGCCACCACGCCGGTGGGGAGCGTAAAACGCTGTGCCAGCATCGAACCGGTCACGTCGGGAGAGGCCGTCAGGGACGGCGGCAGATGGGGCAGGGCGAGCTTGAACCCCACGGCCAGCAGCACCGCAAGCACAATCCCGTAAAGGATCGACCCACGCACGCGGCGCGCATAAAGCACCGCCGTCGCAAGCAGACCGGCGAAAAAAATGAGCAGGTCAGGCGAGGCAAAATGGGTATTCAATTTGACGGCGGTGCCCGGGTCCTTGAGAATCAAGCCGGCATTTTGCAGGCCGATGAAGGCGATGAACAGGCCGATGCCTGCGGCGATGCCGTTTTTCAGGCTGGGGCTAATGGCATTGAAGATCATTTCCCGCACGCCGAAGATTGAGAGGAGGAGAAAGAGCACGCCCGAGATGAAGACCGCGCCCAGCGCCACCTGCCAGGGGTTGGCAAAGCCGGCTGCCGCCGCCGCTGGAATGGCGGAGAAGACAAAGAAAAAATTCTCGCCCATGCCCGGCGCCTGCGCGATGGGATAGCGCGCATACAACCCCATGATCGCCGTGGCCAGCGCGGCGGAAAGACAGGTCGCCACCATGACGGCCCCAAAATCCATCCCGGTCGGTTTGCCAAACATATTTCCGGACAGGACGGCCGGTTGCACGACAATGATGTAGGACATGGTCAGAAAGGTGGTCAATCCGGCCATGACTTCGGTGCGGACGGTGGTCCTGTTTTCCGGGAGCTTGAAAAATGTGTCAAGCATTGGATTTTACAGCGGCCGGTTCGCGTTGCAATTCAATGTCAACTTGTTCGTAAAAATAAACCATGCACAAGCCGTTCGGCTGGAAGAAGAGTGCATATTTCCCCGGCGCAAATCACTGAAAATCTACAGCGATGCTTTGTGTCAAGGGACTTCGTCACCCGGGAGCGGTGGGTTGGCTGGCACGCGGGCAAGGATGTCATCCACCTTCTGCCAATCAACCTTTTTGGCGCGGAAGGAAATGCTTTCGCGCGCTTGCGAGGCGGAAACTTGCGCTGCCAGGGCGATGGACACGATTTGATCCACGCTGACTTTTTCCTTCACAGCGACTTCGTTGACTTGTTTTAACAACAAGTCCGGGATTTTTACTTCCAAGGTGCTCATTTCGACTGTTGTAATTTAAGCAGGAATTCCGTCGGTTTCTATCCCTTGTAAAGGTCATGTGTGCCAATGGACACAGACCAGACGGTTTCGCCCTCAACGTAGAATGTCGCCCGCAAATCGCCCGCGATATCCACCGCGAAAATGGTGCGGCCATATTGAGCGGAAAGCCTATGAATCTTGTGCGCCCGCAAGCGCGGATCGAATGGATTGGCTTTGAAAATCGGAAACGCCTGCCGCGCCGCTCGCTGCTGGGCTTCTGACAGCCTGCTCCAACTGCGCCAAAAGGTCTTTGCGGCGCGAAAACGATAGTTCATTGGCCGTCTGGATACGGCTTATTCAACGCGGTATCCAAATCCACCACGCGGCCGGCGGCGATGTCAGCCATGCCTTGTTTGAACTCTTCTGGGATCCAGGAATCATCGGATTCGACTACGAACTTAGTCACTTGCGCCCGCTCGTCCAATGGCAACGCTTTAATCTGCTCTATAATGTCCTGTGCGCTCATGGCACAAATTTTCCACAAAAATGCTCGTTAATCAACCCAATAAACCAGGCAGGCCACTTTAATCTCCCCATTCCATCTTATTTCGGCAAAACTTGAACCATGCGGTCCACGTTTTTCTTTGCTGTCCTGTTGCTGGCGCTGGTCTCCTGCCGTTCCACCACCAGCCCGTATCCGGCCCGTTGGTGGGAACCGGTTCCGACGAACGGTGTTCCCGCCTGGGAAATTCTTCCGCAGGCCGCCGCTCCGGGCGAAGTCATTCTTTCCAAACGAAATGAACTGGGCTTGCTCTCCAATTTTGCCCCCACGCCATTTGTCTTCCACGGCAAACGCTACGCCAGTATCGAAGGTTTCTGGCAAATGATGAAATATCCGGAGGATGCCCAGGACCCGCGCGCCACTTTTCCCGGTTTGAAATGGGCCTTCACTCGCGAGCAAGTCGGGCAACTTACCAGCTTCGCCGCCAAAAGAGCCGGCGACCTTGCCAATACCAACATGGCTAAAATGGGCATCAACTGGGTCAGCTTCGAAGGCAAAAGAATGGAGTACCGCCCCGCCACGCCGGGCGCGCATTATCAACTCATCGTCGAGGCGACTTGGGCGAAAGTGAACCAGAACCCCGAGGTCCGCAAAGTTCTCCTCGCCACCGGCGACCTTGTCTTGAAGCCCGATCATCATCAGGAACCCAACGCGCCCGCCGCCTGGCGTTATTACGAAATCCTCACGCAGACCCGCACGGAACTGCGACAACATAACCAATGATCAAGAATTTTAACCACGGATGGACACGGATAAACACGGATTGAATTCTTTACTCGGTCCTTATCCGTGTAAATCCGTGTCCATCCGTGGTTGAAAAATTTCTTCTGTCTTGGGCAGACTCTGGTAAAACTGAAACGTGAAATCATTAACCGAATATTTGTGGTTTGAGGTTCCGGGGCGGCGCGGCTTTGTCAATATCACTGGTGATGTGGAAAAACTGGTGCGCAAAAGCGGTGTTGCCGAGGGGCTTTGCCTGGTCAATGCCATGCATATTTCCGCGTCGGTGTTCATCAACGATGCGGAGGACGGGCTTTTGCACGATTACGAGGTTTGGCTGGAGAAGCTGGCCCCGCATGAACCCATTTCGCAATACCATCACAACCGTACGGGCGAGGACAATGCCGACGCGCATATGAAACGGCAAATCATGGGACGCGAAACGGTGGTGGCCATCACCAAGGGGAAATTGGACTTCGGCCCGTGGGAACAAATCTTTTACGGCGAATTCGACGGCTTGCGGCGAAAACGGGTGCTGGTCAAAATCATTGGGGAATGATTTGCAAAAAGCGCATCACGGTGTCGCCGTGTTTGAGCATTTTCTTTTCCTGCCAGACGGGCGGAAAATCCAGCGTGTCGCGTTTGGTGTGGCCCAGGATCAAAAGCGCGCCGGGCCGGAGCAGTTTGGGCAGGGCGGCGTCGTCCAGCAATTGTTGGGCAAGGGAGGTCGAGCGGCGGTTGATATTTTTTTCGCCATAGGGCGGATCCGCCAGCAGCAAATCGAATTGCTCCCCGGCGGCGGCGAGTTGCGCCAGGGCGGCGAACGCGTCCTGAATGCGCAGTTCCAGCGCGGCTTCGGGCAGGCGGGCCAAGGCGAGATTTTGCCGGATGAATTGGGCGTGACGACTCGATTTTTCGACGCAGACGGCGCGGGCTGCGCCGCGACTGAGGCATTCCAAACTCAATGCGCCCGTTCCGGCAAAAACCTCCAGCACCACGGCGTCCGCCACCCGCGGGCCGAGGCTATTGAAGATCGCTTGTCGGACCAGGTCCGGTGTCGGCCGGACGTCAAAGCCCTTGGGGACTTTGAGGATCGTGCCGGCCGCGCTTCCGCCAATGATGCGCATATTGTCCCAATGGACTGCGCCGTTACAGTCCTTTGGAAATCATGAACTTGAGCAGTTCGGCCACGCGGCTGCTATAGCCCCATTCGTTGTCGTACCAACTGACCAGTTTGAAAAAGCGCTTGTTCAGCTCGATGCCGGAGCCGGCGTCAAAAATCGAGGAAAAGCGCGAGTGAATGAAGTCGGTGCTGACCACTTCGTCGGCGGTATAATCGAGGATGCCTTTTAAATAGGTTTGACTTGCCTTCTTCATGGCGGCGGCGATTTCCGCGTAACTGGTGTCCTTGGCGGTGCGCACGGTCAGGTCGACGCAGGAACAGGTCGGGGTCGGCACACGGAAGGACATTCCGGTCAGCTTGCCTTTGACTTCCGGGCAAACCAGCGCGACGGCTTTGGCCGCGCCGGTGGTCGAGGGAATGATGTTGATGGCCGCGCTGCGCCCGCCTTTCCAGTCTTTTTTGCTGGGGCCGTCGACCGTTTTTTGGGTGGCGGTGTAAGCGTGGATGGTGGTCATCAAACCTTCCTCGATGCCGAATCCTTCCTTGAGCAAAACATGGACCAGCGGCGCCAGGCAATTGGTCGTGCAGGAGGCGTTGGAAATGATGTTGTGTTTGGCCGGGTCGTAATTTTCATGATTGACACCAATAACGACGGTGATGTCTTCATTCTTGGCCGGGGCGGAGATGATGACCTTTTTTGCGCCCGCCGTGAGATGGCCCTTGGCCTTTTCGCCGTCGGTAAAAAGACCGGTGGATTCAATGACCAGTTGCACGCCCAATTGTTTCCAAGGCAGACCGGACGGATCTTTGGCGCTGACGACATGGATGTCGCGGCCATTGACGACCAAAACATCGTGCTCTTCCTTGTCCGGGGCCGATTTGCGGGAGGAAACTTCGCCTTTGAACCGGCCCTGGGTGGAATCGTATTTGAGGAGATAAGCCAGATTATCCGCCGGGACAATGTCGCCAACGGCGACGATTTCGACATCCTTGCCGATCAGGCCCTGTTCCTCGATGGCGCGGAAAACCAGCCGGCCAATGCGCCCGAATCCATTGATTGCAACTTTAACTGCCATATTTTTAATTCTTTCTCTATCTACCCGGTAGTGATTACCGAAACAGGCGGGAGTGTAAGCCATGCGCTTTCCATCGTCAAAGAAATTTGGAATTCAACTTCTCTTTTGCTCCAGGCTTTGCTATTGTTCATCAGATGAAATCACCACTGGCAAAGAGAGCGCGTGTTGATCGGAAAGTCATTTCCATTGTGGATTTGCACGATGATGACAGCTGCCGGTTGCGCCACTGGCTGCGGCAGTCGCCGATGAAACGGCTTGAGGGGCTGGAACTATTGCGCCAGAGTGCCCACGCTTATGATCCCGTTACCGCGCGACTTCCAAGACTTCTTACGGTTGCTCAACGCAAACGAAAAAAACTGACTTCTCAATGATCGCTTGGGGCATTTTTCAACTGCCCATCCAGCCACGCCAGAGTTTTTGACCACATTTCCGGCGTGTAGAGATGGCCTTGCCCTTCGTAGATGACGCTTTGAAAATTGTCCTCTTTGCCATAGAGGCGATAGGCCGGTCGCACTGCCGCTTCGATGGCGCGAATTCCGTCCACCGGCGCATTGATGTCCTGGTTGCCGTCCAGGAACAGCACGGGGCGCGGTGCGATCAAGGCCACAATCGCTTCGTTGTCGAAATGTTTGAGCAAGTTCGGCACAAAATAATAAATGCCATGTGCGCTCAATAACCCATGCTCGATCAAGTTTTGGCCGCGGGTCAGGCAACAAACGGGCACGCCGGCCTTGATGCGTTCGTCTAAAGCCATCAGCCACCACGCCCGGGTCGCACCCAAGCTCATGCCAGTAACTCCAATACGACTCGCATCCACTTCGGGCCGCGATGCCAAATAATCGAGCGCCATTAAATCGTCGCGCACGATCATGCCCCACAGCGAGCGCCCCACCCATAAGTTGAATTTCGCGGCAGTCCATTCGCCCTCCGTTCCTTTTTCGGCCGGGCCGTCCGGTCCGCGTCCATTGCGTTCGCCGAAGCAATAACAGTCGATGGCCAGGACGGCGTAGCCCCGCGCGGCCAGGGCCGGTCCGGGCAAAGCGGGGATGCGGTTCGTTTCGAACAACTCCTCCTTGCCCAGATTGTAATAACCACCGTGCCGGTGGCAAAACAGAATGGCCGGCACCTTTGCCGGACGGTTTTTCGGCAGAAGAAAATAACCCGGCACGGTTGCGCCCGCGCC
>Ga0206860_10024_pt1 | contig 43231 bp, 40 predicted proteins | sample Alteio_BWOrgCont_44_FD_152624 | JGI IMG/M metagenome (GOLD analysis project Ga0206860, IMG submission 152624) | Enriched cells from forest soil in Barre Woods Harvard Forest LTER site, Petersham, Massachusetts, United States -... | ecosystem: Environmental > Terrestrial > Soil > Temperate forest >...
TTCATGATGAACAAATTATAAGTTGAGTTTTTAATCTAATGCAAAGGCGATAAAAGCTCATATTTCTGGGTTTGTTACCTTGGTTTCGGGCATAAAAAAGGCAAAGAAGGCAATGCCTAAAAAAGCAGTGAATGCCAAAGCTATAAAACTGATTGAAAAGCCAAAATAGGCGGCGATAAATCCAGCAAATAATTGACTGATGGCTTCTCCTATATTGGTGGACATAGCGCCAAGGCCTTGCAAAAAATTAAATCGCCCAGTATCAATAGCAAGATCGGAGTTAATGACTGCCCCTAGTGTGCCCAAGATACCCGCGGCAATACCATCTAAAGACTGTATCAATAAGTAGTAATAGGGATTCTCCACTATTGTGTAAAGGATGGCGCGAATAGGGAGAATAGTAAAAGCTATCAGAAAAAAAGTGCGGCGGTTAAAACGATTTACAATATGCATCATTATGAAAGCCACTAGGGCCATTGTAATTTCGGCAATAATCATTGCGGCAGAGATAAATAAGGCACTTTTGGAAGGCTCTTTATTGGCTAAAATTTGTCCCACTAAAGATATTTGCGCGCCATTAGCCATGTAATAAATCATTAAAGAAATGTTAAATACGACAATAGCACTTCTTTTTAATAATTTTGAAATCGCTATCGGTTCAGCTTCATTATGGGCAAGTTCACGCGCAGCTGCATAATGTATTTCGTGCGGTTTAATGCGTGATAAAAAATAAAGACTACTTATGGCAAAACAAATCATAACTATAAAAATCCAATGGCTACCTTGCCAAAAACCAATAAATCCGGCTGTAATAGCGAAAAAAATATTGCCGCAGTGATTCCACAGCTCATTTTCACCAACGCGTGCAGGGAATTTTTTTCTACCAAAGAGCCCCATGGTAATGCTTCCAAGAGTCGGTGAAATAAAAGCGATACAGATTCCCATTAACAACTGGGCTACGATTATGAGTGTGAATGAGGAAAAAAATAGGCACATAAGAGCGCCTACAATGATTAAAGAGCAGGCCAAGGCTAGAATAGCTCGTTTTCTATTGGAGGAATCTGCAGCCAGCCCTCCGGGAATTTGACTTAAAAAAGCGGAAAATTCTATGGCAGCCAATGCTACACCCACTTTAGCTGGACTCCATTGCAGTGCATTTTTTAAATGAATAGAAAGTAGAGGCCCCACACCGTGGCGAATATCAGAAATAAAAAAAAGCAATCTATTTAAAGCGCTGACAGATTGCTTGGATGGTATGGGTTCAGTATAATGTTGGTACATCAAGTTCTGTTGGCATAATAAAATCGGCTATAAAGATTTGACTGGTATTGTCAGGTCCTCGTTTTGAGGTCCACATCAATTTTTTTCCATCGGCGCTGAAAACAGGAAGGCCATCAAAAGAAGGGGAATGGGTCAAGCGAAATTGTTTGCCATTTTCAATATTGAGTAGATAGATTTCATAATGACGATGTCCATGTAGTGAGGTAGTGAAAGCGATTATTTTTCCATTTGGGTGCCAATAAGGAGCCCAATTCACGGCGCCGTTATTGGTTAATTGGCGTTCATTTGTCCCATCGACATTGATGGCATAAATTTGTAAATAATCAGCTTGCTCCCGATCAGCACGAAAGATGATTTGCTTGCCATCAGGGGAAAAAAATGGGCCGCCATTATAACAATAATCAGTGTGTGTGATCGCTTGATCGCAACTACCATCGACCTTCATTGTGTAAATATTCATACTTCCATTTTTATTGCTAGCGTAGACAATCGCGGATCCATCTTGAGAATAAGCGCATTCAGCGCTATAAGGGGCTCCGTGTGTCAGTTGGATTAAATCTGTGCCATCTAAATTAGCCTCATAGATATTCATATATGGGGTAAAGTCCCATTTATAACTACCTTGAGTATTTTTAATTTTAGGTCTCTCTAATTCTAGATCAGGATCGGAATGGCTGGAAGCAAAAATTATTTTTTTACCATCTCCTCTAAAAAAGGCGCAGGTGCAGGCTCCTTTTCCGGTGCTAACTAGTAGCGGTATGCCATCAGCTAAATTCATTTTGTAGATCTGAAAATATTCTTTATCGATGGGGACCGCTTGAAAAATAATATTGTTGCCATCTGGGGAAAAATAGGCCTCACCCGCTTTTTCAAAGCCCATGGCCGGAGTTGTTAATTGTTTGATATTTTGCAAATAAAGAGCTTCACGCTTTTGGTCAAAAACTTCTGAATTAAAAATAGACGGCTCTGTAGCTAGCAAAATTTTGGAAAATAACAATGAGCCAAACAACAAAAAAGTAAGTAATTTCATAAGCATCCAAATAATAGATTTATTAACCTTGATTAGACTTCTTTCGAAATTACATTTATTTGTTAAAATTGTCTTTTTTGAAAGAAGTCTATTTTTAATTTTTTTGCCCTTTGAGGTGGAAAAATTTACAATTCAGGTTATTACATATTGGTAATTACAAATTTTTTGTCAATAAATTAGTTAAAAACCTATTTTTTCAAATATGCGTAAGATCATTCCAACAAATAGGAATGCAGTAGAGCGGCACATTGTGAGAGACTATTTTTGTGTGTAATTTCATAACCATGTGTATTTTCTACTGGAAAACATATGAGAGCGGCTTTAGCCGACTGTCCTCTACTATAAGCTAAGGAGGCATCAGAGCCATAGTTTCCAAATATGGCACACTGCGGTTTAAAACCAAGATTTTCAGCTAGCTTGATTAAGCGATCACAGATTTTTTTATCATACAGTCCCCAGGCATCTTGATAAACGATGATAGGATCGGCACTAAGAATTGTTTGATATTCTTTAGCTACAGGACCTACATCCACGGCTAAAGTGACTTCGCCTGGCAATGTGCGCGCCGCATAAGAGGCACCGTGCGCACCTACCTCTTCGGAGCAGGTCGCCACAAAATAAAGATCTCTTTGCGGTTGCTGTTTTTTATTTTTTATTTGTTTAAAAGCTTCTATAGCTATAAAGATAGCAGCCCGATTATCTAAAAAATAGCCGGCAATACAATCTTGAAATAAGTGCAATTGACGTCGACACTGCGCTACCACGACTCGTGTGCCTGGATGCACACCAGCAGCTTTTAGCTCATCTAGGCTTTTTCTTGTAACTATGGAGACATCGTCCCAAAGAGGTGTTTTGCCTTGCCCTTTGTGCTCTTCTGGTAATATTTTATTAATATTGGCAGTTTCTTTGGTGGTGTGTAAGCTGCCAAACGAGAGAATACCGGAAAAAATTTCTTTATCGCCCATAATTTCAACTGGCCCTTGCCCAAAAGAAAAAGGAAGAAGGCCACCTAAAGCATTAACTCGCAATGAGCCATCCTCATTAATTCGTTTGACAATCAATGATAGCTCATCCATATGTACCATCACGCGTATTGATTCAGCATTTTTATTACAACCTGAGATCTTGCCCACTAGATTGCCAGCGGGATCAATCCACATATCATCAAATACTTCTTGAAGCGTTTTTTGACATAGTAGACGGACTTCCTCTTCTTGGCCACAAGGTCCGCGGGTATTAATTAATGCTTGTAGTAAAGCTAAATTTTCTAAAGTATTTTTCATGATTTTTTTTTAAATTTATTATGGTAATTAATTCTTAGCTGCCTTAGTAAACCTTTCTAAGGATATTTTTGCTTGATAGCTATGCTCAAGCATCGCTATCGGATAAGAGTTGTGTGCCACGGTTTGCTTATGCCAGTTGTGTATTGTTTTAGGTGGTACATCAGCAAGCTGAGGTATCCATTTTTTTATATAAATACATTCAGCATCAAACTTAATACTTTGATTCCAAGGATTAAATATACGAAAATAAGGTTGTGCATCACAGCCAGTACTTGCTACCCATTGCCAGTTACCATTATTAATGGCCGGATCGTAATCAGAAAGCTGCTGCGCAAAGTATTTCTCGCCCCACTGCCAATTAATATGAAGGTCTTTGATTAAAAAGCTTGCTACGATCATCCGTACGCGGTTGTGCATGAAACCAGTTTGGTTTAATTCACGCATGCCAGCATCGACTATAGGAAAGCCAGTTTCACCTTTACACCATCTCTCAAATTTGTTAAGGTCGCCGCTCCATTGCAGTGTATTATATTTTTCATCAAAAGCACCCTTAAAAACCTGTGGAAAATAAAATGCAATAATTGTAAAAAAATCTCGCCAATAAAGAGATCGTATTACCTCAAAGGGGCCAAAATTTTGGGAGATGGCCTGATACACTTCGCGCGGTGAACAAGTGGTGAATTTTAGATGTGCTGAAAGGTGAGTAGTGTTGTCTTGAGCTGGAAAGTTTCTGGTGGATTCATAATTAATAAATGCTTGCATATTTTTTAAAATATGCAAAGCCTTTTCTCTACCACCACTAGAGGGTAATTCTCGTTTTGGTAGGATTTCTCCATAGATTGAGGATGGTTTTGAAAACCCAATAACCCCTTTATAGTAATTGTGAAAGTTGTTTTTGACTGGCTCTTTTACATCAAGTTTGGAACTATTGCGATAAAAAGGGGTAAAAACGACATATGGTTTGCCATTTTTTTTTAATGTAGCTTGTGGTGGATGTAATAAAGCATCATGGAGGCTGTGAAAGGCTATTTTTTCTTTCTCACAAACAGCCTGTATAAGGCGGTCTCTTTCTATGCTATAAGGGGTGTAATCACAATTAACAACTACGGCATCGATGTTGAGTTGTAAGATGCACTTTGAAACAATTTGGTGCGGTTCATCATAAAATAAATAAAGTTTGCCCCCTTTCGGCTCTAGTTGTTTTTCTAGATCCTCAAGCGATTCAAGTAAGAATTGTAAAGAATGTGGGCCAAGATATGGATTTGCGCGGATTTGCTGTGGGGTAAAAATAAAAGCACAAATTACTTCTTTTGAGTTTTTTAGAGCAAAAATAAGGCCTGTGTTGTCTTCTAGGCGTAAATCTCTTCTAAATATAAATAGTGTACGTTGAAATAAACTCATATTTCTACTTAAAAAATTTATGAAAATAGGGCTAAAGATACAAATTACCTATTCTTGTCTTTAAAGGTAAGATAATTTATAATCAGGATGTTATTAAGCCTTAGTGATCCGCCTGAATTCGAGCAAGACAAATTCCACAAATTAAAGTGTGTCTGGTCGTGGCATTTCACATCGATCCTTGATGTTCTTGCTACAAGAGAAAAAAATATGCAGTTTAGCGCACCCTGTGATGGCAATATCTTAGATTTGCTTGTAAATTTATTCCCTCAAAGCTCAAAAAACACTTTACGTTCATGGTTAAAAGAAGGGCGAGTGCAAGTTGAGACTACTATTGTCAAAAATACTAATACACCAATTCTTCGCAATGCACAAATTACGCTATTGGAGAGAAAAAAAAGGATTGGTGATAATCTAAGCATTGTTTACGAAGATGAAGATGTGGTAGTCGTAAACAAAGCTTCTGGCTTACTGAGCGTTGCTACTGCTTTTGATAAAACAACCACTGTGCATGCCATACTAAAAAGCTATTACCGTACGCGAAAAATATTTGTGGTACATCGCCTCGACCAAGATACATCTGGTATTATGGTCTTTGCCTTCAATCAACATAGTTTTGAGCAATTAAAGATTTTGTTTGAAAAACATGATATCCAGCGTGCTTATACTGCGATTGTAGAGGGGATGATGAAGCAATCAGAGGGTTGTTGGCAAAGTTATCAGCATGAGGATAAGCAATATAAGGTGCATGAGACAAATGATAGTAGTGTTGGATCATTGGCAATTACCCACTTTTTCACTGTAGCAACTTCTAAACATTATTCTTGGATGGAATTAAAATTAGAAACTGGGCGTAAAAATCAAATTAGAGTGCATTGTGCCGCAGCTGGGCATCCGGTAGTAGGAGATAAAAAATACGAATCTGTTAGAAATCCCATTAAACGGCTTTGTTTACATGCTCATTTGCTAGCTTTTAAACATCCAAGCTCCAAAAAACTTATGAGTTTCACTGCACCCATTCCAGAAGAATTTTATAAATTGATATCGCCATCTTAAAATTAACGTGAAAACATGGAAGATGCATAATTTAGCTTTATAAGCGCAAAGGAGATAAACAATGAGACAAGTTAAGTTATTAATTATCGGTTCAGGGCCTGCTGCTTACACCGCTGCCATATATGCTGCACGTGCTAATTTATCACCAATATTATTTGAAGGCTTTTATAGTGGTACTGCCGGTGGGCAGTTGATGAGTACCACAGAGGTAGAGAATTTTCCAGGTTTTCCGGAAGGGATTGATGGTCCAGAGCTAATCGAGCGTTGTAAAAAACAAGCGCTCCGTTTTGGGACGGAATTGATTAGTGAAGATATAGAAAGTGTTGATTTAAGTGTTTTTCCTTTTATAGCATTTACTAAAAGTGCCCAATATCAAGCTAAGTCTATTATCATTGCCACTGGTGCAAATGCAAAACGTTTGGATATTCCGGGGACAGGCGATGATGAATTTTGGCAACGGGGCGTTACTGCTTGCGCCGTATGCGATGGAGCGGCCCCCATTTTTCGCAATCGTCCATTGTTTGTGATAGGTGGTGGTGATACTGCGGTAGAAGAAGCACTATTTTTGACAAAATTTGGTAGCAAAGTTTATATAGTGCATAGAAGAAATCAACTACGCGCTTCTAAAATCATGCAAGAAAGAATTCTAAAACATCCTAAAATAGAAGTTATTTGGGACTCTGAAGTAATAAAAGTCACTGGTAATGCATCTGTGGAAGAGGTTGTTATTCAAAACGTTCTTACTGCTGATATTAGTATACACAAAGCGGGAGGATTGTTTTTTGCTATTGGTCATCAACCTAATACTACTTTTTTACAACAACAAATACAATTACATCCCAACGGCTACATAAAAGTTTCAAATGGTTCTCATACTAATGTAAAAGGGGTTTTTGCAGCAGGCGACGTGCAAGATTATCAATATCGTCAGGCGGTCACTGCGGCGGGGAGTGGTTGTATGGCTGCTTTAGATGCAGAAAGGTGGTTATCGGAGCATGAGGATGATTGCTAGACTTCTTTGTAAATTCGTTTTGATTGGAAAAATAGGCTATTCTTGTATAGATTTTTGGCTAAATTTTGAAAACATATGTATATATGGTTAAAAAATTTAGCAAAAAAAAGTCAATTTCGAAAGGATTTTAATCCAATGGAGTTTGCCAAAAAGTCTAATATTTGGATTGCGATCTATTTATTTTTATCCATACCTTTTTCTATTGCAGCGACTCAGTATCAGTCCTGGCTTGGCAATTATTTAGAATTTGAGGCACGCCTAGAGGGTGAATATCAACATTTTGCAAACTTAGCTATAGAAACAAATAAAAAAAAATATCGTAGCGATAATTTTTTTTTGAATTTAAGTCTGAGCAATGCCGTTGCCTATAATTTTGCTCTGGAATTGGAATTAGCTAGTGCACACACTAAATTTCAGAAAGGGACGATCGATCACCTCAAGGTTACTGGTCGCTATATCTGGCTAGATGATATTGTCGGCGATGCATTGAGTCTTAGTACTGGTATTAGTTTGATTCATCCCTTTACCAAAAGTCTCAATGATATAAGTGTTATAAATCATGGTCGGGCCGAAGCAGAATTTTTTTGTTCAATTGGTAAAGAGAAAGCGCTAGAAACTATATGGATACAGCGTTGGTATGGCGTAGCTGGCATTGGTCTTGCCAATGAGGGATCACCATGGATCCGTTGTGATTTAGTTTATGAATCGCGCTGGCATGAGGCACATGAATTACGTGGTTTTATCCATGCTTTGTGTGGATTAGGTGCCAAGAGTTTGCAACCCAATCATTTTCATGGCTATGGATCAATACAGCATGAATCTTTGGATGTGGGAATTCGCTATACTTATCTAATTCCTTATTTTGGGAATATAAGCTTGCAGTATTCTTACCGCATTTATGCTCGTAATGCTCCTGCTAACGTGCAAGCATTGTTAGCACAATGCTTATATGTTTTTGGTTTATGACTCACCTTACTACATAATTTTAAGTACCTATTCGTATCTCTCAGCTATGTCAAAAAATTACTTGTTCAAGTTATGCGTAAGGTGAGTTATTTAAAATCAATTTTGCCAAATGGCAATGGCTGTCGCATATGTATGGCAATGACTAATAGAGATGCAGATTTTAGGATAATTCATTAATTGATCGACAATAGGAGAAAGGACAATGCCAGGTTTGCCATCTTTATTAGACATTATTTCAACATCTAAAAAGCCAATGGCTTTGGTGAAACCAGTACCAAAAGCTTTTACTACGGCTTCTTTAGCGGCAAAACGGCCGGCAAAATGAAGTGCAGGATCTTTACGGCGCAAACAATAATTTTGCTCATATGTTGTAAATAAACGGTTTAAAAAACGTTGTCCATAGCGCTTTATGACGCGGCGGATCCGTTCCACTTCGACAATATCATTTCCAATGCCCAAAATCATGGCAAATTAATACATACGTTGTATTTCATATTCTGAGTGCTCATGGCTATTAAAAATAGCTTCATCTGGATCATTAATTTCATCATCAGGTACATCCCACGCCTCTTCAGCGGCATTGCAAAAGATTAAACGGCCTGATGAGGTAGTTTTTGCCGATAGAACGTATGCTTTTGTCACTTTTCCAATAAAAGGAGCTCCTTCATTTACTACCACCATTGTGCCATCATCAAGATAGCCAATACCTTGACGGGCTTCTTTACCGATACGTTGAATTTTTATATTAATAGATTCGCCTGCTTGCATTACTGGTTTTAAAGCATTTGAGAGTACATGGATATTAATGATTTTAACACCCTCAATAGAAGCTTGTTGGATACGATTTACATCGCTAGTAATCACATAAGTATCTAAAAAGCGTGCCAAGCGAACCATTTTAGCTGTTAGATCCTTAATTTCAGGAAAATCAGTATCAACATAACGGAGATTTAAATTTGGTAAATTGTCTAATTTTTTCAAAACATCAATGGCTCGTTTTGCTTTAATTTTAATGACATCATCTTTGGAATCAGCTTGAATATAAAGTTCATGTAATGCAAAACGAGGCATAATTAGATGATGGTCTAAAAGCCCTGAAGATGCTAGATCTATGATGCGTTGATCGGATAAGATTGATATATCGACGAGAATGTCTTTTTTCTTTTGTGTAAATGGCTGAAATTCAACAAATGGTATGCTAAGGTGCAAAGTGTCAGCCGATTGAATCGTCAACATTAAACCACAATAAGTAGTGATAATAAAAATCAAAAATCGCATGGGCATTAAATAATCGGCACTAGTATCTAGCCCTAAAATAGCTTGTAAAGAAAATAGTATCACTTGCGTCATACAATAGCCGGCTAATAATCCTAATATCATCAAATTAAATGTTCTCAGATTAGTTTTTCGTAGAATTCTTTGTGCACCAATTAAAATAGCTGATAAAATTAGCCCACTCAAAGCACCTAAAGTAATATTTACCCAATTCACACCTGTGGGTATTATTCGTACAGCAGTATTAACGCAAAATAAAATGCATATAACTGAAAACATCCATTGTGATAACGATAATGAAGCTCCCATGATCTAATCTTTCCTTAAAGCAAAGTTGAAATTGATTTATAACTCGAAGGTGCTGTTACAGCCTTGAGATGAAAATTTATTTACACAATCTTAGCAAAACGTTAATTTATTGTATACCCAAACAGGCTATTGTTTTGGTATAAATAATTACAATATTATTAACCTGAATTTTGTTTTTTCATCCAATGGACTTGTCAAAGAAATTAATATTGTACTGATACAGGTTTTTGATACACATGTGTTTTCAAGCTAATTCAGAAAAAAAACTCAAAGCTTGCACGTAAGCAAATTAATTTGCCAAAATTATGACAATTTCACAAAAAAGTCTATTCTAAAAAAAGGTTTGTATGTTTAAAGTCTCGCGCAAAACATTAATACTCTTATCTGGCGGCATTTGGCTGATGATTGGTTGTATGCTTTTGTTTTTAGGTTTGAATTTTATTATAGCATCTGTTTATTCAATCAATTTTAACACTCTTCATTTACCGGTGTTACATTTTTTAAATTACTATATTACCTCATCACAATATGCGGCCGCCTTATGGGTGTTTTTTGCGATTGCTATTGGGTCTTTAAAGGGGCGCTTTGTTTTTGCCAAAACTGTACGCCGTAGTGTTGATCGCATTCTCTCTTTGCCTGATCCAATTACCCTTGGTAAAATATATGCTAAGTCTTATTATCTATTATTACTAGTCATGGTTTTTCTAGGCTTCTTAATGAGATTTACCCCCCTTGATGTGAGAGGTGGCGTGGATGTAATAGTAGGAGCGGCCCTCATTCAAGGAGCATTCCTTTATTTTCATTATGCTTGGCAATTACATCGCTCTCAAAACAGAGCTTAGTAACCATAGTAGTTTTGAGTTTAATAACCTGAACTTAGGATTTTTTTATCATTTTACGTACTTCAAAGGTGGAAAAACTCAAAGTTTAGGCTAAAAGCACCATTTAAAATTATGCGTAAAGTGAGTTCTTTAATGCTTTTCCATAAAAGCTAAATCTACCTGTAGACACTAATGCGATCCATGCTGCTGCTGCTGTGGTATCGCTATGTTCCAAAGCACTCTTATATTTTACTTCAAAAAATTCTTCTAATAGTTCCTTTCCATACTGATCGGCTAAAGGAGTTGTTTTGAGGCAGTAATAAATTAGATCACATGGATAAAATAAATTATTATAAGGATCATAATGTGTTCGCAGTGCATTGGTAAAATCGCTAGGTGTTTTACAATGTTGAATAAGCGCCATTTGAGCCTCTTTAGCCAGCGCATATCTTTCTGCAATCGATAATGTTGATTGATATTTAGAAACATACTCTTCAAGTTGCATGATATTTTGAATGGCGTGCCTTTCTTTGGATCTTGTTAACGTTGCTTGCAGGTATGCTTCAAATTGAGCAACGGCAAACTGATCTTTCATCCAGCTTTTGTCGCCATGCACATGATTGGTGGCAATATAAAATGGTGTTTGAAGAGATTTTCGGGCTATTTCCATTATTTGCGCCATATGAGAATGGCCAAATAAGGCATCGTTTTGGGCATATATTACACAGGCATTGCCCCTTAAAACTGTGAGTGCGTTAACTGTATTAATTTTATATAACAATTTAAATAACAAATTAAACAATATACCAAAAACGGGTATGTAAGTAGAAGGTAGATCAGATAAATTTGCATAGGGATCTACAAAAATAGGGTTTACATCAGGATGTTCTTCAATGATTGAACCCACCATCCCACTACTCAAAGACTGTCCCAAAAAGAACATATGGTGATCTTCAACGTGCCAATTTTCCTTAACATAACAATATGTTGAGCGAAGCGCATCTATACATGAGCCTTCAGTAGCCTTTCCTTTGCTAAAACCATGATCAGGAAGGTCAATTAACAGCAGATTCATTCCTAGAGCTTGCATACGTTTGCAAAGAGATAACATATTTCCTGGTGAGGTAGCATAGGTGTTATCTTTTCCAAAACATAACACTAATGTTGGTGCACGATCGGCGACACAAAAGCTTATTCCGTTTATTTCAGTACAATCTTTATCTTGGCTAGCTATTGTCTTGATAGTTACCATAGTTCCTCCCTGCAAGGGAATGCGTTCATGGGCGCCGGACCAAAACCGCTGCCCTTCGTCTGCTAGATCTTTGGCGCTATAACCGCCACCGCAGCCACCACCTAGGCTCATTTCAAAAATCCATGGGTCAGTAACTTGGCGCAAGCAATTCATAGCCACATGATAAATGCCTTTTATTAAGCCCAAAGGCAAATTAACTAAATGGGTAATTTTTTCTCCAAGCGTGCCCAACAATGATGTCTCTATGGGTTTACTTTCCTGCTCTTTAATTTTTGGCAATTCATGTGCTTCAAAGTATTGCTTTGGAATTGCGTTAATATTGTTCATTGCGTACCTCTTTCATATTTAATATAGATAAAATATTATATAATATTTAGATAAATTGCAATAACAATAGATTGAATTAAATTTGAAGATTATTCATTAAAGTGAAAAAAACTTAGATTTTAGTTTGTCAACCAAAATTGGAGTTAAATAAAGCTATGATTTCATCGGGTTTGTCGGTGGTCAATAATTTTTTGCGTAAATCCTCATCTTTAATTGTTTTAGTCAAATAAGATAGAAGTTGTAGATATTCAGTTGGTTTATCATCGGGACCACCGATCATAAAAATTAAACGTACCGGGGCATCATCTAATGCTTGCCAATCAACAGGCTTGTATAAAATACCTAAAGCTATAAAAAATTGGTTGTATTCCGCTAGTTTGGCATGTGGAATAGCTACTCCCATGCCTACCCCAGTAGATACAATTTTCTCACGTTCAATAATAGCGCGATAGAAAGCGTCTTCATCGGATAATTTACCTTTACAATGTACATGGTGAACCATTTGACGCAAAACATCGTTGCGCGTTGTAGCATTGATAAATAAAACCAGCTCAGGACTGAAATATTGAGAAGTATGCATTTGTGCAAAATTCCATTAATTAGACTTATGATAAGAAGAGTCTATAGGAAAATAGTATTAAAATTTGGGCATTATTATATTTGCCTGCTAAAATTATTTTTAAGCAAAGCTAGATTTTTTATGGCAAAAGTTATTTATTCGCATATATTTTGCGAAAGTTTGAACATATGAAAATGTTCAATGCCTACCTGTATGCCCAAAACCACTGGCATTGCGCATTGTTGTCTCTAATTCTGTACATACGACAAAATTGGCCATAAATACTGGTGCTAAGACAAGTTGAGCGATGCGCATACCATGAAGAATTGTAAAAGGGAGCAAACCGTGATTAATTAAAATTATTTTTATCTCACCACGATAATCAGAATCTATGGTGCCAGGAGCATTAAGAACGGTGATTTGATTATTTAAAGCTAATCCGCTACGTGGACGTACTTGAATTTCATATCCTTTTGGAATAGCTACGCGGATACCAGTTGGAATAAGAGCTGATTGTCCCGCTGGCAGTACTACCGTTTCTTTTAAATTGGCTTTAACGTCGGCACCCACTGCACCATCTGTCATGTAAAAAGGAAGTAGCTCCTGATCTTCAATTGCTATGGGAACATTTATGGCATTATTTTCATTATGAGACATAAAGATACATTCATTAAATAGTTAATACATAATTTTGCATGCTTTTAGCCAGCTTTAAATTATTATAATCAGCTGGAGCATGATTTGTTTTCTTTTCATCGATACCACTACACAAATATTCAATAATATTACTCAATTTTTGTCTTAATTCTGGTCTTTTAACAATGCAATCAATCATACCGTGCTCAAGCCAAAATTCAGATTTTTGGGCTCTGGAAGGAAGCTTTTGACCGATTGTTTGTTCTATAACGCGCGGGCCAGCAAAGCCAATCAAAGCATTTGGTTCTGCTATGATGACATCCCCTAAAGCGGCAAATGAAGCTGTGACACCGCCGGTAGTGGGATTAGTTAGAATTGATACATAAGGTACCCCAGCCTCATCTAATTTTGCCAATGCGCCGGCTGTTTTTGCCATTTGCATAAGTGATAAAATAGATTCTTGCATACGAGCACCACCTGAAGTGGAAACTATTACTAAAGGTATTCTAAATTGTTGAGCATATTCGATTAAACGGGTTAATCGTTCGCCCACCACAGAGCCCATTGAGCCACCCATGAAATTAAAATCCATCACTCCTAAAGCCACTGGACGAGTGTTTATTGTGCAATGGCCAACAATTACGGCTTCGTTATTACCAGATTTTTCTTTGGCATTGACCACTCTTTTTATATAACTTTCCGTATCTACAAATTCCAGGGCATCTTGTGTTGTCAGTTGATCAAACAAACGTTGAAAAGAATTTGGATCGGACAAGCTTTTAATTCTTTCCTCTGTGGATAGACGATAATGATAGTCACACTTTGGACAACAATTTTGATTATGTTCAAGTTCATTCATGTGGATTAATTCGCTACAATGCGTGCATTTTAGCCATCCACTAAACCCATCTTTTTTAGATGTTTGGATTTTTATTTTTGGTTTATCGCGCGAAAATAATCCCATTTCTCTCACTTAAAATTGTATTAATACTTTTGAGGTTAACATAAAAATAGATTATCCTATTTCTTGTTAAAGAGTCTAACTAATTATAATCATAAATAAATTTAAGGCAATTTTTTTATAAATTATTTTAGCATTAAGTTTTTTGTTATTAACTCAGGTGATTATGTTTGCATAATTGCATAGCGTATTAAATTAAAGGTTTTTATTAATCGATATCAATTTTTTTAGCCAGGCAATTATGCAAACAAAGTTATGAACGTGCTTTTGCAAAACGTTCGGTAACATTTTTCCAATTAACAATCTCAAAGATCTTTTTTACATAATCGGCGCGCACATTTTTATATTGCAGATAATAAGCGTGTTCCCAAACGTCGATACCCAGAAGAGGTATTAGCCCTTTAGCGTGTAAAGGATCTTGATTTTCACAGGTAGTGATCACCAGTCTATTTAATGCTTTATCAAAACCTAACCAACCCCAACCAGATCCTTGAATGGCTATACTTTGTGCACTAAGCACCTCTATGCAGCGTTGTAAGGATCCGAAAGTGCTTTTAATGGCATCTGCTAGTTCTCCTTCAGGAGGTCGGCCACCTTCTTGATTTTGTGGAGATAGATTGGTCCAAAAAATAGAATGATTGAGATGCCCGCCACCATTGAATTTTATAGCGGATAACAATGCACTCATCGCGCTTAAATCTTGTTGTTTTTGTGCTACATCAAATTTTTTAAGGGCATCATTTAAATTATTGATATACGTTTTATGATGTTTTTCATAATGTAGAGTCATGATTTCAGTACTGATAATTGGTTCTAAAGCACTGAATTCATATGGTAATGGTGCTTGTTGATAGATTGGCGGCTGAGAATTTTCCTGCGAATTAGAAGTACTCATAAAAATCTCCAGAATTATGTAAGGGCATTAAAAAACCTTGCTAAGACATTTAATCACACATATTGTCGCTGAGTATATAGCAGCTAATTTTATAAACGTCAACAAAGCAAAAGATAAAAAAGAAAAAAACAAAATAATAACTAGCAGTTGAGAGGTGCAAATGCGTCGATTAAAAACAGCTCAATATAAAATGATAGAGCAAACTAAACCTTTTGTTGATCAAGTTCTGCAATTTCAAATTCCCCAGGCAATCGCTGATTCCGATAAAGAACAGGCTTTAAATTATCGACTTAGGGACGGAAGTGAATTAAGGCAGATCGATGAGGCTGAGTTAACTAAAGCTATGAATGAGATACAAAAAACACATGCGGCTTGGAAAAAAATGCAATCTAAATTACAGGATAAATTACAAGATAAGCTACAAAATTCAGGTCGTTAACCAAATTATGGTAAAAGTTAAAATCAATGTTGCTAATTATGAAATTCTTTCTATCGGTCCACTGTAGCGCAGTTTTAGTTGTAATTTTAATTATGACAAATACAGTAACAGCTGCGGAAGATAATAGCACAACTATTTCCGCAGAAACTTCTACTACTAATGGTGAGACTAATACCAATATGTCTACTTCAGCACAAGCTAAAGAAGAGTTGAAAAATGAGCATAAAGAACACACCGCTGCAACATCTTCTACAGAAAGTAAAGAGAATAAAGATTCTACCTCAGCAACTTCGACAGCAGAGAAACAAAAAAATGATAAGGCTGAAACTGCCACTCCAGCTACCTCAAAATTAGCCAAAGTTGGAAATTTGGCATTTCCTGTCTCACAACAACCCACACCGCTTATTTCTTTTGGTCAAAATCTACTGGCCGCTGAGCAGGCTGAATTTAAGATAGAGGCTAAGAAAATACAATGGAAAAACGGGTATTTGATAGAATGGGCTAACTCGCTTACATATGGATTTTCTGATATTTGCTCTCTCTTTATTCATTATCCCACCATTGTTCGTCAGCGTGAAGGAGCTCATCATACTTCAGGGGTAGAGGATGTAATTATTCAAGGGGAATATGCTCCATATACTAAAGAATATGTGACCCGTTACGATCAGCTCACAATCGTTGGTAATGTTACTATTCCTACTGGGAAAGTTAATCGACAAATACCTACTGGCGTAGGTGCTAACTCTTTTTTTATTGGTTTTACCTATTCACGCATGAGCATCAATTGGTTTGATTTTACATCTTATGGTGTCATATTGAATGGATCGAGTCATTGTACTCGATATGGCAATCAGTTTTTATATCAATATGGTATTGGTAGACGAATTTGGAATTCAAAAGATTGGCTTTTTGACTGGATGATTGAAATTAACGGACAATATGCCCAACGGGATCGAATCAAGGGCGCTATTGATTGTAACTCAGGGGGTAATATTATTTACTTGGTCCCATCGCTGTTTTTATCTTATAAAAAACATTTTGTAGCACAAGTTGGTGCTGGAGGGGTTGTTTTTCAACAATTGAATGGAAAACAAAACAGATATAGTTACGTGCTTGATTTGCAAATATCATGGAGTTTTTAAAAAATCTGAGTTTTAACTCACCTTACGCATAATTTGATGTTTTTTGAGTAGATTTGATTCCAAAAAAGAGCCATTTTAACAATTTGAAAGAAGTCTAATATTGATATAATAAGTAATATTCAATAATATACTTGATATCTTCTCAAACCCCATTTGCTTGTTAAAAAGGCAAAGCTCAGTTTAAAAGATAATTTTACAACAATTTTAATTGTAGGTGTGCTTATGGCTTCCTCTTCATCACCATTATTTAAGTTAGTTCTAGTGAGTGGTAGCGTAATTCTTTTAACGGCCTCTTTAATTTCTAATGCACCTCCAAGTGCTACTAAGGTTGCTTTAGCACAATTAGATACTTTACCTAAGACACCGCCAGAAGAACTAGCCGATTTTAGACAAGTGGCAAAAAAAGCTATCCCGGCTGTGGTATCAGTAAAAGTGCAAAGTAATAAAAAATCGTCTACCGCAAAAGATAGCCAATCTTTGGAAAATTATTTTGATTTTTTTGGTAATGATTTATGGGGCTTGTTTTCTAATCCGCGTCGCGATGTGCAGCGTTCACAACCATTTTCAGGGCAGGCTTCGGGTGTGATTGTCCATCCTGATGGCTATATCATCACCAATAGTCATGTTGTGGATGGCATGGATAATGTTTCAATTCAACTTCACGACGGTCGTGAATTTCCAGCTAAGGTACTGGGTGCCGATACTAATAGCGATTTAGCTGTCGTTAAAATTGAGGCTCAAAATCTGCCTTATCTTGTTTTAGGGGATTCGGACAATTTGGAAGTTGGTCAGTGGGTGGCTGCCATTGGCAATCCGTTTGGTTTGCAAGCGACATTAACAGCTGGCGTCGTAAGTGCGAAAAGTCGTAATAATTTGGATATCGCCCCATATGAAGATTTTATACAAACCGACGCCGCTATCAATCGTGGAAACTCGGGCGGCCCTTTATTAACTCTCAATGGACAAGTTATCGGAATTAATACAGCTATCGCTACAAATGCCTCAGCTGGTTATATGGGTATTGGTTTTGCTATTCCAAGTAACATGGCAAGACATGTGTTTGATGAAGTAGTAGAGGGAGGAGGAATTACACACGGTTTCTTAGGGCTCTCATTGCAACCCATTAATCACACACTCGCCCAAGCCTTTAATCTGCAGAAAATCGAAGGGGCTTTGGTGGCTAATGTGATTAAAGATTCACCTGCTCAAAAAGCTGGTGTGCAGGTCGAGGACATTATTCTACGCTACAATGATCGTCCAGTAGAAAATGCAGCCTCTTTGCGTAATGCTATTTACATGATGAAACCTGGCTCGGTTGTTAATCTTACTATATTGCGAAAAGATCAACAGATTAGCGTACCAGTAACTATTGGCAACTTAAATGAGCAAACACCTTCTAAAGTAACACAAAAAAATGGTTGGGGTATTGAAGTCGAAAATCTTACACCAGAACTTGGCCGAGCTTTAGGGGAAACTACTGAACAAGGCATTGTGATTACGCAAGTTAATCCTGGCAGCTTTGCTGCGTTAGCAGGTTTAAAGAAAGGGGCCTTAATATTAGCAGTAAATCGAGAAAAAATTGCAAATGTCAATGAATTTTATAAAGCCATTGAAAATACCCCTATGGGACGCCCAGTTCTTTTACAAATAAAACAAGATGGCAATTATTTGTTTATTTCATTACAGATGTAAAGGAATTGCTTAACTTTCCTGCCATATCTTTTGCACTGCTCCAAAAATGTTTAATTTATTGGGGTAGTGCAATGGGCTTAAATTAGACTTCTTTCGAAATTGGCTTTTTTTGGAAAAATTAATGTTTTTTGAGCAGATTTGATTCCAAATTTTAAGAGCATATTGGCAACTAGGCCCGAAAAATTTAGGATTAAAGATGCCAAAAAAGGCAATTTTAACAAATAAATGTAATTTCGAAAGAAGTCTATTATTAAAAAATCAAAATTCAGGTTAAAAGAAAGACCATTTGATTTAAGTGTCAAAAAATTTACGCGGAAATGTTTGGTACATAAAAATAAATTTGTTTTACATCATGAATTGATGGTCGCTTGTTATCTTCATCCCATAAAATAGAATAACTAAGAGAGCCCTTGATGATGTTTTCTCGGGTTATGCGATCAGCCTTCCCACAACTGTTTGCTTTTTCTACAATATTATAAGTGGCCTTTACTAATATCTCTAGGTGATCAATGGTGTTATCGGGTTTGCGAATGACAGTTATATGTATGGGTGGGGCATCGGTTTTATATTCTGGGTCTAGCGCCGGTTTAATAAGTAAGGTATAATCTTCATCATCGCATGGATCAGTCCAACTGATTAGATCTTCTCCAATAAATTCAGATATCAAAATCTCATATAAATGGTTGAGTGGCGTTTGAGTGGTAGACAATTCAAAGGCGGAGCGCCATTTATTATCCCCAGAATCGCTACCATTAGGATTTAATAACTTTTCAATTGCACATGAGGCATCCCATAGACGAGCCATTTTCGGAGCCTCAAGTGAGGGATAAATACGGTTAGCACTAGCTGGATAAATGGAATCGTGCAGGACAAAATTAACTCCTATTCGCTTCATATCTTTTTCGAATTGCAACATGTGGCCTTCTAAACCAAAATAAATGGGATTGTATTTATTTTGTAATATATTAGGAGTTTGAGCAGTCTGGATCTGTTCATTTATTAATTTTACTGCTTCGTTAGTGTTCGATACAATAAAGGGAATTTGCCCAATTTTTTCGGTAATTTTTAAATTTAGATCAAGATTAAACAAGTCAATATGGAGCTCTCTGTTTTTGCGTTCAAATTCGAAAACAAAGTTAAAAATATGTGCTATTTTAATTAAAATCAATAACAATGGATTGCTATAGATTTTATCAAATCGCCGTCTTACTAAAGAAGAGGTGTAATCAAAGATATTCTTTGCTTCTAAATGGTAGCTATTTAAGTCAATTTCATTATCAAGCAATTTTTTTCCCAGTATAGCAATTTCGGCATTAGATTTTGCAATAATATCGGTTAGGGACATTTTATTGGAATTGCCAATACTTTTATTATAAAATTGTCCATCATTATTTAAATAATAATCTGAATTATCAACGGCATGAGTTAATAATTGAAACCAATTTGATTGATTGATAGATTGCATGGCTTTCTCTTTTAAAATTAAATGTAATTATATCATATAGGAAAATATTTTGCAAATTAATATATATGATTGCTTTTTTATAAAATTAGATGGCTTTATAATTACAATTAATTAATTTAATTGGCAGATAATTAATTTGTTTTTAGTTCGTTTTGCTAATCATAACATTGCTGCAGCCATTGCAATAAAGTCTCAAAAGCATGTTTTGAAAAATAAGGTAGAAATAGATCTGTAGCTGTGGAACGGTTAGGCTCTTTTAGATAGATGATGATACCATAATGATATTTATCATTTTTATAGGCAATGCTAGCAATAAAAGTACTGGGAAGATTTAAAAATTGGTGCTCATCAATATACCACTGTAACTGATGTGGCACACTTGTCAAATGTACTACATGGGGATGCAATTGCCGTTGTGCTAATTTGCGGTACTGCAGCATGCCATAGGTAATCAAAGTGCCACCAGTCAAAAAAATCAACCAACCCCAATTGCTTAAGAAAGTGAGGCTACCAAAAATACCATTATAAAGAATTAGTACAAGGCCAATCAAAGCAAAGCCAATTCCTTTCCACAAGCTGTGTTGTAGTACTTTTGATGAAATAGCACTGTGCATGGCGATATAATCTTGCATGAGATTTTGTTTTAAAAAGTGAATGATACTATAGACCACTCTGTACAAGATCGTGCAAATGCAGTAGTCCTAACAGTTGCCGCTCTTCATTGACAACAGGCAACATCATTACCCGTTTATTAGGATCATTTTCCATCCGTTGCATAGCTTCCCAGGCACCGGCGTCAGCACCAATAACTTGGGGGCTTTGTGTCATAATATCGCTAATGCAAGTCGTTAAAATTTGACTGCCCAAACGTGCTAATTGGCGACGCAAATCACCATCAGTAAAAATACCTAATAAATAATTATTTTCATCAACAATGAGAATACAACCACAACGTTTATTAGATAATTCCACTAATATCTGTTCTATCCGCTCATGAGGCTGACAAAGAGGAACACGATTCCCTGTTAGCATAATATCGCGTACGCGCAAAGTGATACGCTTGCCGATTCTGCCCGATGGATGATTGAGTGCGTATTGTTCTAGACTAAACTTTTTTTGCTTCATTAAAGCGATGGTCAATAAATCGCCAAATAATAATTGAAAAGCCGTGGACATGGTGGGAGCTAGGTCGAAAGGGCAAAGTTCGGATTCAAAAGGCAAGGTTATGGTAAGATGGCAGATTTTGGAGAGGCTCGAATCGGGAGTACACACGATGGCTACTAAAGTAGCCCCTTTATTGCGCACAGCTGGAGCTAAATGCATTAACTCTTCACTGGCGCCACTTTTGCTAAAGAATAAAAAGACATCATCAGGGCCAAGCATCCCTAAGTCGCCATGTACGGCATCGGTAGGGCAGATGTAAAAAGCTCTCGTACCGGTGGAAACTAAAGTTAGTGCAATTTTTTTGGCAATTAGTCCACTTTTACCAACGCCAGTACAAAATAGTACTCCTTTGGATAACAATAATATATCGATTAAGCGCTCTAATGGCTGGCAATCAAAATTGCTAAAAAATTTATTGGTATAGGTTTGCTGTTTGTACAAGAGTTCTTTTAGCATATCATCTTAGTTACTGTTAAATTTGACTAATTCCAAATTGTGATACTTCTGTTCATCTAATTCACCTTCCATTTTGGCTACAAAAATTGTCACCGCGGCATCACCTAAAATATTAAGCACCGTTGTAACCATATCGCGCACTCGATCAATACCGGCTAGTAATGCTAAGCCTTCTAATGGTAGTCCTAAAGATGTTAATACGGTGGATAACATTATGAATCCGGCGCCAGGGACACCAGCTGTGCCAATAGCAGATAAAGTAGCAGTTAAAACTAATTTGAAATAGGCGGCAAAGTCAAGTGGAATGTTGTATACTTTGGCTATAAAAACCGAACTCATGGCTAAAAAAATAGCGGTGCCATTCATATTCATCGTAATACCTAATGGCAAAACAAATCCAGCAATGTTTTTTGATGCGCCAAGATTTTCTTGCACGCAATGTAAGGCTACTGGTAAAGAAGCGGCGCTACTGCCAGTAGAAAATGCCATCATAATAGTGTCGCCCATCCCTTTGAAAAAAGGTAAAAGTGGTAAGCGAGCCAGCACCTTTAATAAAAATCCGTATACCCCAAACATTTGAAAAGCACATGCTAAATAATAGACCCCTAAAAATTTAAGGAGTGGAATTAAAACGGTGATTCCAAAGCTTCCGGCAACCCAAGCTGTGATTCCAAAAATACCAATTGGAGCAAAAGTCATTACTAAAGAAGTGAGGCGATACATAACATCGGCTAATGATTCTAAAAAGGCATTTAAAGGTTTCCCTTTTTGTCCGGAAAAATTAATCGCCAAACCAAGTAACATGGCAAACACAATGATTTGCACAATATTACCACTGACTAATGCTGCAATAGGATTTGTAGGTATAATGGAGAGAAGCACTTCTTGCATTGATAATGGTTTTGATGGTGCGATTTCAGTATAGTCTAAATGTATAGTGCTACCAAGGGCAAACAAATTAGCCAAAAAAATACCAATGCTGATGGCAATAAAAGTAGTAATAAAATAAATCAACATTGTGCGTCCACCTACACGTCCTAGTGTAGCAGGGTCATGTATGTTGGTGACACCAATAGCAACTGATGATAAAATAAGCAAAGGTACAATCATGCCTATTAAACTCAAAAAAATCGTGCCTAGGGGTTTTAAATAAATGGCATTTTCGCGCAATAAAGCGCCGGCCAAAATTCCTAGGGCGATGCCGATTAATATTTTCATCCATAGTTTCATAAAAAATCTCACTGCTATATGAGTAGCTTAAATTTTAATTTCCAGTTGTTGCAAAAATTTATCCCATTCTTCTTGACCGACAACAATCTCTAGATCGATCTGCACCCAAATAATTGGCAAAGAAAGGACTAGTTGATCTTGCAGCTTTACTTTATCTTTTTCTGTACAAATCAACCATTGCGCCCCTTGTTTTAAAGCATTCTGCGCAAAGTTTTCTAAATTTTTTTCATCTATCAAATCATGATCAGCTAAAATATATTCAGCCACGATAGTACAATTGATTTTTTCGAGGGTTCTTTTGAAATATTGAGGATGGGCAATAGCACAAAATATACCAACTGAGCAATTATTTGTCAGCTGTACTCTTTGACCTTTTAAATCGCAAACACCCACAACTCTTTCTTTTGTGCCTACAATAGGGGCGCGTGTATATGCTACTAGTTCTTTCTTTACCTTGTTAAATAAATCCATTTCATGCGTATGATTTAAGACAATCAAATGTGCACGCATTAAAGCTTGAGCACCTTCGCGCAAAAAGCCACGCGGTAAAAAATAACCCTGGCCAAACGGATCGCCAATGTCCATTATCACTATATCAAAATCGCGCGCCAGATGGCGGTGCTGCATAGCATCATCGAGTATAATTAATTGTGCTCCCCCTTTAGCAGCTAAAAAAGAAGCTTCTTTGCGATTACTGCCTACAATTACCATCGCTTTAGGTAAACGTTGCGAAAATAAATACGGTTCATCCCCGCAATAACTGGCTGGAAAAATAGGTCCTTGCCCCAAGCATTGTACAATTGGAAAATTAAGTTTTTCTGCCTGTGATCGATAACCGCGCGAAAGAATGGCCATCGTAAAACGTTCATAAAAAAAATTGGCTAAAAATATAGTAAAGGGTGTTTTACCTGTACCTCCCGCTACAATGTTTCCTACGCTAATAACTAGGGGAATAGGGGGTACATAACGGCGCAACCAATTACTATCGTATAGCCAATTGCGGCAGTTTATCCATAGTTGATAAAGCCAACTTAAAGGCAGCAATAAGCATCTAATAATAAATGGGAGGATGCCATGACGACGTTTATAGATAATTTCTTTGATGTAAATTTCGATTTTCTTAAACATGATTTTTGCTCAATGCGTGCCGATGCAGATAAGAACCGTCAGGCGGGGAAAAGAATATATTCCATTTGTTCAATTATTAGATGCATAGCAGTCATGTGTGCTTCTTGAATGCGATCAGAGGTGCTAAAATCATTAATTATCAATTCAAGATTAGCGATTCCTTTTAAAGCACCACCTTGTTTTCCCAAAAATGCGATGGTAAATAACTCTAACTGCTTAGCAGTTTGAAAAGCGCGAATAATATTGGGAGAATTTCCACTGGTGCTTAATCCAATAAAGATGTCTCCTTTTTGTCCGTAAGCTTCTATACCACGAGCAAATACATTCTCAAATCCTAAATCATTTCCAACGCAACTTAAATGGCCCGCTTCGGATAAAGAAATGGCAGGCAAGGCATGGCGAACTGTGCGAAATACACCGGTGAGTTCTTCGGCAAAATGATTTGCATCGCACAAACTTCCACCATTGCCAGCAATTAGCACTTTATGTTTATTTTTAAAACAAAGGGCTAGCGATTGCGCCACCTGTTGCATAAATAGCAACGCTGTTGGTTGATACAATTGATTGATGGCTGCGGTGCAGTCGGCAAGCGCGCTTAATAGTTTTGTTTCTATCTCTTTCTCTTTCATAAACACCTTTTAGAGATTATTTGACTAATAATTTGAATTTTGAGTTTTTTTTTGTCATGTCGATTAACGATGTTTTGACGCAATCCAAAGGACGAAAAAACTCAAAATTCAATTTAACACAATAGATTCAGTTTGGTCGCTTTCGGTTACAGCTTTGAGAAAAAAAGATAAATTCGCTTGACGCGATTTGCGTAAATTTTGTATAACCTTCAATTCAAGGTGGCATAGCCAAGTGGTAAGGCAGAAGCCTGCAAAGCTTCCATTCCCCAGTTCGAATCTGGGTGCCACCTTTTTATCTTCTTATTTTCTTTTTATCATCACTTACTTTTAAATCAGCCAATTAGACATTAAGTCGATGACAGTTGCACTTTCATCGGTTTTAAATGCAGAATATGGCGCGATAGTTCTATCCATAAGTACCAATCTTCTTGTAGGCTATCTTTGAGTTGATTGAGTTGTTGTTTGATTTCTTTCAAACGCTCTTTCTGACCCTGTCGTAAAATATTGTAATAATCTTCTTTTAAATTATTTGCTTGCGCGATTTTATTTAAAATCCGTTCGGAAAGATCTAATACTGATTTCTCAATCTCATCTTTCTTAACATAACATAAATCGCATAAGCGTTCTAAAAGCAACTTTTTGCGCTCCAAGATCATTCTTTTTTTAATTGTATAAGGATCTATGCGCTTAAGATCGCGTGCTAAACCTAATTTATTTAGTGTCCAAATAACCCATTTGGTGGGATCGAAATGGAACCATTTAATACCATTGCGATAATCATTAGCAAAGACATGATGATAATTGTGATAACCTTCACCAAAAGTCAATAAGGCAATTACATAATTATTAACAGCACTTTGTTCTTGGCAAAAAGGTTTGTCACCCCAGGTATGGGCAAGTGAATTAATAAACCAGGTGCAATGATGTAAGACAAACAAACGTAACCAACAGGCTAGGAAACAGGCGCCCATATAATCATTTAATAACCAACCAACAAATAACAAAGCTACGACATTGGTCAATACCATTAAGATGCCGATGTAGCGATCTTGAAATTGTACGAATTTGTTTTTCATTAAATCAGGGACAACTTTAGGATCAATGGTACGAGGTTTTTCAAGAATCCAAAAGAAGTGTGCATACCAAAAGCCTTTGTTTATGGAGTAAGGGTCATCATCTGTATCGACATGTGCGTGATGTAGACGGTGATCAAAAGCCCAACGCAAAGCGCTGCCTTGTCCTGCCATAGAGGCAAAAAACAATAATATACTTTCCACAAAAGGGTGTGTACGATAACTACGATGAGAATAAAAGCGATGATAGCCTGCAGTTATACTAATCCCTGTTAAATATAAAAGTATAATCGATGCTACGATTAAGCTTATACTAGGTGGGGAGTAGTATAAGTAGAAGGGAAAAGTTACTAGAAGGCAGATTTGATAAATAATTAGAAACAGCCCCGGCCCCCAATTAAACTGTTTTTTCTCCATGGCTTACTCCTGGGTGCATGTATGCTCGCATACTAATGTTAACATGTTAAAATTGCAATATTTTTTTCTTGGCATGGATTGCATAATTGTAGCAGATAACAGATGAAGACATTGAAATTCAATGTGGAAAAAAAAAGATTTGAATCTTATGATGAGTGGCGTCCCACCAGAAGCGCAAGCGAAAATAGTGATATTAATACAATCCGCAAATTAATAGTTGAAGTTTATATCGAAAATGATATAATTAGCTTTTTATTACATCATTTTTGATCTTTGAATCATAAAAAATCGATATTTTACTGTCAAGGGTAATTAAATAAACATGAATCGTTATTGGTTAGCGTGGTTAAATACTGGATTGGCTGTTGTCGCACTTGGCTTTTGTGTGGCGATTGCTCTTTTATGGTTGCACTCTACGCCACTTGTTAATAATTCCAATGAACGGCGAGAAGGTATCTCTTTGCCAGCCAATGCTTTTCGTTTGCCTGCTGAAAAATATAACAAGACCGGCGGCCCATTGTTAGCTTTAGCAGAAGCACCACCTGAATTACAAGTGCCAGATCTACGTACACAATTAGTTTATCAAGGTAAGAATGGACGGCCTGATGCGCAATCCGCCAATACTTTTTTGCATTTTGCGTTTGTCAATAACAAAAACAGCGTCTCTATAAAACCAAACGAGCCTCTTTATATCGCTTATGAACGTTCCTCATCGCCTGCGCGCTATGTGTTTAGCTCTGATAATAAACCTACTTCCTTATGGATAGAAGCAAATGTGTTTGGCAATGAGGCAGTTATTCAAGTTACGATGCTTTCGCACAATGGTCAAAAAATAACTCATCCGCAATGCAATAGTTGTTTTCGCTTGCCAGAGAAAGATACTGGGAGAGTAACTTTTTGGGAATTGGGCACACTTCGTTTTGATAGTACTATTTTAGCACGTCAACGCGCTCGTTGGTATGGCATGGATCGGTTTTTAGAAACACATGGTGGGGATGAGTATCGGCATGTTATTGGTAAACAACGTTTAGATTTTGGTGAAAATGAGACATTATATTCAGTATTTGTTAAATTAGGCGATGCGTTAATGTGGAAAGATGATCGTTGGCAAGCCGTATCCGATAATCAAGAATCTCTTAGATATCCACTTTTGGTTTTAAAAAAAGTAGATGAAAGACTGATGTCTTTTGAATTATGGGATGTAGAGGGTAAAGGTAAAATTATCTTGAATTTGTTAAAGTCTTCCGATCCATGGACAATGCGCAATTCACAAATTATTCAACAGATGTTTAAATTTGTAGGAGCACGCACCCATACTAAATTTGTTTTTGATATTAGTGGTGAAAGAATTGTGCTCAGTCCTTCTGATTGGCTGCTTCTGACTGCTAAAGGGTGGAAAAAATTATCTAATACAGAAGATATTGATGCTTATGTTAATGGTAAATTGACTGGTACCTTATTTGTCTTTGAAGCCATCGGCCGCAAAGGCGAAAGGCAAGTTATACAGGGACGCCTTTACAGCCCAACGCGTAATGATTTTGAAGCAATTGAAATTCCATTGCAGCCTGTCGGAATAAAGTCATCATCAGAGGGCGACGCAGGCAAGAATAAAGATGAAGAAGATGATGATGAAATTCCTTTGAAGAATATTAAAACGGCTTAGTAATCTGAATTTTGAGTTTTTTTTTGCCATTTGAAATAGTCCAAAGGACGAAAAAACCCAAAACTCAGGTTAGTATGGAACTAAATTACAAGGCATGAAACTTATGATGCATAGATCTTTTTATATACTTATTTTTGGTTCAATTTCTTGTGTAGCTTTATTGCAAGGACAATCGATTTCTGAAAAAAAAACCAGTCTTACGCAATCAGAAAGTGCCTTTGATCGCGATACAGCTGAATTTCTGTTGCGTGTCAATAAAGAAACAAGTGAAATAATTGCCCAGATTCACAATTTGTATGAAAAAGCTTTTGAGTTATATCAGGTCAATGCTCCACAGGAAAGTTATCAAGCTATATTAGAACAAATCAAACAAGAAAAGCAAAAGCTTGTCCATTTAGAAAATAGTTGGCGCGAGATTAACATCCATAATAATATCAATGATGGGTACGGGCTGTGGCATGCTCCAGAAACGACTTTAGAACAATTGATCATCGATTATGGCTCACAAGATTATGTTTATCTAATACCACCAGAAGTTGGATCAATTAAATTAAGCATTAATTCTAATTTACCCATACCACGTTCCTCTTGGAATGAAATACTAGGACTGATTCTTACTCAAAATGGAGTAGGTATAAGAGAACTAAATCCATATTTACGACAACTATATTTGGTACGTGAAAATGCACATGTGCGCATGATAACTAATCGGCGCGAAGATTTAATACTGTTGCCTGATGAGGCGCGAGTTAGTTTTGTTTTATCACCCGAACCATCAGAAGTGCGCCGCTCGTATGCGTTTTTGGAAAAGTTTGTTAATCCCAACACCACCTCATTGCATATACTTGGTCGTGATATTTTTGTAATTGGACCGTCGGGTGAAATTCAAGATTTACTTAAATTATATGATTTTACTGCTGCCCATCGAAGTAATAAAGAATATCGCATTATTCCATTACACAAAATTGATGCTGATGGTATGGCTAAAATTTTATTAGCAATTTTTGATCAGGCCTCAGCGCAAACCAGTGATGGTGAAAATGCTGGCTCAGGAGATATCGCCGTTAATGGTTTACGCATATTACCACTTGGTGAGCAGGCGCAAGCTCTTTTTATTGTAGGGTCAAGTGAAGAAGTACGTCAAGCTGAAGAAATGATTGCCAACATAGAATGTCAGATGAGCGGTGCTCGTGAGAAGGTTATTTTTTGGTATACAGTTAAGCATTCAGATGCCGAAGAATTAGCCGATGTACTGCAGCGCATTTATAGCCTAATGATTTCTACTAATACTGGTATGGAACAAGTGCCAGGTGATCAGGGTATATTGCCAAACAATGTCCCACCAGCTGCTTTGCCACCATATGCGAATTTATCTCAAAAAGAGCCGCCTGATTCATTGTATGGACAAGAAGGTTTTTATCAAGAAGGGGGTTATGTCGTCAATCCAGCACCAGCTGAACCACGCATATTCACCAAAACAATTGCTAATGAAGGGCGCGACAATTTTATTGTCGATATAAAAACTGGTGCCATTGTGATGGTGGTCGAGGCTGATATCTTACCAAAACTCAAAGATCTTACCAAAAAACTTGATGTTCCTAAAAAAATGGTGCAGTTAGAGGTGTTATTATTTGAAAAAATGTTGCACCGCGAGAATAGCTTTGGTTTGAATCTACTCAGAATTGGATCAGCTGCCAATCATCATCAGCGCTCCGGAGCAGTATTTAACACCGTCTTTCCTCATCATGGCTCTCATGGTGGGCATGAAGGTAGTAATCATGGAGTACGCGGTGGAGCTGGTATTTTTGAATTTTTAATTTCGCGCAAAGCATCTGATTGCGGAATTCCGGCTTTTGACTTAGCCTATCGCTTTTTGTTAAGCCAAGATGATGTGCAAATTAATTCTAATCCATCGGTTACTACCACTAATCAAACTCCTGCTACCATTTCAATTAATGAAGAGTTATCGATTAATACTGGTGTTTTTGAAGTCGACACAGCTAAAGGAACAGCTTTAAAGGATGCTTTCACAAGAGCTCAATATGGTATCACTATTAGTATGAAACCAACCATACACATAGCTAATTCTAAAGATGATGATGAAGATTATGACTATGTAAGCTTGGAAAATGATGTTACTTTTGACACCATTCAACCTGGTTGTGGAGATGATCGTCCTAACGTTATCAGACGACATATTACTAACCAAGTACAAGTACCTGATGGCCAGACTGCTATTTTGGGGGGCTTGCGCCGCAAAAATTCACATGATAAACGCGAATCAGTACCATTTTTAGGAGAGTTACCAGGTTTAGGTAAACTTTTCAGTATTACAACGATGAGTGAAAACAACACCGATATGTTTATATTCATTACCCCCCACATTATCAAAGATCCAAAAGAACAAATGATTTGTTTGCGACAAGAATTGTTAGCGATTCGTCCTGGTGATGTCCCATATTTTTTAAAATGTGTTGAAGAGGCACATCGCTATGAAAAAACACGTTTGATGGAAGGAAGCATGACCATGTTGTTTGGTCGTCCGCGTGAGCCTTATTATATTATGGACGATGATCCTACTTACTCCTTTTGCGGCGAAGTTGATTGTGGCGAAAGTAGTTGTGGTGAGTATGATGGAAGATAATAAGCCATCAAACACCTCTACGGTTGGTGTAAGTGATCTTTTTAAATTAGCCGAGCAGTTAGGCATTGCTACTGTGCTTGATTTATCGACATATCGCTTGAATAAAGAAATTTATCAGCGGGTTTCTTATTCGTTTGCTAAAAAGCATCAGATACTACCAATCGAGGATCGCAAAACATCAATCGTTGTGGCGGTAGCTGATCCGTTAAATCTAGCTCCGTTGGAAGAGTTGCGGTTTATATTAAATTGCGACATAGAAGCAGTTTATAGTCCTAGCGATGTTCTCCTTTCAGCTATTCATGATTGTTACAACACTGAAGATGGGGCGGCTTCACAGTTAATTGCCAATCTAGGTGATAAAAGCGACGATGCGCGAGGAGATAGCGAAGTTGAGGTGTTTGACTTGCTTGATAATGGGCGCCATCAATCACCCATTATACAGTTGCTGAATTTAATTCTAACTGAAGCTATTCAGCAAGGTGCTTCTGATATTCATTTTGAGCCTTCTGAAAATGGAATGCGCGTTCGTTATCGTATTGATGGTGTCTTGTTAAATCGACATGCACCGGCGCTAGACTATCAATTGCAGCTGTTAACGCGCATTAAAGTGATGTCCAAGTTAGATATTGCCGAACATCGTTTGCCGCAAGATGGACGCATTAAGCTGCGCATGGGTAGACGTGAAATAGATTTCCGTGTCAGTACGGTACCGATTGCCGGAGGCGAGCGCATTGTATTGCGAATCCTCGATAAAGGAAATGTCTTATTAGGATTAGATAAAATTGGCATGTTACCAAGTGTTTTTGAACAGTTCAAAAAACTAATTAGTCTGCCTGAAGGCATTGTTTTAGTGACTGGACCTACTGGTAGTGGAAAAACTACAACTCTATACAGTGCAATTTGCGAGATGGTCAGCGATGCTATTAACATCATGACTATTGAAGATCCCGTTGAATATAATCTGAAAGGTATTGCACAGATTGGTGTGCATCATAAAATAAAATTAGACTTTGCCACAGGATTGCGACACATCTTGCGCCAGGATCCGGACGTGATAATGGTTGGTGAAATTCGCGATAAAGAGACTGCTGAAATTGCTATTCAAGCAGCCCTAACGGGACACCTTGTATTGAGTACGCTTCATACAAACGATGCTCCATCGGCTATTACCCGTCTAGTTGACATGGGTATCGAGCCATATTTATTGTCTTCTTGTCTGGTAGGAGTGTTAGCGCAGCGTTTGGTACGTCGCGTATGTCCTGAATGTAAGGAAGCCTATGTGCCCAGTTCACGTGAATTACAAAATGTAGGAATTCTACCTGAAAGTTTTAAAGATGGTCTATTTTTTAAAGGTAAAGGTTGTAATTATTGCTATCAAACTGGCTTTAAAGGTCGCCAGGGTGTTTATGAATTAATGCCGGTTAATAATGCTATTAGCAAGCAAATCGTACAAAGTCCAGATGCCATCGAATTGCGTCACTTAGCTCTTGAGCAGGGGATGATCAGTCTTTTGGGGCATGGTGCCGAATTAGTAAAACAAGGTAGCTCAACTGTCGCTGAAGTATTGCGCGTGGCGCGTGGCATTGAGGAGCAAGGTTAGAATAAGCACATGCCACTTTATCAATACTATTACCTTAATAATCGCGGAAAAAAAAGCGTAGGCACGATAGATGCGCAAAGTGACCGCGATGCTAAACTAAAGTTGCGCGAACAAGGCATTTTAGTGACAGGGCTGAAAATAAAAAATAATCTCAGCAAAAGACAAAATTTTAATTCAACAACTTTGCTTTCTTTTACTGTGCAGCTTTCACAATTAGTCAATGCTGGCGTTCCACTTTATGAGAGTTTAATTGCCATTGAAGAGCAATCGCGCGGTGAGGTATATCATCGCATTATACTGAGTTTATGCGAACACATTCATTCAGGTACCCCACTGTCAACGGCCATGGCTATGTATCCAGATAGTTTTGATAGATTATATTATGGTATGATAGCTGCAGGTGAAGCTGTAGGTGCTTTAGGACCAATTTTGGAAAAACTGACACTATTTTTATCTAGTCAAATGAAGTTAAAAAAGCAGTTAACTACCGCTATGATTTATCCCACAATTTTGGGTAGTTTTTCACTGATTATTATTGCCTTATTATTAGGCTTTGTTATCCCATCTCTGGAAGGTATTTTTGCCGATCGGCAATTAAATGTTTTTACCAATAGTGTCTTGGTCGTTAGTTATTTATTTCGTCATTACTGGTGGCTGTATATGCCTCTCATAGGTGGATTTTTGATGTGGAGTGTGTGGAAATTGCGCTCTAAACAAGGTCGTGTATGGGTAGAGAAAAATTCGCTTAAGATTCCTTTGTTAAAAACTTTAGTTATTCAAACCGCCGTAGCTCGTTTTTGTCGCACGATGGGAACTTTATTGCAAGGTGGCTTAAATATGATCGAATCCTTGCGCATTTCACGGGGTGTAATGCGCAACGTCGTCATAGAAAAAGAAATTCAATTGGCAGAGGGAAAAATTATTGAAGGGCACGCTTTGAGTCGTGAATTGGGTCGATCAAGCTATATTCCGCAGATGGTATCTCGTATGTTGGCTGTGGGCGAAGAGGCTGGCACAAACGTAGCTATGCTCAATCGTATTGCCGAAATGTATGAGCAAGAAATTGAAAAAACCTTAGATCAATTGATGGCATTGGCACAGCCAATTATTTTAATAGTGATGGGCTTGGTCATAGGCACAGTATTGCTAGCCATATTATTGCCATTGACTGATGTTAGTTCCTTTGCCGTTGGTTAAAAAAAATTAATAATCCATGGAGAAAACATATGAAATGCAAGTATAAAAAACGTTTTATTACTCTTGTCGAGATGATGATTGTGATGTTTTTAATTGCCATGATTACTGGTGTTATTGCTTATAATTACACAGGGAGCTTAGAAGAAGGTAAAGCCTTTAAAACTAAAATGGGGATGGAAAAGATCCATACGATTTTGGATCTATATTTAGCTGAGCATCCACAAGCTATTGACAATTTAGATTCGAATTGGAAGGTGATCGTAAAATCTTCACCAATGGTAAAAAATGGTGATGAGTTAATTCATGATGGCTGGGGAACAGAATATCAAGTAAGTCGTTCGGACAGTGATAATGGAATTAAAATTACATCGCAAAAATACGACGCTTATCAGATTAAGAAAAAGTCTAAATAGATAAGAAAGTTATGTTTTTTGTGTGCAAGCGGCGTTTTTTTACTTTATTGGAAATATTAGTGGCGTTAACCATACTAGCTTTAGGGGCAGCGTTGACTAGTTTGAAAATCAATGACTTTTATCAACAAGAACGCAGTGCTGCACAAGTCCGGCAATTTATGAACGATATGGCGATGGCGCAAGAGCTAATGCTCATTCTAGATGCCGATGTGCAAATGTATTTGGAAATAGATCCGCACACAAAACAGCTATGTTATTGGATGGATGTGGAAAAACCGTTAGGTGTCGAATTTAATCGTTTGGTCCACACCATCGAAAATAAACAGCAATGTAGCGGCATTGATACAATAGCGTGGGATGGTAATTCCAAAGAGCGGCTGAAGTTAGATTTTATAATCGGAAAAATGACGCAAGGGCTACTGACTCTTAATCAAGGTGAAAAAAAGATAGATATCACTCTAATAGGATATCCTAGCCCTATTATTAAAGGAGAGCGATCTATATCGCTGATAGAAAAAATAAAACACAGTCAGCTACTATATCCTGCGGCTGTGTACGAAGAATTATATGAAAAAAACGGCATTATTGATATCCAAAAACCCATCTAAGCGCCACTTTCAATTGCTTGAAATTATGGTGGCCATGTTTATTTTACTGGCTTGTATCGCACCGATTTTACATATTTATGTAGTTGTATATAAGCAGGAAAATGTCATTGATCGCATTAATAAACAAGATCATCTGGTTTATTTGATTCATGCACATTACACAGAATTGCTATATCGACGCGAAATAAGCCTTGTAGATGATAAAGATGCTCCACCGACTGATGTTTCTGCTTATTTGCATAAAGATTTACAGGATCAACTAAAAGCGTTATCAACGCAAGGTTTGATCACATTAAAAATGTTAGCCTCTAACAAGAAAAAAGAAATAGTAAAACAATTATGGGGACTTGACATAAACCTTGGCAGCATAGGCAAACCACTAGCCTCGCAAAGTGATAATAAAAAATACAGTTATGAAATTTATATAGAGCGAAGCAGTAGTTGAGACAGGTATGGATAAATTCAAATTTTTGCGTAAAAGATACTTTAGTTTATTAGAAACTTTAATAGCTTTTACTTTACTATCTTTATTATTGACACTAGTATTTGGTTTTTTTAAAGAATTGTCACATCTATCGCAACTATCAGAAAAGAAAGCGCAAGCAAGCTTTCAAATGCGTTATACTGAAAATCGCCTATGGTATATTTTTCAACGCTTAAACAATGAAAACAGTACTACTAAACGCAAATTTTATTTTTATACGCAAGCCGCGCAAACATTTTCTAATATGCCCAGTTTAGTGTTTACTTTCGATAATGAAGCTCGAGCTAATCCCACCTTTGCTGGCGATTTAGTGGCTCTTTTATATGTCAATGATGAATACCAACTTCGTTTAGCTACTTGGTCATTATATGCTTCACAACCACATCAAGCTATGCATGAAGAAATTTTATTGGAAAATGTGGCAGGTATGGATTTTAAATTTTATGCCGCACCTGCTCATTTAACTAACAATGGTGCTATTATACCAATTAGCAATGCAGCTAACCAAAAACAACCCGCACCAGGTATATGGCATAGCGAATGGTTAAAAGAGTATCAGCAAATGCCTGTAATTATGCAATTGAACATTACTAAAGACAAAGATAAAGACAAAGATAGAATAGAAAAAATTGAAGGGGCTAACGATTCGTCAAAAGAAAATAAAATTACATATCAATTTGTCTTGCCTAGTAGCAAAAATCCTATTCAATATCCATTAAATTAAACTATGTATATATTGCCTTTCGTATTGACATTAACATTAGTGCTATCTTTTATTGGTATCGAAAAGTTAGCTCAATTTAAGAATCAAAGTATTATTGCACAAAGCTATCAAACATTTTTAGATGCTCAAGCGCGCTATATGTTTAATCTGCGCCAAAATCATTTATGTGATAAGTATGATAAAAGTCATCGACAATTAAGTTTTCGTTATTTTTTGAATAAAAAATTACGTGAAAGTCAACCTGAATTAGCCAAACAGTACCGGCAGGTAGTAATAGATTTTTTAAAAATTTTGTATGGGCAGGCCAATTTTTTTACTAACTTAGCTAATCAGCGTCCACAACTAATTGAAGAATTGCTAATTGCTATCGAGCAATCTGCCGATGCCCTGGAAGCACCGCATGAAATTAAATCGATCGAAGACATGGTACACCTAAATTTAGGAGATGCCGAATTGCAAAATTTGTTTTATCGCATGTTAAAAGGGACTGTGGCACATAATGACGAATTAATTCTACGCGAAAAAACATATGTGTCCCTACTAACTTATGTGCACTTTAATCAAAGCGCCGTTCAAATACAATTAGCCCCTAAATCATTATTAAGTGCTTTATTTGCCAGTGAAGAGGTGGTGCTTGAAATCTTGAAAAAACGCAATGAAGAGGGTTTAACAGATGAAGCATTTAAAAATGAGTTTCTTGAGAAAAGAAAAAGTGGTCTGAGTGAAGCACTCTTTAATTTTAAAGTGACCAAGAGCAATAAAAATGATTATAATTAAATCACCCTAAGATGAGTTAAGGGGTGTCTTCGGTGATTGATTTTGTAGTATCTTGGTCTGACTGTTGATTCAATATTTTAAAATCGCGAATCAACATATGGATGCTGTAATTATTGATTTGTGGGGTAAAGACAATACGCAATTTTAGATTTTTTTTGCGTAATTCCTTACTCTGAAAGCCTCTATTTAAGGCGACACCTTCCAGCACGCGACCACCTTCTTGTTCTAGATAAAGCTTAAGGTGAGTTTTGCCAACAATTTTAGGTGGCCATACTTGCCAGGCATCACAGTATAAAATGGGTGGTAAATTTTCATTGCCATAAGGCTCAAGCAGTTTAGCAGATTCCATAAAATCAAATGTCAGCTCACTGAATTTAATTTCGGCATCAAGATTAAGTTGCGGCATAACATCAGCATCGCTAAGTTTTTGGTTTGCCGATTCTAAAAATAAGCGTTTGAATTCTGGAATATTTTCCTCTTTCAAAGTTAGTCCGGCGGCAAAATCGTGTCCACCAAAATTAATTAGAATGCTGGAACAACTTTTTAGAGTTTCAAGCAATGGAAATTTTCGAATTGAGCGAATTGAGCCTTTTCCAATACCTTTATCGATAGCAATCATGACAGTAGGGCGATTATATTGTTTGGAAATACGGGTTGATAAAATGGCAATCACCCCCGGATGCCACTTCTCTGACATCATGATGATGGCTTTATTGGACAATATATCAGTCTGTTCTTCAAGCATGCTATTGACATCAATAGACATAGTTCTTTCAATTTTTTGCCGTTCAATATTGTTAAGATCAAGTTCCAAAGCCATTTTTTCGGCAAGATCGGCATTCTTAACTAAAAGCATCTGTACCCCTTTACGAGGGTCATCAATACGCCCAAGGCTATTTAAGCGAGGAGTGATACGCGAGGCGATAGTAAAAGTAGAGAGATCATTAATATCGACATCACAGATGGAAAATAATTTTAATAAGCCCATGCGCTTACCTTTCTTAAGCTGGCGCATGCCATATTTAACTAAAATGCGATTTTCAGTATCCAAAACCGATCCCATATCAGAAATAGTACCCAAGGCCACAAGATCAAGATAGCGTTTTAAATCTATTTTTTTATTGGTGATTTTATTTTCAGCAGTGAGTTGGTTGGTTACACCGTGCGCTAGTTTAAAAGCTACTCCTACACCTGTTAAATCGCGATTGGGATAGGGATTACCGACCAATTTAGGATTAAGAGTTGCTACGCATGGTGGAATTTTGTCAGTAGGTTCATGATGATCGGTGATGATCACATCAATATTATGCGCGGCAAAATGAGCTATTTCGGTCGCTGCTGTAATGCCGCAATCAACAGTAATAAGTAAAGTACAATGGTTTATCAAAGCATATTCCAATGCTTCAACAATTAAACTCTGGCGCAGCATGCCACGATTAGAGAGGTAGAAAAAAACGCTACCTCCGACATCTTGAAGAAATTCTGTTAAAAGGGTCGTGCCGGTAATGCCATCAACATCATTATCGCCATAGATTAAAATATTTTCATTATTTACTAAGGCTTGACAAACTCTTTCCACGGCCTGCGGCATCTGTGACATTAAAAATGGATCGTGCAGCTCGGGAAGACGGCCATATAAATAATCATGAATATGTTTTAAAGAACGAAATCCACGCGAAATAAGAAATTGTGCAATGACAGGATGAATTTTAAACTCTTTGATGATGCTTTCTTTTAAGATAGGATCATTCAATGGGTAATCCCAAACAGGGTGATGTGCAGCATCATAATCTAAATAAGTCAAAATTCACTCCATGCTCTTAAAACATATGACTACCTGTGATGAAATATATTTGCCATGTATGAGATTTTGCGCGCATAACCAGCTGTAAACAACCTTGTAAAGCTACTTATGAATTCAAGGTATATGTCATTTAGATGCTAATAACAACAAATTACGCATGCGGCTAATCTACAGGCAAGAACAGACAATTTATTTTTGGTCATATGTATCTATTGTATCGTTCATAGGCCCAAAGTCAAGTTAAATGTGAAGGGCTGCATAAATTAGGACATTCAAAATGCAAAACTCTTATTAAAAGCGAGCTTCAGTGCCAAAGATAAGACGTCAATACCAGCTTAGCAAATTTGCGCTATAGATATTGCGCATCATGCAATATACACGTAAATAGTAAGTCATTAAAGTTATTAAGATAAAATTTATTGTGTTTATTATCGATTCGTTTTGAAACTGAAAAGTATCTGCCTTGATTCTAATAGTTTATTTTGTGGGATGAATTAGAAAAATCATGCTTCCAAAAATTTAATGACTAACTTATACTCACTAGCATGCATTGCAAAACCTCGCTTATAATGACGAGGATTTAGGAAGCAAAGTTGTACGAAACTACAATTATCTGTTTTTGATCTGAATATTGCTTACTGAATAAAATTGAGTTATTGCTCGTGTGGCATAATAAAGCAAGGTCAAAAAAGATAAAAGTATGTTTAACATCAGAAACAAAAAATAAACTAGTTTGAGGTTTTATATGTCGCAAGGTACCAAACAAGAATTTGGTAAATGGAGAGCTTTTTTCTGGCCCGTATACGGTTTTGAATTAAAAAAGCTCCTCCCTATGTTCCTAATGTTTTTCTTTATTTCATTTAACTATACAATTTTAAGAGATACTAAGGATACATTGATTGTTACTGCTGCTGGAGCTGAAGCTATCCCATTCTTAAAATCTTTTGGTGTGGTACCAGCTGCCATTATCTTTATGCTGATTTATGCAAAACTCAGTAACATGCTTTCACGTGAAACATTGTTTTATGTGACTTTATTTCCTTTCGTAGTGTTTTTTGGTTTATTTGCATTTGTCTTTTATCCAGTGCGCGAATCTTTAATGCCTACTGCTAGTGCGCAAGCATTACTAGCATATTTGCCTGGAGGATGGAGTGGTTTAGCGGCCGCTTATGAAAATTGGATGTATTCAGTTTTCTATATTCTAGCAGAATTATGGGGTAGTGTGGTTTTGTCATTATTGTTTTGGGGGTTTGCAAACCAGATTACACGCGTTACTGAAGCGAAAAGATTCTATAGCTTATTTGGTTTGGGTGCTAACCTAGCCTTGCTGGTGTCTGGTCCTGCTATTGTGTATGTTTCCGATATTCGTCGTCATTTGCCTGCCGATGTTGATGCCTGGCAAGTCTCTCTAAATTACTTGATGGCCATGGTCGTAGTGGCGGGGCTAGCAGTTATGGCGATCTATTGGTGGATTAATCGCAATATTTTGACAGATCCAGTATTCTATGATGCAAATGAAGTAAAGTCGCCTAAAAAGAAAAAAACAAAAATGTCTATGTCTGACAGCTTTAAATTTCTGTTTACCTCTAAATACATTTTGTGTTTAGCGGTTTTGGTTATAGCTTACGGTATCTCTATTAATTTGGTTGAAGTAACCTGGAAAAGCCAAGTCAAATTGCAATATCCTAATCCAAACGATTACAGTACCTTTATGGGTAAGTTTTCTTTCTGGACAGGTGCTGCTACTATCTTTATGATGCTGTTTGTAGGTGGTAACGTTATTCGTCGTAAAGGATGGGGCTTTGCTGCTTTAATTACGCCAGTTGTTCTATTAATTACCGGTATTGGTTTCTTCTCATTTGTAATCTTTAGAGATAATTTGCAAGGGATGATTGCAGCTATTGGCTCTACTCCTTTATTTTTGGCAGTGATTTTTGGTGCTGCTCAGAATATTATGAGTAAATCTTCTAAATACTCGCTATTTGATCCAACAAAAGAAATGGCTTATATTCCATTAGATGAAGAATCTAAAGTAAAAGGAAAAGCGGCCGTAGACGTTGTGGGTGCGCGTTTGGGTAAATCAGGTGGTTCTATTATTCAAATGGCCTTTTTAACGATGGGTACATTGGCAACAATTACTCCTTATATTGGATTAACCTTATTGTTTGTAATTGCCGCCTGGATTGTGGCTGCACGATCACTTAATAAGCAATTCTTACAATTGACGACCGAGCCACGCTCTGATGATGGTGCTGGTGTCGATAATAAAGTAACGGCTAGTGTGTAGATTATTTTCTAAAGCCTAGCGATATCTAACTAACAATGTCGAGGGTGATTCCATAAGATCGCTTTCGACATTGTTGTTTCTATATAGACTTGAATCCATCTACATTTTAAATGTCTTGCGACAGCTATTTACCTTAAAAGTCTAGTGTACTTCAAATTAATATGATTTGCCAGCCCACTGCTTAGAGGGAAGTTTAAAGTTGCTGTTTTATATCTCAAGTTTTAGAATCTCTTAGATTCTAAAAATTAATCCAATCAACTCTTCCAACTAATCAGGATTTTTACCTAAAATTTGTGCAAAAATACGCTCCATGCGCGTCATCTTAACTTCGTGCCCATGATGCTGTTTGCCATTAGCAATTTCATGCAAGTTTTCAATAGCTATGAACGCTGAGGAGTCTTCGCGCAAAATTAGCGATTTGAGATCAGCTAGTTGTAAACGCTCGGCAATAACATATAAAATTTCGCGCTCATCTCCTGAAAAACCGCCGCGCCCATACATAATAGTTAAACCTAGCCCCAGTTCATGGACAATCGCATCAGCAATAGATTTTGATTTAGAAGAAATAATCAATACGGATTTAGTTTCATCAAGACCTACAATTACTGAATCCATAATCTTTACGACGACAATGTAGGTAATTAATGACATTAGAGGAGGGTGCCAATCTTTGGAGATTAGGCCTAATGCTCCGAAAACAAAAATATTGCAGGCCAAAACTACCTGACCGACGGTAAATCCCATCCTACGATTAATAATAATACCCAATATCTCCGTTCCATCAAGAGATCCACCTTCACGAATGATTAATCCCAATCCAATGCCTAGTAGAGAGCCTCCAATCACAACAACTTCCAAGCTATCACCAACAAATTCAACATGAATAAAGGCATTTATATAAATCATGGCTAATGAAAAAAAGAAAGTGGCGATAACCATGTGGATGACAAATGATTTTCCAATAGAGCGGTAAGCTAGGAATAGAAAAGGGCAGTTTAATAAAATGGATAGATACGGAATCATTTCTTTGCCAAAAATCTGACCAAAAATCATCGCTACACCTACGACGCCGCCATCGATAAGGTGGTTTGGAATGAAAAATACTTCTAATGAAAAAGCAGCCAAACAGGCCCCAAAAATCATCCAAAAATAGCTTAAAATTTGCGAAAATATAGATTTTTTTGTCTGAGATAGATGCATGCGAATTTTTCCTTTTCAAAAACCTTTTAAAGCCAAAAGATTTTGGCCAACAGCCACAATAAATGTGTCTCCTTATAATAATATAGCTTGGGCTATGTCACAAAAATCACTTGTTCAAATTATGCGTAAGGTGAGTTAATTTATTTTTGCACAATTCTCAATATAAGTGTAGAGGAGATTACTAGAGCAGAAGAAAGCGAATCAAATGACAGTGCTTAAAACTTGTCGCCTTTCAATTCGGTTGCTCTATAAAGGACCAGCTTAAGTATGCAGTTTGTTGTCTATTTAATCGCGTCTAGCGCCAAAAAACAACCTGCGAAACTTAAATATATAGATACAGTTAGAGAGGTATTGAATTTGATTGAAAGGACGCGGGAGACGGGGCTCGAACCCGCAACTTCCGGCGTGACAAGCCGGTGCTCTAACCAATTGAACTACTCCCGCAAATTTATTAACATGGGCGCAACAGGACTCGAACCTATGACCACCTGTGTGTAAGACAGGCGCTCTACCAACTGAGCTATACGCCCTATAAAATTATTCCATATGTTATAGTGATCGTTAATTTCTTGCAAGCGATTTTTGCCAAAATAGGTTTCATTATGTTCACACGCAAAACAGCCAAATGTTGTTCTTTATTTTTGTTAGTATTCAGACGCATGATGGGTCTGATTTTTATCATTTTTTCTATGGGAGCATGCGGCTATAATTCTTCCGAAGAATTTCAGGAAGAGGGAGAGGCGATTATGTCAACTCTCATTAAAGAATTGCACCAAATAAATAGGCGTGAAGAGCTGCTAGTAGCGCAAGATAGATTGGAAAGATATTTTGAGAAATTGGCCGATTTAATGATTATGGCACAAAAGTTTCACAATAATCCGGTTTTAAAGAAAAACGTGTTGTCAACACCACTATCGGACTTAAACGAACAATTGCGTATTGAATTAGCTCGTATTTATCAGATTGATGGTGGGCGACTTTTGATTGAAAAAATACAATACAAAGCTTTGCAAAAATTAGTTTTATTTGAGAAACAAAATCAGCTTTAAAACCATCGTTTTATTATAGACAACCCCACAGATGGTTTATAGTAAATTTTATGATATTAATTGTTTTGAGGGGTTTTGTTTTTTTTCTGAATTTGTCCTTATCTTGCAACCAAAGAAGTCTAATGAAACTTAAGTGTTAAATGTAATTATTCGTTAATTGAGTTTTAAAATTTTATCCTTTATAGTATTATACATCTTTAAAAATTACGATGGAGAGTTATTATAATGTTGCCAATATATTCAGACGAAGATGAAAGCCGTTTACCTACTACTCTGCCGGTAAAGCCAAAGCAAGAAAGTGGGAAGTTAGATTTTTATTTGGATGGCAACAAAATCTATTTTATTAGCTTAGGCTGCCCACGCAATCTTGTGGATAGCGAAGTTATGCTTGGTATTTTATTGCAGGCTGGTTATGAGGTAGCGCCTATTTTAGAAGAAGCCGATTATATTGTAATTAATACTTGTGGCTTTCTTGAAGCCTCTCGGCAAGAATCAATGGACACTGTGCGTGACACTTTAGAGCAACGTAAAAAATCTGCTAAACTTATTGTGACAGGTTGTATGGTGCAAACACACAGTGTGCAAATGAAACAAGAATTTCCACACATCGACTATCTTTTGGGATCAGGTGATTTGAATGGTATCTTGGCGGCTGTGCAATCGACACAGAGTGGAGAACTGATCACTTCGGCCCGCAGTTATTTAGAGGTGGGGGAAATACCGCGCCGCCTTTCCACGCCAAAACACTATGCCTATTTAAAAATTGCTGAGGGTTGTCGTAAACGTTGTGCCTATTGCGTCATTCCTACAATTAAAGGACCTTTGAAAAGTAAAACTGTAGAACAAGTTATCAAAGAATTTAGATTATTACTCAAACAAGATGTG
>Ga0206860_10021_pt1 | contig 43208 bp, 30 predicted proteins | sample Alteio_BWOrgCont_44_FD_152624 | JGI IMG/M metagenome (GOLD analysis project Ga0206860, IMG submission 152624) | Enriched cells from forest soil in Barre Woods Harvard Forest LTER site, Petersham, Massachusetts, United States -... | ecosystem: Environmental > Terrestrial > Soil > Temperate forest >...
GATGACGCTGCTCACGTCGATGCCCCGGTCGTTCGCCACCAGGATTTCAAAGTCCTGCAAAGTCTGGTCCAAAACGCTTTGCAAAGCCCGGGCCAGAAAAATGGGCCGGTCATGGGTCGGAATGACGACGGAAACTTTGGGCAGGCCGGGCGGCGGCGGCAGCGGCGGGTTGCTCCAAATGGACCTGGCCTCCTGCAGTTGGGTGGCATTATAGAGCGCCGGATGGTTCAGGACGATACGGGCGCGCAAATCACGATCATGGGCCAGCGCGACCGTGTACATGCTGGAGTCCTTCACGCGATATTGCAGCATGGCTCCGGGAATTCTTCGCGCCACCAGGCCGCGCTCGCCGCAGTCAATCCAAAAATTCCAGTCCTCATAACCATAAAGCCAGGAGCGGTAGCCTCCGGCCCGTTCCCAGGCTTCGCGGCGATACAGGGAGCAATAGTTCAACTGGTTGTTGAGGCAAATTTTCTTGAAATCAAATTCCGCCGCCTGGATGACTTTCTCCACCACGCCGAAATGGGCGATGTCGGTGTAAGCGACGGCGATGCCGGGCTCCGCCTCCAGCAGGGCGACGGTTTTCTCCAGCATGACGGGTTCAATCTTGTCATCCGCGTCCAGCGGCAAAATATATGCTCCCGCCGCCACGCTGATGCCGGCATTGCGCGCGCTGGCCAGGCCGCCGTTTTTCTTTTCCAACAGCCGGATCCTCCGGCCGGCATATTGTTTGATCAAGGCGCGCGCGGCTTCGCTGGTGTCGTCCGGGCTGCCGTCGTTGACAATTATAATTTCCCAGTCGGAAAAAGTCTGCGCCACCACGCTGGCCACGGCTTCCGGCAGATATTGGGCCTGGTTATAACAAGGCATTATCACCGTGACCATCGGTACTGGTTCCGCGGCTGGCACGGTCTTGAACTCCACCTCCTCGTGACAGCCGCGCGGCGTAAAACCATCCAGCACCGTGGTGTCAATCCGCAGTCCGCGGGCAAATGAGTCCGCCAAGGCGTCCGCTGAAAAGCCCGGATTCGACCCGGCGCGATTTGTTTTGACCTCCTCTTGCACGCGATTGACCGGCACGGCCAGCGCCAGCGAGATTTCCGGACAAAGTAGAAATGGATGACTCTCCCGGTAGCGGGAAATGCTTTGATACATCGCCTCCTCCAGCGTATTGGGATTCTTGAAGGCGAGTTCTTTGAACAAAGGCAGAATTTGTTCGCCACGATAAATCGAACTCGATACTTCCAGGGGATAGCCGAAGTCGCAATCCGCTCCCGGCCAGCGGAATTTCAACACGCCCTTCGGTCCCGATTCGAACTCCGGCAGGCCTTGCGCCTGGTTGGTCATGTAGCAATAGGTCGTATTGCGTCCCAACCGGAGCGAGAAGCCGATGGCCTCGGGTTCCCGGCCAAGGGCGGACGTCATTTCAGCCAGGGAAAAATCCCGCACAAAAATGGAATCGTCCACGACAAACCCGACGTAATCCTGCTGCGCCAGCAAAACAAGCACATCGCGCCGAAAATCCCCTTCACGCACAAAATCCACCTCCGGATAATCTTGCATGAGCCGCCGGTAAAACGACGACATGCGTGAAGTGGAAGCCTTGTAGATCACCTTGACCAATGCCGGCGCTGAGTCCCGGCAATGCCTCTGCCAGGAGCGCAAGGCGGCGTCCAATTGCAGCGGCCGATCTTTGCTGAAAAAGAGAACGGTCATGGGTTGTTTTTTGGATCACTGGCAAACAATTCCCACGCACAGGCGAAATGATAAGGCTGCAAACGCACTTTGTTGAAGCGGTCATGCATGGCCCGATGCAACGCCTGAGGAGAATCCAGCGCCACATGTTTCCAGAACTCGGTGTCTGTTTCCTGGCCGACAAGGTAAACAGATTTACTCCCAAAAAATCCTCCTCGCGCCACTTTTTCCTGCAGCTTCCAGGGAGTTTCCGAGAGCGCGAATGTGGACACAAACAAATCGGGCCGCGCTGTCAGCGAATCGGCCAGGTGCACCGGCACGAGATTCACCGCTCCCGGTTCGATGCGCAGGGGCGCGGTGGTATGCGGGACGACCTTGTAGGCGGGGGAACTGGCCTTCAGGAATACATATTGCAGCGCGAGCATTTCCGGCAGATCGATGATGATGTAAGTGGGCGGGCGCGGCAGCAGCTCCAAAAACACCCGGCAAAGACAGCCGTAACCGCCGCCAAATTCCGCAATGGTGTGCAACGATTCCAATCCCGCCGCTTCCGCGATGCGCGTAAAATAATAAAGCATGCCCAGGCTGTTGGCCGAGATTTGCAACTCGGGGCAGTCGAGGGCCGGACCGCCAATGCTGGATTCCCGGTAGCGCCGGATGAGGTTCCCCACGGCGCGCGGACGGCTGCGTAAATAATTCAACTCATGCTGTTGCGGTTCCTTGAATCCGCTGCGGCAAAATTGGTGCGCCACTTCCGGATGGCTCAGAAAATCGGCGGGCACGCCGTTTTGAATAAGCGTCACAAAGGCGGACCGGGCTTTTTTCCAGAGCGGGTGCAGGAACTGGTCCGCGACCGGCAAAAAAGTTTTTCCCCAGGTCGCATGAAGATCTTTCGCTTCCTGTGAATGGCGCTTGAAGGCTGGATCGCGAAACACACCGCCCATTTTTTTTTCTGATTTTTTCCACCATTTTTGTCCGTCGCTTTCCAGCGGGAACTTTCGGCGATGCGCCCGGAAACAGGAAATGTTCCCCCTGCGCCATTTTTTGTGTGCTGGGGCGGTTGCACCCGTAGGTTGGCTCGCGCGACAACAGATAATCCCCCGCATACCCGGTGATGAGATAAGTCAGGTGCGAGGTGATGGCGATCTTGTCCAGGGAAGTCTCGTAATCGGCAAAGCGGGGGAAATCCGCCACTTGGACGAAAAAGCAATTGCTGTTGGTGACGGCCACCAGCTTGTAACCTTTTTTTTCCGCCAGCTTCACCAGTGACAGGGCCGCACAGCCGAAATAATTTCCCGGCTCCGGCACCAACTCCATCTGCGGCGGAATAGTGGGGTTATACTCGCAAATGATGAGCCGGGGTCTCAATTCGGCGAGGCTTTGCAAAACATAGTAATCATCACTGTCAATATCAATGGAGAGCAGGTCCACCGGTTCGGTGACCGATTCCCGTTTCAGGATGTTTTCCAAAGTGTTGGCCCCGGCGCCTTCGACCCGGGCGGCAAGGCAGCGGCAATGATACGGTTTGGTGTTTTCGACCAGTTGCTTGAACCGGGCGGAGTCCATCTCGATGAGGACGCCCTTCCACCCCTGCCTGGCCCAGAGATTGGCCGTGTTGGAAAGATAAAAGCCGTCCCAGGCGCCAAATTCCACGCACACTTTCGAGGTCGTCCCGATGATGTCAAATATTTTTTCAACGATCCCGTCTTCTCCCGACTGGGAATACACATCAAAACCATGATCCGACAGTTTTTTCATGATAACTTTTACAATGGCATCGGCGTTACTCGGGCTTCAACCGGACCTTGCGCCGCTTGGAATCGAAATTAAGCCCGGCGCAAACCCCTGCCAGGAGATTAAACAAATTATATTCGTTGAGGACGAGGTTTTTCGCTTTGGCCAGGGCGGGCTGGCGTTTCTCCCAGTCACCCCCCGCCATAACCTCCTCGATTCGCGCCAGGGCTTTTTCCGGGTTTGCGAGATCGATCCAGACAAACGATTCCGGGGGAAAGTAATCGGCGATGTTCGGGCAGCCGTGATAAAACGGTATTGTCCCGGCCAAAAAACAGTCGGCGATCTTTTCCGTCCAATAATCCGGGTATTCGCAGTTCTCAATGGCTACGGAATAACGATACTCCGCCAGGCCATCCCATTTGATCGGCAACTCCCGCACCCCGCGCCCGAACAAATCCCCCAACGAACGTTGTTTCAATTGCTCAACGAATGCCAGCCGTTGTTGGTGGCCGGCGGTGAAGCTCTTGTTCGAGGCAATAATTGACAGGTTTTTGCTCTTTTTCGGAAACCCTTCCTGCGCCATTTCGTCGTAACTTCTCCCCGCATGCCAGGGTAGGCCCGTTTGTGAAAGCTGGACTTGGGGATGGGGCAGGTCGCGCTGGGACGAAAGCACCCGCGCAAATTGCCGGAGCCATTTGGCCTCGTAGGTTTTGACGCTGGGCGGCTCGGCGGTGACGAACACGATGTTCTCCACCGGACAGACCGTTGTTTCCGGCTGGACCAGGCCGTCGTAAATAAACCAGGCGTCGCATTCATCCACCGGTTGATCGATGTAAAACTGGACGTCTTTCCAAAGGCCGTTGCCGCCGGGCGTCTGGCGCGCCAACGGCCACTGCGGAAAACTGGTGGACAATTTCACCTTCAATACGGTGCGGCGGGGGGCGCGCGCGGAACCGAACATAAGCCTATTCAAACCAGGGCTTCAACCCCGGCACGATGACTTGCGTCTGGATGTAGTCCCCCCATTTTTCCGAAAATTGCCGGCGCTCCCCCTCATAAGATTTTTTCAGCAAATGGCCGCCGATCGCTGCCGGGTTTACGGTTTGCGCCGCCAGGGCTTCCGGTGTAACGGTGGTGAATGCGCGTTGCATGCGCGTCTTCTCGAAGGGCCGGTCAAAATGCCGGCAGATTTTTTGAAACTCGTTTTCCGGGTCGCTCTTGAGCCTGTCGTAACGAATGGCTGTTTGCGCCTTGTCTCCGGATAAAAGCCACTTCTGCAAATGCGCCCGGTAATCGTCGCAGAACGTTAAAAGCGTTTTCTCTTCCACGGTCAGCGGGCTTTTTTGGAACAGGGGCGACTCCGGCAATTTGGCGTAATAGTTTAGATTGGAAAAAAATGTGCCGACCGGATCGCGATACAGATAAAGCACATGACCGTGCTGGATTTTCAGGTCCAGGTCATGGTCGTGAAACCACATCCAATCCGTCCGACTCTTGTCAAACAAGGTGGTGCGTTCTTCGCGCAAACGCGGCCGGTCAAAGTACAATTCCATCACGCAATTGATCCAATGGGAACCGGTGCGCGGGAAGCTGATAAACAGCGGCAACTTGTCCATTCTTGGGTCGCTAGACATGCCTCCCAGCGTAGCTTCCCGGTTGGATCGATCAAGCCCCAACTCGGCCTTCATGGCTTTCCCGCCGCCAACCCGTGATTTGCGCCCTGTCCTTGCGAGGTGGTGACTTTGCCTTTGATGGACGCCGGGATCTCAAGCGTATTGGCCCGGCCATAGGTGATCAGCACCCAGCCTTTCAAGGGATGATGCGTCGAAGTTTTGTCCTGATAACTCGGAAAAGTGAACTGGTAATCCAAATTTCTCGCCAGACTGTCGGCGATCAGTTCCAGGCCGCAGATCTGGCCGTCATATTCGTCAAAGAGAAACTGCGGCTGGCCCGGCACCTTGAAATCATCAATGAAAATATGGGCGCTGCCGAAATGGCCCGTGATAAACTCGATTTCCTCCCGCAACGGCCAGCGAAAACCATATCCGTGCGAATCCAGCCAAAACACCGTGTCGCGCCCGCAAAAGCCGGGCTGTTCTTTGGTCACGGTGTGAAGAAATTGCGGCGAGGCTTCCTGATAAAGATGAACGTTGGGCAGGCTCCTGGCTTTTTCCCGCGCGAATTGGCAGGACGCCGCATCGGGCTCGCATGAATAGCACTGCAGTTGGGGGAAATTTTTGGCCAGATAACACAACGAAGAGCCGACGTTGGCGCCCGTTTCCACAAACTGCGAGCAACGTTGCGCGGCGGCAAAAACCAGCTCGATCAAATATTTGTCGCCGTGAAAGCCGATGTCCAGGAACTGGGATAATTGCCGGCTCATGGTTGAAGACGGGGACGAACCAGGTTGCGGCAATACGCTTTTATCCGCGCCGGAAATGTTTCCGCCCGGGCCGGCTGCGGACGGGTGTCGATGGAGACGGTCCTCCGCACATCACCGGTTTTGTCCAGGGGATGCTGGGTTTGGGTCAGGGTCACATCGGGAAAAAACTTGCCGCTGACGGCCTCCTTGAAATCGGGCCGGCGCGAGTAATAAAGATTGCCGCAGAATTCCAGCGCCAGCCGATAGCCGTGGGGGGTGACGAGCGCCGCGATTTTTTTGCGATGCTCGTCAGAATCCGATTCCACCACCAGCACAGTGGGGCTGAATTTCTTGAAGTCCAATCCGCTGAGCGCCTCGACTTCGTAGCCTTCAATATCCAGGGACAGGATGTCGATATCCGTCACGCCTGCTTCCGTGAAAATGGTGGTGAGGGTGCGCTTGGGCACGCTCTGTTGTTGAAAACCCGAAAAATACTCCGCGTAATCCCGCCGCCAGCGTTCCTCGGTCGTGGGATCGAGCGAGGAGAGGGTGCCGCGGGCGTTGGCATAAAAAACAGCCTGGTCCTCGTCCGCCTCACCCACGGCGCAATGGACCACGGTGCTGTTCGGCCGGTTGACCTTGAGCAAATTGATGTAATCCTGGTGCGCCTCGACGCAAAGCCCTTTCCAGCCCCGCCGTTCGAAAAAATAGGTGTTACTGAACCGCCGCCCGTCAATGCAGCCGATCTCGACAAAAAAGCCGTTCGCTCCCTTGAAATACTGGCTCAAGAGGAAGTCTTCGCCGTTCTGGCTGAAATACTCAGGACTCATTCAGAAAGAGATTGAGACCAAACCGCCCGCCGAACGCAACCTTATTATTTGCCCTATCGAGCTTCGGGCGCATCACTGACGGAAGCCAAACTCCAAACTATGGGGTGAAATGATATATAGGTCTGAAAAACCGGCAACATCCGTTACATTGTTTACAGTCAACGGCTTAAATGGCAACAAAAATGACAACAGGGTAGCAACAGACCCGTTACATTCTTTCCAAACCGCCCTTTATCTGCTGGACAACTCCAGCGGCCTCGGTCAATGTCCTCCTGTCGTCAGAAAAATTATCGAGAGAATAAAACATTAAAATTTGTGTAGCTTCGGCTACGGGCTGCCTTGAAAACCGCGAATTTTCCCAGCCTTTTCAGATACCAGCGAAGTTGCGCCCAAGTCGGGCGCGGCTTGGCGCGCTTTCTGAAAAGGCGCTTCGCGGTGCCTCAAGGCAGGGCGTGTTAAGTCCGCGCCTTTTTTGTTCGTATCCGGGTTCACGGGAAGGACTCCATGATACATGACAAAACTGCGGGCAGCAGTCATTCCGGGAAGCGGAAGAAAAGCGTTAAGTCGAACCATGGCCGAACGTCCGAAATCTCGCCAAAGGCTTTGGTCAACGCGTTGTATTGGCTCAAGAATGGTCGCATGTGCAACCCTGAAACGGCGAAAAGACTGAATCTTCCGAGGTATTAAATTTGGGAAATGACAATGAAATGAATACTCTCCGCCAAAAATGCCGCCGCCTCATGCGGGCTTTCTTGCTCGCAATCTTCCTGTCGTCCGTCCCCGCATTCTGCCAATCCGGCCCGCCGGTTCCTCCGACTGAACCATTTGGGGCCGTGGCCTTTTGGCCGTTGGAATCGCCTCCGTGGATGAATCGCGGGCAACCGGCGCTCGCATTCACCAACGTCAATCTGGTCCCGAGTTGGGATTACGAAGGAACGGTCTTAAGCATCGATACAAACGTGCCTGCATACGTCAATCTGGCCGTGTTTGAGACGAACCGGACAAACATAACGCTGGCGAATGGCTCCTTAGAGGTGTGGGTCCAGGCCAACTGGACTTCCATGGCCGATGGCGGCTCCGGCCCCGGAGCATGGGCGACCATTTGGGACATCGGCTCCTATACGAGCAACGCCTCGATTGGCGCATGGCTTCTTACCATCGACCCGTCTGGCAGCAATCTGGTTTGGGTGGCTCAATCGGGCGGCAGCAATCAGATGGTCTGGACGCCCATCGACTTCGACGCCGGGGACTTTCATCAAATCGTCGCCACATGGAGTGCATCGAATTCGGTTTTGTATGTGGACGGGACGCTGGCGACGAACACGGGGCCGATTCTGTATCAACCCAGCCCCACCGTATGTTCCAATGATGGTTTTTGCGTGGGAAGCCTGTGCGCTGCCGGAACCAACGCCGGAACCAATCAATTTCACGGCCAACTGCAATGGCTGGCCTCCTACTCCTATCCATTGAGCACGAACGAGGTGGCCGACGATTTTGCCAGCATCGCCGCGTATATCAGCAATTTTGGTTACAGCGTTCCGAGCGGTGGTGGTTCTCATTCATACGGAGACAGTTCGCCAACCCCTCCCCCGCCTGCCCCTTACACCAACAGCGGTGGCGGGGGCGGCCCTTCGTTTATCGCCTTTTCACCGCCCGCCGCGATCTCAACTACCAATTACGCTGCCTACAACGAGTTCTACCTGACGATTACAAACGACTCCACAAACGCCTACGTGAGCATTTGCAATACGTTGTCAAATCTAACCTACGAAATTTTCACCAACGGGAACCTTGCAAGCACGAATTGGGTTTTCTGGCAGACGCTCCTTGCGACGAACACGATTACGCCCGCACCGTCGATTGCGCTGAGTTCCAATACGCTTTTCTTCAACGCGATGTTGGTATGGAGCACCTGCACCAATTACAACCCGGCGCTCCCGGACTGGTGGGCGGAACTTTATTTTAATTCGACGGCATGCGTCGATCCAAATGCAAATCCAGCAGGTGACGGCATCGACAATGGGGATAAATACCTTTTGGGATTGAATCCGAACACCGATTATGTCAGCCCGCTTATCATCAGCCCGCCCAGTGGAAACTACTATTCCACCCCGACCATCTACATTTTCTCCCTGGCCGGTGCGACAATCAAATACACCACCAATGGATCAACTCCTTCCTCAACTAACGGCATCTCAGTTTCATCTGGAGTGCCGCTCACAAATCTTCCGAGCGGAAATTTTACGCTCGAAGCATGGGAAAGTGGTTTAGCGACCAATGTCCCCGTGAGCATGGTCTATACGATTGTTCCGGCCACGCCCATTTTCAGTATTCCAGGCGGCGTTTATACCAGCGGCACGACCTTGCAGATCAGCAACATGACTCCAAACGCAACAGTTTTTTACACGACCAACGGAGTTGATCCTACCACTAATTCCGCACAAATCCAGCCAACCAATGTCATCACCTTGTTGACGAACCAAACGGTGGAGGCAATGGCCTGGCTGGGCACCAATGCCAGTCCCGTAGCCAGCGCTGCCTACATCGTCGAAGGACCGCCGCCCAATGACAACTACTCCAACGCTATTGTGCTTTCCGGTTCGTCCGGGACTTTCAGCGGCAGCTTGTTTGATTCCACCACCGAAGCTTTTGAGAATGACGATCCCAACGATTATTTTGTTTGGGCTTTGTACTTCAGCGGGAATTCTGTTTGGTATCAGTGGACCGCGCCATCAAACGGCAATGTATTTTTTGATTGCTCCAAATGTGATTCTTCATTTTACCTGACCGCTTACGATTTTCCCGCCACCAACGGCCCTAATCCCACTAATCTTGTTCCCGCAGGTTACATTCTGATTGATGGGTCCTACGGGAGCGATGGCTACGACTACGACCAAGGGCCGAATTATTACCCGAATGCTGACAACACATCTTACACTCTGGTCGCCACGTCGAATGTAACTTACTGGTTGTCCGCTTCCGACGGGAACACTTCGACTTTACCGTTTCAATCGTCTTGGCAGTATGTGGGGCCATCAGTCGAGCCTATTTTTAGTCCAGATACCGGCACGTATCAAAGCAACCTGTCGGTGACAGTGCTCGAAAATGATCCCGACGCGGTCATCTACTACACTTTGGATGGAAGTGACCCGTCCACCAATAGTGCGATCATCGCGTCAGGCACATCCTTAACGATCAGTACAAATACGACCCTGAAAGCGGCGGCGTGGCGGCCTGGCTTGTCGGAGAGCGCGTTGAAGACCGCTCTATACACGTTCAACTCTTCCAGCACCAACCCGACGCTCACCGCGAGTGCGCCGACGCTTTCTCCCGGCAATACCAATTTTGCCTCCTCGCTCACTGTCACCCTGACTTGCACCAATGCCGGGGCCGTCATTTATTACACATTGGATGGAAGCATCCCCACCAGCGCCAGCGCCAACGTGTCGTCGGGAGGAGCGGTCACCCTCACCAATACCACTGTTTCTTTCAACGTTTCGGCCTGGGTGACAAATATGAACTTCAGCCCCGTCACGATGGCTACTTACCTTAAAAACAGTGACGATACGGACGGCGACGGAATTCCCAACATTGGCGAAATTCTGATCGGTTCCAACCCGCTCGTGTCCGACGCCAACGCTCCTAACCCGAACCCCTTTGCGCACGGATTAGACAACATGCAGGTCTATGAGAATCAGTCCGTCTTAATTGCCAATAATTACAGCACAGAGAATGACGGCGTTCCCGATTGGTGGCTGGTGCAGAACGGCTACGGCGTTACCACCCTGGCAAGCGCGATTGGAGCAAATGGCGCAACACTATTGACCAGCTTTGTTGCCGGACTCAGTCCGAACAATCCCAACAGCCGCCCAGGACAACTGCCGCAAATCGACTTCCACATGGTTCACGGCCCAAGTAACAGCATGGTGATGGTGCTGGACACGGTCACGACCAACATCATCACCTATTTTTTGCGTTGCACGGAAACAGACCCGAGCAGCGCGTTTTACAATCAGACCGTTCAGGAAGAGTTTTCGCCCGATTCTGCAATGGCCATTTCTGGGCAACAATGGGGCAGATACTTTCAAATGACCAACCAACTGCCGTCCGGCAACTGGGCCTTCACCTTGCAAGGGGTCAACAATATCGGTCTTTGGAGTGAAGTTTCTAGCAACACCTTTGGCCGGTATTCGCCAAACACCTACTTTATAGGTTCGGGTGCAGAAGTATACGGTTGGCAACGATTCGTTGGAATCCCGGTGCCAGTGGTTGGTTACACCAACAACAACGACATCAAAGAAGCGTTGCTGGTGCAGATTCTCCGGGCTGAGTGGGACAACTGGACTTACCCGATGTCCCCGCAAGGCGCGCCAAGTGGCTATGATGATACGTGGGGACTAATGCCGGGAGCGGCCCTTTACGATGATAACGTGCAATCTTTGACCACTGAGGAATCGTGGGGAACGCTGACATACATATTTCAGCCCTATAATGAGCCCGGACACTACAATCCTATCGGCCTCGCTTCCTATTTTACAGCGATTTGCGCAACGCCCGACGTTTCAATGGACTGTGGCGATTATCTTACAAACAGCTACGGTGCCCTGCCAGGAAATCAGATAGCATGCCTTGGGGCTGGCACAACCACCAATGGCAACAAATTTCTTGCTCTGACGACCGATGCTTTCAATCCTGTTGACTTGGCCTATCTTTCCTTGACGTATCGAATCGGCAGCAACGTCCCCGTCACGCTTACTCCGGGTGAGTTCGGCATCGTGCCAACCTCGAACTTTACGTTCGAGGTGGCCTTGCAGACTGAAACTCCCACCCTTCAAACTATGAATTACTATTTTGATGGACGTCAATATCCGGTCGTCGAGGAATCAGAATACACCGGTACTTTTTATATGCCCGTTCCCCCGGCGCCAATTTCCTATGACGAACACTACAGCTCATCGCCCACCGACGACGGTTGGGAGGAATGGCAAGGTGAGGTTTACCCAGTTCCCGTCACTAATCAGGTGATCGTGGGGCAAATCGGGCGGACTATCAACTTGCAAGCCTGGTCGCAAGTAATGGTCATCCACGCCGACGGCACCCCTATGACTAGCCAAATCAACTGGATCGACCAGGACTTCGCCCACGCGTATCTCTGCGACCCTGTTACGGGCGATGTTCCGCGGACTTCGCAAACGAACTATAACGGCAAATACATGATCGACACCAACAGCGCGACAAATACGGGCATCCTTTCTCCCAATCTGAATTTTCCCCAAGACACCACTGAAACTGACCACGGCTGGCGCAGTGCCGATTTTACGCCAACGCAAACGGGAAAAGTCATTGTCACAACCATGCCGGACACCAATGGATTTTACGGCGAGGTCACGATTTACGTAATCGACATGCAGGTTGATGCAAACCATGATGGCGTCGTGGACAACCGCGATTTGACCAGCGTGGATAATCCAATGGTTTTTTGGGTGAATAATGACATTGATCGGGGCCATGCGGTGGACTGCAACCTGTTGGGAGCCGATTGCGATTGGGAACAGGACGATTTGAACACCAACGACCCTTCGCTAAATTCAGTTGCGGACGTACCTGATTGCAGTTTCATTGACCCTTCAAGCGGCCAATGTGCCATCCCGAGCCAGCGCGATCTGGAAGATTACGCCCGGTTGTGGATTCCGGGTCTTTCTAATCTCGTAGCGAACCTTCCGACAAATTATGGCGTCACGTTGCAATGGAGAAACGGGACAGGAGCCGCCATTCGGATTTACAGAGCCGATGAGGTTGATGGAGGAACAAACTATCTATTCGACTTGAGCACGGCCATGGACCAGACGAACTATAGCATCAATCCTTATTACGGTGACGTCACCGCCAGTCAGGGTGTTTTGCTCAGTCAAGCTTTTGCCTCCACGACGAACCCCACACCCAGCGATTACTTTATCTTTTGCGGCACAAACTACGGAAACGATGAACTAGTATTACAGGTTACCAACGCATATGGCGGGGTGATGGGAGAGGCCTCGGTGTTCCTCAATTTGAAGGACATCAAGCAAATATATGAACGATGGGTCTTGGGAAACGATTACGATTATACGCAGCCGGTTCCGAACATCGCCGTTCTTGCCACCAATGATCTGCCACCCAGCGGCTCATTCCAGTATAGTTACAACGCATCGATGGACTCAGCGACGCCTTACATTTTATACGTTCACGGCTGGAACATGGAGCCATGGGAAAAAGATCGTTATGCGGAAACTGCCTACAAGCGCCTTTATTGGCAAGGGTACCAAGGGCGATTCGGCTTGTTCCGCTGGCCAACGGGTTTTGATTTTTCCGGCATCATCAGCGTGGCGCTCGACGGCGACAACTATGATCTGAGCGAATCCAACGCATGGGAATCTTCGATTGGATTAGAAAATCGTCTCAGCGCGCTCAACATTCAGTATCCGGGAAATGTTTATGTGGCTGCGCACAGCATGGGGAACATTGTCACAGGAGAAGCCTTGCGCCTTGCCGGAACAACTTTAGTAAACACCTACGCGGCTATGCAAGGCGCTGTGCCGTCGCATTGTTACGACCAGACAGCGACTTTCCGCACCATTCCATTATTGCTGGATGACGGCGATCCTGACTACTACGCAAATTATTGGACAAGCGGGGCCTCTTGTTATTTTACCAACGTTGTAGGAGCAGCAAGATATATCAATTTCTTCAATACTAACGATTGGGCGCTTAATTATTGGCAGGACGATCAGAACTTCAAACCAGACACGCTTCTTGACTACGGGTTTGATGGCACTAATTTTTATCAAAGTAGCCGAGTGCTTGGCTTCCCGACAAATACGTATGAAATATTCTCGTTTTGTGATCAGGCTCGGTGTTATGCCATTGGCGCACAACCGAATCTTGGCGGGGAGTTCCTCACCGATTTTCAGGTAGAGCTAGACGATACTCCTTACAATTTTGGTTCTCAACACAAGTACCATAGTGGACAGTTTCGCTCTGACAATATGGATCGGGCAATGTTTTGGAACAAATTGCTTATCCAGATGAGGCTGAACCGATAGTATGAAACCTCGATTTTGGATGTTGGTGTCCGTTGGTTTGTTGGTGCTTTTCTGGATATTGTGGCCACGGACTCGCACTGCGGAACAAAAGCCAGAGAGCTTGGCTAGTAATGAGCGCACGAACGCCACGGCCACCGCGCCAACCGTCCCGCCACATCCAGGCGTCCGCCAGATTCCTGCCAAAGCATACGACACCAACCCCAGCAACCGTTTTGAAATGATGCGGAAGGCGATTGATGACAAAAATGTTCCTATTGACTTTTACGGCCAAACGGTTGACCAGGATGGAAATCCGTTGTCCGGCGTCCATGTTGCCGTGCGAGTTCGTCATTGGAACATCGCAGCCCTGGCAAATTCCATCCCTGTTCATCGCGACACAGACATAAGCGGTATGTTTGATATTCACAACGTTACCGGAGACGCCTTTGACCTCGAAGGCATGAGCAAGGAGGGCTATCAGTTAGAGCTAACCCATCGTGGATTTGGCCCGACCGGCGGAGCGCCTGGAAATCCCATAGTTTTCAAACTATGGAGAAAGGACATTAAGGAACCCTTGGTGAAAGGAAAAAAGACATTCAATATCATACCCGATGGCAGAACGTATACTATTGACATCACCAACGGCGTAATAAAAGAAAGCGATCAAGGAACGGGAGACATAAAAGTTTGGGTAACGAGGCCCCAGAGTGTTGAATTGGGGCAGCACTTTGACTGGTCGTGTGGTATTCAGGTAATTAATGGCGGACTTTCGCAGGAACCTGACCTGTCATCGCCCATGTATGTGGCACCTACCGATGGCTATTTCAACTCATTCCAGTTTGAAGAGAGTGCGACGCGCAATGGATGGGGGGATGGAACCGGACCGAGGCGATTCTATATCTCTCTGAATGGCGGTCATCAGCTTGGACGAATGGTGGTTGACATTTACGCTTATTATAAACCCCAAGTTCCCGGCCTGATTCGTATTGATTACGCCATTAATCCAACCGGCTCCCACATTCTACGGTAGTTGATGCCAATAATGACCCCCGATTCACAGGAGAAGAAAAAGACCCCGCCTCTGCTTGGCTGCATCGTGTTTGGCTTCATCACAGGGGGACTTATTGCAATGGCTACACCCCTTTGGCTGCTTGGACAAATGGGCGGCCCAATCTCGTTCTTTGAGATAGGGCTTCCAATTGCCGTGCCGGCACTCGTCATTACAACATGGCTTTACAAAAGCAAAAGTCTTAGCCATGCCTTTGGTTGCGGCCTTGGATTTTCCATTCCGATCATTTTAACCTGTTTCCTTCTCCCCAGCGTGTTTGGCAAGCGCCCATTTCAATTTTTCACCGGCGAAATGCAGGTTTTTTCATGGCTTACGCCTCTCGCCTCTGTCGCTTATATGATGCTCGCCTTTAAGACTCGAAAAAAAAGACGGCAACAGCAAGAATCCAGCAACGAATAGGGGGCTTTCCCGTCTCAGTGCGGCGTGTCCCTGAAAAAATCGCTTAATTCCACTTTGACGGCGGCGGCGATCCGCGCCAGCGCGTCAACCGAGATGGTCTTTTCGCAGCGTTCGACCTCGCCGATGTATTTTGGGTTCAGGTCCGCCAGCTCTCCAAGCTTCTCCTGAGTGCGGTTTGCCCGTTTCCGGTAAAACCGGATGGCGTTGGCGAGGACTTTCCGATGTCGCAATGCTTTTCCCACGAGCTTACCGCCGCGACCAGCGTTTTTGCAGGGAGCGCTTCAGGTTTTCCAGCGGGCGGACAAAGGTGTATTTCATCCGTGCGGCGAAATATTCCGGCTGGCCCTGGCTGCTCGCATACTGTCGCTCCAGTTCAAGCAATTGCGGTTCCGCGTCGGGGTCCCGGCGTAATCCACGGCGCGCGCGATAGAGGATGTCCAGCCGTTGCCGCGTCGGCATCCACGGTTTGGCGCCGTAGGCCGAAACCAGCATCAATTGTTCTTTGATGGAGTAATTCGCATTGTTGACTGCCGTTTGCTGGGCGGCATGACGCCGAAAAGCGCACAACGGCTCGCGCGTGTAAACCAAATCGCCCCGTTCCAGCAAATGAAACCACATTTCCGTGTCCACAAGCTGACGGTAAGCGGTGTCGAAGCCGCGTTCGGCGTCGGTTTTGCGAAAGAGGACCGCGGAAGGTTCGCCGATCAGGTTCCCATTCTCGATCAGGCACGCCGCTATTATTTTCCGTCCGTTGTGGCGGCCATCCGGCAGGGTCCGGGAAATTTCGATGACGTTGGATTGCGCATCCAAAATGGTTCGCGCCGAGGCTGCCAGCATGGCGGCGGGATTATTCTGTAGCAGCGCGAGCAGTTTGGTCAGGGCCTGCGGGTCGGACAATTTGTCGTCGCCAAAGAGGAACTTGATATGCCGGCCCCTGGCTTGTTTGAGGCATTGGTTCCAATTGGGCACCATTCCGAGGTTGGCGGGATTGACGGCGAAGCGCACCCGCGCATCCCGGGCGCAAAACGGTTTGACGAGTTCGGCGGTGTTGTCGGTCGAGCAGTCGTCGAGGATGAGCAACTCAAAATCCTGGAAATCCTGCGCCAGCACCGATGCAATTGCCTCGGGTAAAAACGAGGCATAATTATAAGTCGGCATCAGGACGCTGATTTCGGGCAAGCTCAAGCAATGGCGCGATTCTGGCAGGAAGGGGTGGTGGCGTCAAACTCCGTTGCGCCTGATCCGCCGAAAAGATTAGGATTAGGATTAAGATTAGGATTACTATCAAGCGCCGTATGAAGAAAACGCCAACGACGTATCACACGTTGAAACCATTCCTGGAACTGTTCCAGACCGGGGTGCCGGTGCTCATGTACCATAAGATTTCCAACCCGCCGGCCCGCGCGCGACTCAAGGGCCTTTATGTCCGCCCGGAACGGTTCGCGGAGCAATTGGAGGAATTACGCCAGGCCGGTTTTGTTTCCTGCCAGCCCGGCGCGGCCCGCGAAAGCAACGGCTCGGAGCGGCGCATAGCGCTGACTTTTGATGACGGGTTCCGCAACGTCTGGGAGCATGCCCTCGAACCCCTGGCTGCCTGCCGCTTCAGCGCCATCCAGTTTCTGGTGGCAAGTTTCATCGGGCGCTTGAATCAATGGGACATACGCGAAGGGGAAGTACGCGAGCCGTTGATGGACGCGGCCCAAGTGCGGGACTGGCTCGCCGCCGGGCACAGGATCGGCTCGCATTCGTTGAGCCATCCCTATTTGACCCGCTTGAGCATCAGGGATGCCCGTGAGGAAATTGTCACCAGCAAAAAGAAACTTGAAGACACCTTCGGCGTTGCGGTCGAGGATTTCTGTTATCCTTATGGCAACTGGAATGAGAAGGTGCGCGACCTTGTCATCGAGGCCGGATACCTTGCGGCTTGCGCCACGGACTTTGGCGTGAACACGCCTGCCGTCTCGCCATTTTCGCTCCGTCGCATCATGGTGCGGCATCCCACGCGAAGTTTGAAAGTGTTGAAGGCCCGGCTGCTGGGCAAGGGGCATTGAGGCAGGCACGCATGGCTGCCCATGACAACCCGTCCAGTGCGCGCTGGCTCAATCGGACTGTCTTGGGTGTGGGTTTGGCTTCGCTTTTTAGCGACTGGGCCCACGAAACGGCCACCGCAGTTCTACCCGCTTTTCTGGCAACCTTGGGCGCTTCAGCTGCGTGGTTGGGATTGATCGAAGGTGTTTCCGACGGTCTCTCCAGCTTCGCCAAAATGGGATCGGGCTATTTCACCGACAAACTTCAGCGACGAAAGCCCATTGCTGTGGCGGGCTATTTGGTGACGGCATTGGGGACAGCGGCGTTCGGACTGGCCACGACAGCCTGGCATATTTTGCTGGCGCGCAGCGTGGCATGGCTGGGCCGCGGCATTCGTACCCCTGTGCGCAAGGCGTTGCTGGCGGGGGCGGTGGACCGTTCCGCGTACGGCCGGGCCTTCGGTTTTGAACGGATGATGGACACCGCAGGAGCAATTGCGGGACCGGCAACGGCGTTCTTTCTGTTGCGCGCTTTTCATCACCATTATTCCAGCCTTTTTGCAGCGACCCTTGTTCCGGGAGTGATGGCTGCCGGGGTGATGGCCTTTCTTGTCAAGGAGCGCGAGCGCAAGCCTGTCCCGCATATTTCATTTGGCGAAAGACTGCGCCTGCTGCCCGCCCCTTACAGGAAATTCCTGGCCGCTGCCGGGTTATTTGGAGCGGGCGGCTTTGCCCACACGATGCTGATTCTGCTGGCGACCCAGCAATTAACCCCCCGGTTTGGCGCGGGCAAAGCCGCGAGCGTGGCGGTGGCCTTGTACATCCTTCACAATATTTTTTATGCGTCATTCTGTTACATCGGCGGCTGGCTGGGGGACCGCTTCGCCAAAAAATGGCTGTTGGTTGCTGGCTATGCGCTCGGCGCAATCATGGCTGTTTGCATCATTGTTGTGCCGGCCAACCTTTTCAGTCTGTCACTTATATTCATTCTCGGAGGAATGAGCGCGGCGTTGGCAGAGACTTTGGAAGATTCGTTCTGCGCGGAATTGGTCGAAGAAAAGCACCAAGGCATGGCCTTCGGAGTGCTGGCCACGGTCAACGGCATCGGTGATTTTCTTTCGAGCATCGTTGTTGGCCTGCTATGGGCGGGGGCGGGCACGTCAGCCGCCTTCGCCTACAGCGCCGTGTTGTCCGTGGCCGGTGCCTGGCTTGTGGCGCGGGTTCGCTAAAGGCAATGACGGTTTCTTTCTGACGGCAATCTGTGTATCGTGCAAGGCAACTTGAAGAAAATGAGCAGAGAACGCGATTCATTTACTTATGACGTTGCCGTGATTGGCGGCGGCAGCGCGGGGTATGCGGCGGCGCGCGCTGCGGCGGCGGCAGGATTGAAAACCGTGGTCATCGAGGGTGGGAGCGCCCTGGGTGGTCTTTGCATTCTGCGGGGCTGCATGCCGAGCAAGGCGTTACTTTACGCGGCGGAAGTTTTGCATCTGGCCCGTGCCGCCAAAACTTGGGGCCTCAAGATCCCAAAGGCCGGCTTCGACTTCAAGGCTGTCATGGCGCGCAAAAAAGGCATGGTGGAGGAGTTTGCGCAATATCGCCGCCAGGAATTGAACAGTGGAAAGTTTAAACTATTCCGGGCCCATGCCCGTTTCCTGGACGCGCATACCCTGGCCTTGAGCCAACTCCGGGGACGCTGCCCGAAATTCCTCACGGCAAAATATTTTGTCATCAGCACGGGTTCAGTGGCTGCGCCTCCGCCTCTGCCGGATTTGCAGGACATCGGGTTCCTGACCAGCGATGAAGCGCTGGCGTTGCCACGGTTGCCGAAGTCGCTGATTGTTTTGGGGGGCGGCCCGGTCGCGGTGGAATTGGCGCAATTTTTTTGCCGGTTCGATGTCAAGGTCACGCTCATTCAACGCGGTGAACATTTGTTGCGTGATTGCGACACCGACGCTGCCCTGGCGCTGGAAAAAGCCTTTCACCGCGAGGGCATCCAGCTGTACACGAACACAAAATTGCTGGGGGCGTTCCACAAGGGGCGGGGCAGGGGAATCGTCTTTCAATGCCGCAACCAAAAAAAACGGGTGACGGCCGCGGCAATCCTCCTGGCCGTGGGCCGCGTCCCTGCCACGGATGGATTGGGCCTGAAAAATATTGGCATCTGGACCGAAGCCGGGCGGATTGTGACCAATGCGCGGATGCAAACCAGCGTGCCCCACATTTACGCGGCGGGCGATTGCACGGGCCCTCATCAAATCGTGCACATCGGGGTCGAACAAGGCGAGATCGCCGCCCGCAACATTATTCATCCGGCGAAAAAACAAAGTATTGACTACAGGCTCCTTTGCAGCGTGGTGTTCACGGACCCGCAGGTGGCGGTGGCCGGGTTGACGGAATTGCGGGCGCGCGGACTGGGCATTCCGTACCTGGCGGCAAGCCACCCGTTCAACGATCACGGCAAGGCGATGATCATGGGCACGGAAGAAGGCTTTGTGAAATTGTTGGCCAAGCCGGGCACGGGCGAAATTCTGGGCGGGGCCTGTGTCGGGCCGATGGCCGGGGAGTTGATCCATGAAATCCTCGCGGCCATGCGCCGGCGAATGACGGTCGGGGAATTGGCGGCCATGCCGCATTATCATCCGACCCTGGCGGAGATTTGGACCTATCCAGCGTCGGAATTGGCGGCGCAAATCAAATAACGTTTGTCATTTCTTGGGCGGCGGCTGACTGGGCGGCTTGCCGTCCAACGATTCGCGCACGACCTGGGCCAGTTTGCTGGGCGCATAGGGCTTGGCCAGGAAATTGAAGCCTTCGAGCAGGGCGATGTCCTTTCCTGCCATGCCGGGGCTGTAGCCGCTGGTGTAAACGACTTTCAAGCCCGGGTCGTCCTGCTGCAGGCGCTCGGCCAATTGCCGGCCGGACATGCCCCCGGGCATCACCATATCAGTCAATAATAACTTTATTTCGCCGCGGTGTTCTTCCCAGACCTTGACCGCTTCCCGGCCGGTTTGGGCCTGGTAAATGCGGTAGCCGCAAAATTCGAGGATGTTGACCACCAGTTCGCGCAGGACCGGTTCGTCCTCGGCCACCAGGATTGTTTCAGTGCCGGTGGCCATGTTTTGCCGGCTGACGGTTGTGGTGTCGCTTTTGCCCGGCGGACGGAGAAGAGTGGCCGGCCCCTTGCCCGCATCGGGCAGAAAGAGGGTGAAGGTGGAGCCGACGCCGACATGGCTTTCCACCACAATCCAGCCATCATGCTGTTTCATGATGCCGTAAACGGTGGCCAGGCCCAGGCCGGTGCCTTTGCCGATTTCCTTGGTGGTAAAAAACGGCTCGAAGAGATGGCTCAGGGTCGTGGCATCCATGCCGCGGCCGGTGTCGGTGACAGTCAAACATACGAACCGCCCGGGCCGGGCCTCCGGGTTCAGGACCAGGGCGACGGGGTCGAGGGTTTGCTGGGAAGTGCTCAAAGTCAGGCGTCCGCCGTCGGGCATGGCATCGCGGGAGTTAATGACGAGGTTGAGCAGGACTTGTTCAATCATGCCGACGTCAACATAGAGGGCGGGCAGATTCTCGCCGGGAAAGAATTTAAGGGTGATGTGATCGCCCAGGAGGCCCTGCAACATGGGGCTGAGGTTGCTGATGATTTCGTTCAAGTTGAGGTAGCGGGGCTGCATGACCTGCTTGCGGCTGAACATGAGCAATTGCTTGATGAGTTTGCTGGCGCGCTGGGCGGCGGAAGAGATTTGGCGGACGGATTTCTCATTGGTTGCCAGCAGGGTGCGCGATTGCAGCAGCAAATCGGCATGGCCCTGGATGATGGTCAGGATATTGTTGAAATCATGGGCCACGCCGGCGGCCAACTGGCCAACGGCCTCCATTTTTACGGAATGGCGCAATTGCGCTTCCATGTTCAGCTTGGTGGTGATGTCATTGACGTAACAATGGACGGTGTTGCTTTCGGCAATGGGAATGAAAGACCAGGAGAGGATGCGTTTCTGCAGGGGCGTCTGCATGTTCGTTTTGCTTTCACCGGTCGCAAGGCACTGCAGAACGATGGCCTGGCTGTCGGCGGGCAAAATGGCGGCGACGGTTTCATGGCCGAGGGCCACGGCCAGGCGGCGTGCGGCCTCATTGTAATAAGCCAGCGTGCCGTCGGCCGAAAATTCGAGCAGTGGATTGGGACTGTTGCGGGTAAAGGCGGCCAGTTTTTGAGTGCGTTCCTCGGTGTTCATGGCGGCTGGGCTAAGTATTGGATGAGGCCATGGACGATTCACGGCGGCCGGCACTGTGCAACGCGGTGCGGACGGCTTCGGCGAGGTCGGCGGGACGGTACGGTTTGGAGAGGAACGTCTGGCCCGGGACGGCTTGATCCTTGCGCTCGAGGCTTTCCTGGCTGTAACCACTGCTGAAAATGACCGGCAGGCGCGGATTTGCCTCCTGCAATTTCGCGGCCAGTTCCCGGCCCGACATGCCGTCGGGCAGGGCCATATCTGTCAATAGTAAATCCACGTTTTTCCCGTGCTTGTCCCACGCTTGCAGCGCCTCCCGGCCGGTGGCTGCGTCCAGCACGCGGTAGCCGTGGGTTTTCAGGATTTCGCCCACGAGTTCGCGCAGGACGACCTCGTCTTCCACCACCAGGACGGTTTCCCCGTTGCTGCGGGCCCGGGGCGCCCCGGTGTTGGGCGGGTTTTTTTCGGGTGCGTTTTTGGCGGCCGGAAAATAAATGTTGAAGGTGGTGCCCACGCCGATTTCGCTTTCCACTTCGATCCAGCCGGAGTTTTGGTTGACCATGCCATAAACGCTGGCCAGGCCCAGGCCGGTGCCTTTGCCAATATCCTTGGTGGTAAAGAACGGCTCGAAGAGACGGTTGATGGTGGCGGAATCAATGCCGGTGCCGGTGTCGGTGATGCTCAATTGGATGAAGCGTCCTTCGCGGCGTTCGGGTTTGCCGGCGAGGTCTTCCGCGGCAAATTGAGCTTCGACCGCGCAAATGGTCAACTGGCCGCCGCTGCTCATGGCGTCGCGGGCGTTGACGACCAGGTTGACGATGATCTGCTGGAGCATATCGGGATCGGCCATGATGGGCGGCAATTGGGGCGCGATGTCAAAGCGCAGGACGACATGCGCGCCGAGCAGGCGGCCCAGCATGACGGTGATCTGGCTCATGGCTTCGTTGATGTGCACCACTTTTTGCTGCATGACCTGCTTGCGGCTGAACGCCAGCATTTGTTTGACCAGCGCAGCGGTGCGCTCCACCCCGTCGGTAATGTGGCTGATGGATTGAATGGAATCCTCGTCCATGTCGGGATTATCCAGCAACAAGGAGGCGTGGCCCTGGATGATCGTGAGAATATTGTTGAATTCATGGGCCAGGCCGGCGGCCAACTGGCCCACCGCAGCCAGGCGCTCCTGGCGCAGGGTCAATTCCTGGCTTTCCTGCAAGGCCCGTTGCGCCGCCTCGCGTTCCGCCACCTCCCGCTGCAGGTTTTTGGCGGATTCATCCTTCAACCGGCGGATTGCCTCGTCGCGTTCGCGTAAAATGCGCGCGCGCCAGGTCCAGGCCGCGGCCAGCAGCAGCACCAGGACGCCCACCGCGGAAAGGAAGGACGTCTTGTAAAATTGCGCGCCGTCATCGGCGGCTTGTAAAGGAAGTTCCGCGAATCCGGCAACAAGAAACATTGTCCAGAATATCGATCGCTTTTTAGACCGGCCAAAACTCTTTTTCATTAATGATTTCATCGTCGGCCCATACGACGATGAACGTTAGAAAATCAAACACCATCCTACTGAAAACAGCTCAACGTTCAACCATAATCGATAAAATGTAACGGTCAAATTAAACCCGAAATGACGGTTTTGATCCCGCATTTGATTTGCCGTTTTGGGCCGGATGCTTTAAAAGAAGATGATGCAATTTAAGTTGAATCGACGCTCATTTATCAAACGCTCCGCGCTGGCGGCAGGCGCGGCCCCGTTCCTCACCTTTCCCAACGTCGTTCGCGCCTCGGCGCGCAAGGCCGTGGACAAACTCAATTGCGTGCAGGTCGGTTGCGGCGGGCGCGCCATGACTCATGTGGAGCAAGCGATCTATCGGTACGGCCAGAATCTTGTCGCCATCGTGGACCCGGATGAAAAATCGCACCGCCGCGTCTCCGATTATCTAACCGGCAAAAAAATTGATTCGAGCAAAGTTCAGGCCTTCACCGATTACCGGGTGATGTTCGATAAAATGGGCAAGCATATTGACGCCGTTTTTGTCGCGACGCCCAACCATCATCATTCCACCGTGGCCATGATGGCCATGGAACGGGGCATCAATGTTTATTGCGAAAAGCCGCTGTGCCACGACATCGCCCAAGCCCGTCAATTGCGCGAGGCATCCCATCACTACAAGAATGTGGCCACGCAAATGGGCAACCAGGGCCATTGCATGGAGGGTTACCGCCGGCTTTGCGAATACATTTGGGCCGGGGCCATTGGGAAAGTCACTGAAACCCATAGCTGGACCAATCGCGCCAACGGCGGGGTTGGGCCGCGTCCGCCTTCCCTGCCGGTGCCGCCGGGGATGAATTGGGATTCGTGGATTGGCCCGGCGCCGTTCCGCGATTATCACAAGGACCTGCACCCGCATGAATGGCATGGCTGGTACGATTTCGGCAACGGCTCCATCGGCAACATGGGTTGTCATGTGTTGGACGGCGTTTTTTGGGCGCTCAAGATCGAACATCCCGACAGCATTGAAGCCGAATATCTCCGGGGCGGCAGCGACGAACGTTATCCCACGGGCAGCCGCGTGCGCTGGGATATCCCCGCCCGGGGCGACATGCCGCCGGTCAAGGTTTATTGGTACGAGGGATTGGATCCCAAGGCCGGCGACAAGGACATCGGAACCAATGACGCCGTCCTGAAAAACGCGCGCAATTTGCCGCCGCTCCTGGTGGAGTTGAAGAAAAAGTACCCGGACGAATCAGTGGATATTGACAACGGCGACAGTGGGACCCTTTACGTTGGGGAGAAGGGGATTATTTCCACGCAGACTTATGGGAAGGCCATGCACATTATTCCGCAGGAAAAAATGGACGCAACCCCCGAGCCGCCCAAAACCCTGCCGCGGCCCAAGGACATTTTCGCTGATTTCATTGACGCCTGTCGCGCCGGCAAGAGCGAGACATCCGTGCCCTTTGAATACGGCGCGCGCCTGACGGAATTTGCCATTCTGGGAAATTTGGCGCAACACGCCGGCATAGGCAGGAAAGTGGAGTGGGACGGCCCCAATATGAAGGTGACGAACATTCCCGAATTGAACCAGTGGGTCAAACGCGAGACGCGCAAAGGCTGGAAGGCCTGATTTTTTACAGAAGGAAACGAAGGGAACGAAGTTTTGGAATTGAAAGGTCTTCCGGGCCTTCCTTCGTTTTCTTTGTTTGCTTCTGTAAAAGTATTACGGCAGCAAAATAATTTTTCCGTGCGCGCCGGGCGTCATGATTAGCTCGTGGGCTTTCGCCGCCTCGGCCAGGGGTAATTCGTGGCCAATCACCGGCGTCAACGTGCCGTTTTCCAACCCGGCCCCCAATGCCGCGTGAATCGGCGCCTTGTCCTTTGTCGGGAGATTAAAGAGGGCCATGGCGCGAATGTCGGCATCGCGCATCATCGCGTCCCGCGCGTCAATTTCCACTTTGCCCCGGCTGCCGATGACCACTATCCGCCCGTTCATGGCCAAAAGACCCAGGTCCTTGCCAAGATTGACATTGGCCAGCATTTCCAAAATGGCGTCCACCCCGCGCCCTTCGGTGATGGCCATAATTTCCGACAGGTAATCGGGCTTGCGATGATTGAGCACATGATGAGCGCCGAGTTGCCGCAGCAATTCCTCGCCCTTCGGCGTGCCGGCGGTGCTGATGATTTTCAAGCCGGCGTTGCGCGCCAGTTGAATTGCCGCCGTTCCCACCCCGCCCGAGCCGCCGTGGATCAGCACCATTTCGCCCGGCATGAGTCGCCCTCGTTGAAACAAGCCGCGATAAGCCGTTGCAAAAGGAATGTTCACCGCCGCGCCCTGCACGAACGATAATCTTTCCGGCAACGGATGCACATCGGCCTCCCCGCACAAAATCATTTCCGCATACGAACCGGACACTGTGCCGCTGGTATAAACACGCATTCCGGGCCGCCAATGGCTGACCGCATCGCCCGCCGCTAACACTTCCCCCGCCGCATCCGAGCCGGGCGTGTAGGGCAGGGCGAGCTTGGGATTGGCGCCCGACCGCATATAAGTTTCGACCGGATTAACGCCGACCGCGCGTGTGCGAACAAGGATTTGGGCCCGGCCCGGCTTGAGATCGGGGACATCCTCCCACCGCAACACTTCCGGCCCGCCGAATTGATGGACGCGAATCGCTTTCATCCCTGCAATTTCAATCGGCGATTCGCTGCCGGTAGCTTTCCAGGTCTTCTCGTGTGACTTCTTCGGGTGGGACGAGTTTGTAATGTCTTTCAGCACTGATCCTGACACTGCCGTCTGCCTGCTCAAATTCGAACAGCGCGATTATGCCGGCACCCATGAACTGTGCTCCGATGGGCCGGCAGATCAGTCCGGGAAATTTGTTCGCGCAAACGGCAAAATCCTGTTCAATCTGAACCACGTTCAACTTATCGCTGCCGCCTTTCGCTTGAACTGGGAAAATATAGTGCGAGCCCTTTTTATCCAGTCCTACATAGAGTTCATCCGTCTCGACTTGTCCCATTTCTGGAACGGTAGTTCGCAGATGGTTTTGCAATGAATAACAAGTCACACCTGTAAATACGTCAACTAAGCGATTATAGCGAACCCGAGTCAGCAACGCCTGTTCGTCCCCGAATGCGTATTTAGTGACGATGCCCGGTGTCGCATCAGGAACTTTTGTCGTCGCAAGATTTGTGTTCGGCTGGATTGGGCGATCAGCAACCAATGCCAGCCGATACAGTCCCTTCCCAATGGGTCGAATGATCCACGTTTCGCCTTCGCCAGCCGCCTCTTGAATAGTTTTGGGCAGGTCGGTCCGGTATCGAAAGCTATAAATTATGTCGCCAAGGTTCAACGGCAGCTCGATTCGAGACTGCCTCGCAACGGTTTGAAATTCCTCCCGCTCAAAATCCACTTGTTTCATTCCAGGTGTGAATTTGCTGGAAAAGATTTTTTCGAGAATGACAGCGTACCTGTTCTTTTGTTTCTTTCTCTTCTTTTGTTTCATATCCCTCGCTTTTTGGCACGGCGATTGCCGTTCCACCGGAGAATCACAACTTCTTCACGCAACTGTTCTTTGGTGGCTGTTGATAGCCGGGTTCGGAATAAATCCAAACCGACAACTTCGTAACCGAGTGATTCTGCGATGCCCGCCAGCAGTTGTCCCGTGCGAATCATCACCCGCAAATAGGACGCTTGATCGCCCACTACGTAGGCCAGTTGCGCTCCGGGGCGCAGTACTCGGCGCAACTCGGCAAGATGACGGGCCATACCACCGAAGTAAAGTTTGGTCACCCGTGCATAGAGCCGTTCAAAACCGGAATCTTTGTTCAGTTCAATACGCCGTTTTTCAATGGCGGCGGCAATGCTTTCGATTTGCGGATGCCCCGCTACGAGAAGATCGTCCGTATCGGCCTTGTAAACGCCCCGCGTATTAGAGCGAACCAGTTGTTTCTTGAGAGATCGCAACGCCTCCTTGGATTGGATGAATCCCAGCAGCACCGATTCAAGACGGGTCGTGCGAGTGTAATCCTTTTCATTGGGATAAGGCGGAGAGGTAATAACTGCATCTACCGAATTGGCGGGTAACATAGACGCGCCATAACGTGCGTCGGCTTGATAAACTACCGTTTTAACTGTTTTTGTTTTAGGCAAGGTTTCCAAGTCTTGAGCCATTGCCCGAATGCCGTCCAACCAAAGAGAAACAACTGGAGCGTCGGATTTTGGAGGTCCCACGCCAACTTCAGGGCCGAATTGCAGGTTGCTGATGCCGTTTACGAGAGCAGTTGCCAACGCGAGTCGCTCATGATTACTGAAATGGTCGTCATGATTTTCCGCCAAGGCTTCGATCAGAACGAGCGTTTTGTGCAGCGGGATTGGGCTGATTGAATTCGCCAATAATAAATCAGAAACTTCGTCCGGCAGTGAGCGCAATTTTGCCTTTGTTCCGGCAGGGCGTTCGAATAAACGATAAGCGTCATCCTCGAAAAAGCCATCTTGTTCCAACCGTCGATTTGCCGTTTCAGCAATCCTCAGGGCATGCTGCAGCAGCTTCTGAGGGGCAATATTCCATTGAAGCTTCGTTTGACTGGCGAAACAAGCTACAGGATTTGGTTCCAACCCAAAGGCGGGAATGCCGAGCTTCTGGCACTCGACTGTTGTGGTTCCGGTGCCGCAGAACGGATCAAGCACTTGATGATGTGAATTCAACCTGAATTTGGCAACGTATTCCCGAACCAAATGAGGAGGAAATGAAAGCACAAACCGATACCAATGGTGTGCGGCGCGGTCCCCGAGCTTAAGCTTGTTATCTTCCCGTTCCGCCTTGGCGGTGCCATGCGGGAGATCCAAAGAACCAGACGCTTTTTTCTCTAAGAAAGGCAAGCCTGGCAGAGTTGGTTGCTCGGTGAACATTTTCTTCAGTACTCTGAATAATCAATTTTCTGGCTGCATTCAAAACAAAACTCAGAATCTTTTTCGAATCCACATCTGGGCTTGCTGGACTTGCCGTCCTATCAATTCGCAGTAAATCGCGCCAAAAAATAAAAACCCATATTGCCCATTCTGTTGAATCAAACACAGACGGAAGGATTAAGATTACGATTAAGATTAGGAAAAGCGCTGCTCCGGCGCATTTTGACTTTCCACACGCCTTGCCCTAATCTCCTCGCGGCATGAATGTTGTCTCCCACAGCGACCCGGATTTTGGCGATCAAATCAATCGCCTCCTGGCTCCTTCCAGTTTGTTCGACCCAGCCATCGAGCTGCAGACGCAAACCATCATTGATGAGGTGCGCGCGAAGGGCGATGACGCGATTGCGGAATTGACGGAGCGGTTTAACGGCCCAAAACTCGCGCCCGACCAATTCGCGGTGACGCAGGCGGAATGTCTCGCGGCTTCTGTCCGGGCCGATGCTTCGTTGCGCAACGCCGTTGCCGAAACCCGCAAAAATGTCGAGGCGTTTGCCAAACGTTCCTTGCGCAAGGATTGGTCCATGCGCAACAGCCACGGCGCGACTGTCGGGGAAAAATTTGACGCGCTGGGACGAGTCGGGATCTACATCCCTGGTGGCATGGCACCGCTGGTTTCGACCGCGCTCATGACCATTCCGCTGGCCCGCGCCGCCGGCTGCCGTGAAATTGTCGTCTGCACCCCGTGCGATCGGCAGGGCAAGGTCAATGCCGCGTTGCTTTACGCCGCCCGGACGGCGGGTGCCACGGAGATTTACCGCATCGGCGGAGCGCAAGCTATTGCGGCCCTGGCCCTGGGCACCCCGTCCATCCCGAAGGTCAACAAGATTTTTGGCCCCGGCAACGCTTATGTCGTCGCGGCCAAGCGGTTGTTGTTCGGTTATGCCGCCATTGATTTATTGCCCGGCCCCAGCGAATTGCTCGTTTTGGCCGATGACACCGCCAACGCGCCCTGCATCGCCGCCGATCTGCTGGCCCAGGCGGAGCACGGTTCCGGCTATGAGCGCGTCTGGCTTTTGACCACATCCGGCAAGCTTCTGCGCACTGTGCAAAAGGAAATTTCCCGCCAACTTTCCAAGGCTGACCGGAGCAAATTCATCGCCGCCGTCCTCGACCGCAACACTTGGTTGATTGAAGTGGCCAATCTGGAGCAAGGCGTCGAACTGACTAATCGTCTTGCGCCGGAACACTTGGAAATCATGACGCGTCGCGCGGGGCAGGTGGCACGCGAGATCACAACTGCCGGAGCGATTTTCCTGGGCGTTCAATCCCCGACGGTGCTGGGCGATTACGTGGCCGGGCCGAGTCACACGCTGCCCGCCGGCGGGACAGGAGCATCCTTTGCCGGCCTGACGGTCGATCAATTTCAGCGGCGGACGAGCCTGATCGAATACACCAAACCCGCGCTCAAAAAAGCCTTGAAGACGGTTAAGAAGTTTGCCGAGTTGGAAGGCTTGAGCGCACACGGAAGATCAGCGGAAATAAGGTTGAAGGTCAAATGACCTTCCATTCGACTGTTTGCCTGAGATAGGTTATTTTTAATCAGATGCGACACGCGTTCAAAGAGTGGGCCATTGTTGTCGATGCGCTGATGCGCGGCGAGCAGATCATTATCCTGCGCAAAGGCGGTTTGATCGAGGGTGCCGGCGGGTTCGAAGTCGAACACCCGGAGTTTGTGCTGTTCCCCACATTGTTCCATCAACAGCGCGAGTCTGTCCTGCCGGAGGCGCAGGCGCGTTTTGATAAAATCGCCCATATGATGCCTGAGCCTGAGGTGGTGCGGTTGGAATGTTTCGCGCGGGTGGTGGACTGGCATCGGCTGGAGACGCTGGCCGAGGCGCACGCGTTGCGCGGTCTGCATATCTGGCGCGATGACGTTATTGAACAGCGCTTTGATTGGGGCCGTTCCAAGCAGATCCACGTCATGGCGGTGCGCATTTTTCGCTTCGCTGCGCCGGTCGAATTGCCGATGCGCGAATCCTACGGCGGTTGCAAGTCCTGGATCGAATTGGCCGAAGACATCGAAACAGTGGACGCTCAAGCGGTGCTCGATGACAACGCGTTCAAGGCCCAATTGTTGCGCTTTCACAAGGCCCTTGAACCGGTGGCAAATTTGGATGGCCCGCGTTCGTTATGAATTCGCCCATGCTCATCCTGGCTTCCGCCTCGCCGCGCCGCGCGGATTTGTTGCGGCAGTTCGAATTCGAGTTCCTCGTCATACCCAGCGCGGTTGAGGAAAGCACCTCGGAAGACCTCAGTGCCAGCGAGGTCTCGCAACTCAATGCCTACCGTAAGGCGAGGGCCGTTGCCAAAAGATTTCCCGATGCCGTCACGCTGGGCGTGGACACGGTGGTGGCGCTGGGTCCGGCCATTTTCGGCAAACCGGCCGACCTGTCTGAAGCGGAAAAGATGCTATCGGCCTTGCAAGGCAAGACTCATCAAGTGGTCACGGGGGTTTGTTTGATTCACTTGCGCGGGCATCGCCAGAAAATTTTTTGGGAAAAGACCAATGTCACATTCCGAAAACTGACCCGGGAGCAAATCCGGCAGTATCACAGCGAGGTGGATCCGCTGGACAAGGCGGGCGCGTACGGCATCCAGGAAAAAAGGGCGGTGGTGGTGGAATCCATTGCCGGTTCCTTCAGCAACGTGGCGGGCTTGCCCATGGAAAGATTGCAGACCGAACTGGCCGGCTTCGGGATTCTTCAGCCCGCGTCGCGGTAACAACGCCAGTGAACTTGAAAATTGCAACGCTGATTCTCCTTTTCATTTTGCCGGAGCATTTTCTTTACGCCGTTGAACCAGCAGCGCCCACGAATGTAATCACCGCTGCGACTGTGGCCGAGAGCGAAAAACTGTTTGGCCTTCAGTTCACGCCGGAAAAACGCGAATTAATGCTGGATGGATTGCGCCGCCAGCTCAAAAAATACGAAATTGACCGGCAGATTGACTTGTCCTCTGATGTTGTGCCGGCTGTTTTGTTCAACCCCATTCCCGTGGGAATGAAGTTGGAAACCGTCCGTAAAAAATGCAAATGGAGTCCGGCGCCAAAGATGCCTGCGCCGGTTGACCTTGAAGAGGCGGCCTTTTATTCGATCGGCCAATTGTCCGCCCTCATCAAGTCGAGGAAAATTACTTCCGAGCAACTCACCCGCATGTATTTGAATCGGCTCAAAAAATACGGCCCGAAATTGGAATGCGTTGTGACGCTGACGGAAGATTTGGCGCTGGAACAGGCGCGGCGGGCCGACCGGGAAATCGCCGCCGGCAAATATCGAGGCCCGCTCCACGGCATTCCCTACGGAGTCAAAGATTTATTGGCGACAAAGGGGATCCGAACCACCTGGGGAGCTGCGCCGTTTAAGGATCGAATCATTGACGAGGATGCCACTGTCATCAAACGGCTCGAAGCAGCCGGGGCTGTTTTGGCGGCCAAATTATCGATGGGCGAGCTGGCCATGGGCGACGTCTGGTTCGGTGGCAAGACGCGCAATCCCTGGGACATCAAGCAGGGTTCCAGTGGTTCTTCCGCCGGACCTGCGTCTGCCACCGCCGCCGGTTTGGTTGCCTTCAGTATCGGGTCGGAAACCTACGGCTCAATCATCTCCCCATGCACGGTGTGTGGCGCGACCGGTCTGCGTCCGTCTTACGGGCGCGTCAGCCGGACCGGGGCCATGCCGCTGAGTTGGACGATGGATAAACTTGGCCCCATTTGCCGCACGGTGGAGGATTGTGCCCTGGTGTTCAACGCCATCCAAGGCCCCGATGGCATCGACCAAACGTTGTACGACGTGCCCTTTAATTATCAACCGAAAGTGAACCTGTCGAAATTGCGCATTGGTTATTTGAAGAGCGATTTTGAGCGCGAGGGAGATGCAAATTCCCGGGCGGCGCTGGCCAAACTCCGGGCCCTCGGCGCCAATCTCGTTCCCATCTCCCTGCCGAAGTTTCCCATCCAGATCACATTTGTTCTGCGCGCGGAAGCGGCGGCGGCGTTTGATGGTTTGACTCGCCAGAGCACCGATGACCAGCTCGTTCAGCAGGATGAGGGGGCGTGGCCGAATGTTTTTCGCCAGGCGCGATTTATTCCGGCGGTGGAATATCTGCAGGCGCAGCGCATTCGTTGCCTGCTTATTCAGGACATGGCCCGATTGATGGATGACATTGATGCCTATGTCGCGCCTTCGGATGCCGATGTAAACGTGCGCCTGACTAATTTGACCGGGCACCCCACAATCGTGCTGCCGGACGGGTTCTCCAGCAAAGGGATGCCGACGAGCATTTGTTTTGTCGGGAAATTATTTGGCGAAGCCCAATTGCTCGCCGTGGCCAAGGCCTATCAGGACGCCACCGGTTTCAACCTGCAACATCCCAAACTGGCCGAGTAAGCGGAAACAGGCGCGATGCAAAAATACTGGCACGTCATCAAAATCGGTTTTGCCAACACCCTGGTCTATCGCTTCAATTTTTTCTTTCGGGCCGCCTTCAGCCTCATCCCGCTCCTGGGCACCATTTATTTATGGCGCACTATTTATCGCGGCCAAACCGGCGTGGTGGCGGGCTACAGTCTGGCCGGGATGATTTCCTATTATCTCATGGTAATGATTGTTGACACACTGACGGCGGTGACGGAAGACGACTGGCAAATTGCGGCCGACATCAAGGACGGCAACATCAGCCAGTTCCTGCTCAAACCGATCAATTACCTGGTCTATCGCCTTTGCCTGTTTTTTTCGGGCCGGTTGATTTTCTCGGCGGTGTCGATCATTCCGGTCGGGATTTTTATATATTGCTGGCGCCATTATTTTGTCGAGCCGGACGGCGGGACGGCCCTGGGCTGCTTTTTGCTTTCCACGTTTCTGACCGGCCTCCTGCAGTTTTTCATGTCCTTCACCATGGCCCTGCTGGCCTTCTGGCTGCTGGAAGTGTCGACCCTTATTTTCATGCTCTTTGCGCTGGAATATATCGCGGGCGGGCATTTGTTCCCGTTGAACATTTTGCCGCCGCTGCTGGCCAAAGTTCTGAGTTTTACGCCGTTTCCCTATCAATTATATTTTCCTGTCAGCATTTATTTGGGCCAGGTGAAGGGGGCGGCCTTGTGGCAGGGTCTGCTTATCCAGGGCGGCTGGGTGGTGTTCTTTTATGTCGTGGCGCGCGTGGTGTGGAACCGCGGCCTTCGAAAATATTCCGCGGTCGGAGGATGAAGCATGAACCCCGGCCCTGACAATTTCGTGAAAAGCCTTCGCCGCCATGCCACCATCTACCTGGCGTTGTGGCGCAATTCCGTGGCGCGCGAGATGAGTTTCAAGGGCAATTTCCTGCTGTGGATCCTGGTCGAGCTGCTGTGGTTTGTTTTGCAACTCAGCTTTATCGGCGTCATTTACCTCCACACCGATCACATCGCCTCTTGGGGCAAATGGCAGGTGATCCTGCTGGTCGGGGCCAGCCATTTTATCCAGCAAATCTTCCAGGCATTCTTTTTGACAAACTGCACGCAACTCTCCGAATTGATTCGCACCGGCCGGCTCGATTTTATGTTGTTGCTGCCGATGAACACCCGTTTTCTCATTTCCTTGCGGCAGGTGGATTTGGGCGGGTTTGTCAACGCCGCTTCCGCCGTGGCGGTCATGGGCTATGCGGCGCGGCAGTTGCATTTGGTTCCGGACGCGGCGCAGGTCCTTGGTTTTCTAACGTTGTGCGCGGCTGGAATCCTCATCCACTACTCGTTGATGTTTCTTTTGGCGAGCGTGGCTTTTTGGACGGTGCGCGCCCAGGGAATTGTGTGGGGCTATTACAGCATGTTTAACATAGCGCGTTACCCGGACGCGGCCTTTCAAGGATTTTTCCGCGCCTTCTTTAGTTTTGTCGTGCCGATGCTGCTGGTGGTCAACGTGCCGGTGAAACTGTTGCTGAACCGTCTGGAGTCGCCCCGCGAAATGCTCCTGCTGCTCGGTCTGGGTGTGGTTTGTTTTGTGGTTTCGGAAATTTTCTGGCGTTTTTCCATGCGCCATTATGCCAGTGCCAGCGCCTGAATGTTCACCGGTCATCGGGCAACCAAACCGCCACCAGCGCCAAACAACCGCCGAGCACCACTGCCGCCGTGCAAAACAGTTCTTTCCGCCACGACAAGGGGTGCGGACTTTTACAGACAATGACCAGCGCCAGGGCCGTCAACAGAATGTCTCCGCCAAATAGATACCAACGCGGCACAACAGCTTTTCGGGTGGGCGCAGTCGCCGGCGGGCTGGCCGGGGTCGCCTGATGTCCGCGCATGAGGGAGCGGACGCCCGAACCGACCGGCGCTATTTCCGGCGCGGAGGCCTCGATCTTCCTCGCTCCCTTTGCGCCATTGTCCAGAAGCGCCTCCAAATTTCGACCCAAAACTTGCTTTGCCATGCGTCAAGCGTGGGCAAAGAAGAACCTGGAAACAAACCTTATTTTGCGATCGGGCAAAAGCACGGGGAAGGCACGAAGTCCCCGGAAAACAGTCTTAAAAACGGCCCGATTTAAGCTTGCAAATCGACCATGATGGAGATACTGTTCTACCGGGAGCGTAAACGCCGAATTCCGGGGTGTAGAGTTGTTGTTTTTAGTGATTTTTATCTAAACCAGAATATGAAATTGTCCCGGTTTTCGTCCGATTGGATAGCCGTTACCCTCTTTGGTCTTGGCCTTTTGGCTGGGGCAGGAAATGCGATTGCCCAGCGCCCGATGGGGATTGATGTTTCCAGCTTTCAAGAGAACATCAACTGGACGGATGTAAAAAATGGCGGATACACCTTCGCCTGGGCCAAGGCCACGCAGGGGAATTATTACATAGACGCGTATTTCACCGAGAACGAAGCCAATGCCAAGGCTGCAGGCGTGTACATTGGCGCTTACGATTTTGCCGACTATAACAGTCTTCAGGGCACAAATGGCGCTAATACGGAAGCGGCCTACTTCTGGAACGAAGCCGGGCCTTACGTCACGGTCGGCGGCTATTATATGATGCCGATGCTGGACGTCGAAGAGGCTCTCACCAACAACACGGGGAGCACGGTGACGACATGGGTGAATCAGTGGTGCGATGACATTGTTGCTGATGCCGCAGCCAAAGGCGTCACCGTCAAGCCGATAGTGTACACATATACCTCATTTGCGAGCGATTACCTGGGCAGTTCAGTGACCCAATGGCCGCTGTGGATGGCCAGTCCCAATGGCGAAAATCCGCAGACCGGCGCGCCCAATTCCACCAGCCCATGGTCAACCTGGACCTTTTGGCAGTATGATACCAGCGACACTTCGGTTCCAGGTATCACCACGGGCCAGTGTGATCAGGATGTGTTCAATGGCACTGCAGGCACTTTGCTAAACTATCTCATAGGTGGCGGCGGCACTGCTGCGCCGGCGGGGGCCACGTTATATTGGGATCCTAATGACAACTATGCTTCGCCGGGCAGCGGTGGCACAGGTAATTGGGATTTTTCCACGGCCAATTGGTGGTATACCGGAACCTCGAATTGGTTGTGGACTTCATCGGGCAGTGATATTCCCGTTTTTGCCGGAACGGCCGGAACGGTGACACTGAATGCCTCATTGAGTTCAGGTAGCCTCACCTTCACCACGCCCGGTTATATTATTACTGGAACTGGCAATACCCTGAGTTTTAGAGGCGGCCCGACCATCAGCGTTCCCCCGCCCAGCAGCAGTCCAACATACATTGATTGCATCCTCTCCGGCTCGAGTTACACGGTGACAGGAGGGGGCGTATTGGTGCTGAACAACACGGCCAATACCAGCACTCCTTTCATCATCGAAAGCAACAGCACCTTGGAGATTACCAGTAGCGCTGTCGCCGGCAGCTCGGGCACAGTAACCATCAGCGGCGGCAGCACCCTGTTAAACAGTGACGCGACCAGCGGCGACGCCTTTTTAAGTTCGTCTATTAACATTGTGATGGGTACCGGCGGCGGATATTTAAACGACAGCACCAGTTTGTCTTATGGAGGCGTGATCAGCGGGTCAGGCAGTCTGACCAAGGTTAGCAGCGGGAGAGGGGTTGGCGGCACAATGACGTTGACCGGCACCAATACTTATACCGGGAGCACCACCATCAGCCAGGGAACCCTGGCCTTGGGCAGCACCGGCTCGATCAACGATTCGTCCGCCATTATCATTAATGCTGGCACGGCCTTCGACGTGTCGGCCATCGCCTCCTATACTTTAAGCAGCAGTACTACCTTGAGCGCCAGTGGCACTTCCACCGCGGCCGCAATTAAAGGCGGCACCACCATCAGCCTGGGATCGCGGCCGATTACTTTGACCTACGACGGCTCGCATCCCGCTCTGACCATTTCGCAAGGGACCTTGTCGCTCAATGGCAATGCCTTCACCGTCAACGGTTCCACATTGGCTGTGGGAACGTATACCATCGTCCAGCAAACCAGCGGGAATATTTCAGGCTCCGGGTCGTATAGCGTCACTGGAACTGCCATTGGCGCGGGCACCACGGCGGCCATTTCCGTCAGCGGCGGGAATGTGGTTCTTACGATTGCCGACACCACCACGACCACCCTCAATTCCCTGAGCGCCTCGACTTACGGGCAGTCCGTCACATTTACAGCGACAATAGCGCCGACGCCTTCCGGCGGAACGGCACAATTCTATGACAACAGCGTGGCGCTGGGCAGTCCGATGACCGTCAGCAGTGGACACGCCTCTTATACCAGCAGCAAGCTGGCTGTGGGCAGCCACCCGATCACTGCTTCCTACAGCGGAACCACCGGCTATGCGGCCAGCACTACGGCCAGCGCCTCGACCCAGCAAGTCAACCAAGCGTCGTTGGGAATCACGGCCAGCGCACAGAGCAAAACATATGGGACGCTGTTAACCTTCGGCAGCGGTAGTACGAATTTTACCAGCAGCGGCTTGCAGAACAGTGAAACGGTTGGAACGGTGACGCTGGCCGTCAGCGGCAATGGCGGCGCGACCAGTGCGCCGGTGGGGACTTACACCATCACGCCCAGTGCGGCGACCGGCGGGACGTTCACAGCGGGCAATTACAACATCGGCTATAACACCGGCATACTGACAGTAAACCTTCCGCCCAACACAACTCCGGTGACCATTACTGGTGTCACGTTACTGACCAACGGTGTGCAAATGACCTTTGCGGGCACGCCCGGATACGTGTATCTGATCGAGGCTGCGACCAATTTAGCTCCGCCGATCACCTGGACAACCTTGAGCACCAATGCCGCGGACAGCAACGGGCTGTTCAACTTCACCGACACAAACGCGAGCAATTACAACGACCGCTACTACCAAACGGTGGCGCAATAAGCATTATTTTTGGAAGATAAAAGATGATAAACCGCGAATTCTCAGGCATGATGTTGCGCTTACAACAAATTGCTTTATGAGATTCCTCAGGTTTTCATCTGAACCGATGACGATTTTTGTCGTCTGTTTGGGGATTGTAGTTGGACCTGGACGCTCCATGGCCCAATCACGCCCGCTCGGCACGGACGTTTACAGCGGCACAGGCACCATTAACTGGACAGCCCTCAGGAATGATGGTGTTTCATTTGCGTGGGCCAAAGCTGCGGAAGGAACTTCAACTGATGGATACGAAGGTCCGGATACGAAGTTCACCGTCAACGAAGCGAACGCCAAGGCCGCCGGTGTATATATCGGCGCTTATTATTACCCCCATCCGGAAGTTGACAAGGGGACGGCGGGCGCGGACACCGAAGCAGCCTATTTCTGGGGCATTGCCGCACCTTATATCACAAACGGAGGCGCCTATCTGATGCCGATGCTCGATATGGAGGTCAGTTACAGCAATGTGACCTATATGTCGAGTTGGGTCAACGAGTGGTGCCAGGACATTGTAAATTATGCCGCATCCAATGGCGTCATCATCAAGCCGGTCCTTTACACCTCTCCTTCATTCGCCAGCGTCAACTATAACAGCACGGTGGCGCAATGGACGCCGTGGATAGCCCAGTACCCGTTCTGTACGACAACCAACGGCATGACACTCTGCGGCGACCCGACTCCGCAGACCAGCTCTCCTGAGAGTCACTATCCGTGGAGCACATGGAGCCTCTGGCAGTATGGAGACACCAACTGGTCGGGCGGCGATTCGGATGTGTTCAACGGCACAACGAACCAATTTCTTGAACTCTTCCTCATCGGCGGCTCCAACGCGCCGACGGGAGCCGCGATGTATTGGGATCCCGGCGATGTGAAAGCCTCGCCCGGCAGCGGTGGCACGGGCAACTGGGATGGCTCCACATCCAATTGGTGGTTGAGCGAATCCTCGGATCTGGTATGGCCCGTCCTTGCTGCTGACGCGATCTTTGCCGGCACGGCTGGAACTGTAACTTTGGCAGTCAATCTGAGCGCCGATACCCTCACCTTTAATACGACGGGCTATGTCATAAGCGGAAGCGACACCCTGACCTTGAACAGCCCGGGAACCATCACCATTCCCGCCGGGAACGCCGCCTCCATCCAATGTGTGCTCGGAGGCGCGGCTTACAATTTGACGGGTGGAGGCACATTAACGCTGAACAACGCTGGGAATTATAGCGGCGGCGAGACTGTGACCGGCCCCAATACCACGCTGTCAGTCAACAATAATCACGCCATCGGAAACGATTACGTCGTCTTTAATTTCGTCGCCGGCGGAATTTATGAAGACAATGACTCCACCAGTGGCGACCAGTTTATGTTGACCGGTTGCAGTGTTGCGCTGGGATCAGGCGGGGGGATATTTGAAAATCCGAATGCAAACTTGTCCATGACAAACTACATCACCGGGTCGGGTAGCCTGACCATAATCGGCACGACCCATACATTGACCCTGACTCAGACGACCAACAATTATACCGGAGGCACGATTGTCCAATCCGGCGAGTTGCTGGCACAGGCCGCCGGCGTCTTGGGCTCCACATCCGGGTCGTTGACGGTGAGCGGCGGCACCTTGGACCTGAACACGGCCAGCCATACAGCGGGGGCAGTGACGATCTCTGGCGGCACACTACAACATGGCACCCTGACCGGCTCCTCCTACGCCGGCCAGGGCGGGACGGTGAGCGCGATTTTGGCCGGTTCCGGGGCGATGACCAAGACAACTTCCAGCACATTGACGTTGAGCGGTGCCAATACTTATAGCGGCAACACGACTATCAGCGCGGGCACCCTGGCCTTAGGCAGCGCCGGTTCCATTAACAGCACGGCCAAGATCAGCGTGGCTGCCGGCGCGACCTTTGATGTGTCGGCCATTGCTTCCTATACTTTGAGCAGCAGCACCATCTTGAGCGCCAGTGGTACTTCCTCTGCGGCCACAATTAAAGGCGGCACCACCGTCAACCTGGGATCGCGGCCAATTACTTTAACCTACGACGGCTCGCATCCCGCCCTGACCATTTCGCAAGGCACCTTGTCGCTCAATGGCAATGCCTTTACCGTCAACGGCTCTGCGTTGGCCATTGGAACTTATACCATCATCCAGCAAACCAGCGGAAACATCAGCGGTTCCGGGACTTATTCAGCATCTGGAACTGCCATTGGGTCGGGTAAAACGGGTGCGATTTCCGTCAGTGGCGGGAACGTGGTTCTTACGATCACCGACATTACCACAACCACCCTCAATTCCCTGAGTGCCTCGACTTATGGGCAGTCCGTCACATTTACGGCGACGGTTGCGCCGACGCCTTCCGGTGGAACGGTGCAATTCTACGACAACGGCGTGGCGCTGGGCAGCCCGATGACCGTCAGCAGCGGACACGCCTCGTACACCAGCAGCACGCTGGCTGCGGGCAGTCATCCGATCACCGCTTCCTACAGCGGCGTCACTTTTTACGCGGCCAGTTCCACGGCCAGCGCCTCGACCCAACAGGTCAACAAAGCGTCGTTGAGCATCACGGCTAATGCGCAGAGCAAAACGTATGGGACGCTGTTAACCTTCGGCAGCGGCAGTACGCAATTTACCAGCGGCGGCCTGCAGAACAGTGAAACGGTTGGGACTGTGACCCTGGCCGTCAGTGGCAATGGCGGCGCGACCAGTGCGCCGGTGGGGACTTACACCATCACGCCCAGTGCGGCGACCGGCGGGACGTTCACGGCGGGCAATTACAACATCGGCTATAACACCGGCATACTGACAGTAAACCTTCCACCCAACACGATTCCGGTGACCATTACCGGTGCCACGTTACTGGCCAACGGTGTGCAAATGACCTTTTCTGGCACGCCTGGATATGTGTATCTGATCGAGGGCGCGACCAATTTAACCCCGCCGATCACCTGGACAACCTTAAGCACCAATGCGGCGGATACCAACGGCCTCTTCAACTTCACCGACACGAACGCGAGCAATTACAACGACCGTTACTACCAGACGATGGCGCAATAAGCACAATCCCTGGTTGTTTTCGAGTTCTGACAGCGAAAAAACGGCCCGATTGACCTTGCAAACCAGCCATGATTGATATAGCGTATAAAAGGGAGAGCAAACGTCAAATTTCCGGGGTTAAACGTGATATTTGTAGTGATTTTGATCTAAAAACCAAATTATGAAACAATCCCGGTTTTCGTCCGATTGGGTGGCGGCTGTCGTCATTAGTCTTGGTATTTTGATGGGACCAGAACATGCGATGGCCCAGCGACCGCTGGGTATTGATGTTTCCAGCTATCAAGATAGTGTGAACTGGGGGGACGTGAAAGGTGCCGGGATCACTTTCGCCTGGGCCAAGGCTACGGAGGGGACGTTTTACATTGATGCCTATTTTACCGCGAACGAAACCAGTGCCAAGGCGAACGGCATCTACATTGGCGCTTATCATTTTGCCCATCCGAACGATGACCCCAACATAACGGGCTCGTCCAGCGCGGATACCGAGGCAGCCTATTTCTGGAATGAAGCAGGTGGCTACATTACCGGCGGAGGCTATTATATGATGCCGGCATTGGATTACGAGACGGCCCCCACCAGCCTCAGCCAATCCCAGTCAGCTCAATGGGTCAATGAGTGGTGCAATGACATTGTTGCTGATGGCACAGCCAAAGGCATCACCGTCAAGCCGGTGGTGTACACCTATACCTCGTTTGCAGATGATTGGCTGACATCCGCGAATACCGAATGGCCACTATGGATGGCCAGTCCCAATGGCGAAAGCGCGCAGACTGGCGCGCCCAATTCCACCAGCCCATGGTCAACCTGGGTTTTTTGGCAGTATGGCCAGGCTGACATTTCAGGCATTACCACTGGTGCGGTTGATGAGGATGTATTCAATGGCACTGCGAATAGCCTGCTGACCTATGTCATAGGTGGCGCTCCCAGCCCTACCGCGCCGGCAGGGGCCACGTTGTATTGGGATCCTGGTGCAAAGAAAGCCTACCCCGGCAGCGGCGGTACAGGCAATTGGGATGTTTCCACAGGCGATTGGTGGTATAGCGGAACTTCGAATTCGGTATGGTCATCGAGTGGTGATGACCCCGTTTTTGCCGGGACGGCCGGGACGGTGACGTTGAAAGTCACCCCCTTGAGTTGTGACAGCATCACCTTCACCACGCCTGGTTATATTATCACCGGAACTGGCAACGCCCTTAGCTTTAGAGGCGGCCCGACCATCAGCGTTCCACCGCCAGGCAGCAGTCCGACATATATTGACTGCATTCTCTCCGGCTCAGGTTATACGGTGACAGGAGGCGGCGTATTGGTGGTGAACAATACGGCCAACACCAGCAGCCCCGCTAACATCGAAAGCAACAGCACGTTGGTGATTACCAAAAGCACCGTCGTGGGCAGCTCTGACTCGGTGACCATCAGTGGAGGTGGCAGCTTGCAAAACAATGACACGACCAGCGGCGATGCTTTTTTAAGTTCATCCTTCAATATCGTGCTGGGAACCGGGGGGGGATATTTGAATGATAACGTCAACGCCAGTTTGTCTTATGGAGGCGTGATCAGCGGGTCAGGCAGCCTGACTAAAATTGGCGGCGGGGGAGGGACTGGCGGCACGTTGACGTTGACAGGCACCAGTACCTATACGGGAAGCACCACCATCAGCCAGGGGGTTCTGGCGTTGGGCAGCACCGGTTCGATTAACGATTCGTCCGCCATCATGATTGATGCTGGCGCGACTTTTGATGTGTCGGCCATTGCCAATTGGACTTTGAGCGGCAGCACGGTATTTGCAGCCAGCGGCACCGGCACCACCGTGGGCAGCACGGCCGCCACGATCAAGGGCGCGTCCGCCAGCGGAGCCAGTTTGGGATCGCAGCCGGTGACATTGTACTATACACCTACGGCCACCAACGGAGACACCACCCATCCAGCCCTTTATGTTTCACAAGGGACATTGACGCTGAGCCACGGCAACACCTTTACGATCAGCAATGCCTCGAGCGCGACGATGGGAGTGGGCATATACACGCTGATCCAACAAGCCAGCGGAAGCATCAGCGGCGCTCCTTATCCGACCCCTGCCTTCAGCAGCGGGGGAGCCGGCGTGGCCTCCGGCACCACGTCTTCTCTTTCGGTCAGCGGCGGGGCCGTGAGTCTGACGATTGCGCACACCACCACGACCACCCTCAATACCTTGAGCGCCTCGACCTATGGGCAGTCCGTTACTTTTACAGCGACGGTTGTGCCGACGCCTTCCGGTGGAACGGTGCAATTCTACGACAACGGCGTGGCGCTGGGCAGCCCGATGACCGTCAGCAGCGGACACGCGTCTTACACCAGCAGCACACTGGCTGTGGGCAGTCATCCGATCACCGCTTCCTACAGCGGCGTCACTTTTTACGCGGCCAGTTCCACGGCCAGCGTTTCGACTCAGCAAGTCAATCAAGCGTCGTTGAGCATCACGGCCAGCGCACAGAGCAAAACGTATGGGACACTGTTAACCTTCGGCAGTGGCAGTACGCAATTTACCAGCGGCGGTTTGCAGAACAGTGAAACGGTTGGGACGGTGACCCTGGCCGTCAGCGGCAATGGCGGCGCGACCAGTGCGCCGGTGGGGACTTGCACCATCACGCCCAGTGCGGCGACCGGCGGGACGTTCACAGCGGGCAATTACAACATCGGCTATAACACCGGCATACTGACAGTAAACCTTCCGCCCAACACAACTCCGGTGACCATTACTGGTGTCACGTTACTGACCAACGGTGTGCAAATGACCTTTGCGGGCACGCCCGGATACGTGTATCTGATCGAGGCTGCGACCAATTTAGCTCCGCCGATCACCTGGACAACCTTGAGCACCAATGCCGCGGACAGCAACGGGCTGTTCAACTTCACCGACACAAACGCGAGCAATTACAACGACCGCTACTAC
>Ga0206860_10025_pt1 | contig 42985 bp, 35 predicted proteins | sample Alteio_BWOrgCont_44_FD_152624 | JGI IMG/M metagenome (GOLD analysis project Ga0206860, IMG submission 152624) | Enriched cells from forest soil in Barre Woods Harvard Forest LTER site, Petersham, Massachusetts, United States -... | ecosystem: Environmental > Terrestrial > Soil > Temperate forest >...
GAAAGATCGGCTTCGGCGCTGCCGGGCGCACCCACACAAACCCGCTTGGCAATGTTGGTGAAGCAGAAACCACCGTTCGCCGAACGCTTCGCGACCACGGCATCCAAAGGATATTTGCTGGACCACTGACCGAGATCCCACGCCGGCTTGGCCGCTGCCGCTGCCCCGGTGATTGCGCCATATACGATGCGTTTGCCGGGTTTTGGTTCAAGCAACAGAAAGCCGTTTTGGAAATGCGGATCGGTAATCAATTCGCGCCCGGGCTCCTCCGCTCGAAGCAGCGTTGAACCAAGGATGCCAAACAACACGACCGCAATATAGGGCTTCCATTTCATTCTCATCGGCGTTGGGCGGATTTAATCAGACCAATCCGCTTGCGTCCAGTTAAACGCACAATAAGCGGCACCGGATCCATCGATAAACCGATGTCGCCCCTACGGGGCTTTTGTTTTATGAAGATCCCCGAGCTGCAAAGATGCCGCGCCTCTGGCGCTTTTAAAAACTGAGATGCCCCCACACTGGTTGCAGTTTGCCGCGTTGTGACTTTACGAGGCCGGGAGAAACCTTTATCCATAGTCGATGAAGCGCTATCAGTGGCTTTTATTCGATGCCGACGGCACTCTGTTCGATTACGAACAGGCGGAAGGCGCCGCGCTCCGGCAGGTTTTTTCAACGGTTTGGCGCAACATACGACCCCAATCACCTGGCATCCTACCAGAGCGTCAACAATGCGTTATGGCTGGCGGTGGAAAAGGGAGAGATAACGCCGGCTGTTGTGAAAGTGCTACGCTTCGAATTATTCCTCAAAAACATCGGGGTCGCCTACCCTCCGGATGCATTCAGCGCGAAGTATCTTGAGTGCCTGGCGGAATGTTCGGAACTGATTGAAGGCGCCGCTGAAGTCGTGCAGGGATTGCAGGGAAAATATCGCATGGCCATTTTGACCAACGGCTTGCAGGTCGTCCAACGCGGCCGGCTGGCCCGGTCCGCCATTCGCCAGCACATTGACGAGGTTGTTATTTCGGAAGAAATCGGTTTTGCCAAACCGGCCAAAGAGTTTTTTGACACGGCACTGGCCCGATTGGGAAATCCCTCCCGGCAAGACGCGCTCATGATCGGCGATGGCTGGGCTACGGACATCCTGGGCGCGGCCCGATATGGCTTGGATGTCTGCTGGTATAATCCCGCACGCAAGCCCCGTCCGTCCGATTGCGCGCTGACCCGCGAAATTGCCTCCTTGAGCGAATTGACGGAATGGTTGGGATAGATCATGCGTTTTGCACGTGTTTTTTGAATGTCCCTGCGGGACTTCTCGTCTAGTATGTTCCCATATCAATATGAAGGATTTTCGATTTTGGCGGTTCTGCATCATTGTCGGGCCGCTGCTTTTTTTATGCCACGGGGCCGCCGCGCAAACGCCGCAATGGATTTGGAACTCCACCAATCTGCCGGCAGGCAAACAATTCCTCTTCTTTCGCAAAACATTCATCGTCAAGAAGGAGATTCTTGCCGCCAAGCTCTCCACCGATGCCGATGACGGCGGCGAGTTTTTCATCAATGGGAAAAAGGTCGCCACCGTCAAGGATTGGAACAGTCCGGCCTACGTGGATGTCACCAAGTACCTTGTCCAAGGCGACAATGTCCTCGCTGCCTATTGCTCCAATACCGTGTCGGCGGCGGGCGTGATTGCCCGGCTGGAAATGACGACGCCCACGTCCGGCGCCTCCTTTTATGATCCCAAACAGCACGCCGGCTTGCGCTGGATCACCAACATCGTCACCGATTCCACCTGGCTCTGGGCCGACCATGTGCCGCAGGATTGGAACACGCTGGATTATGACGACGGGGCCTGGAAGCCCGCCATCAGCGAGGGCAAACTGGGCGTCGAGCCTTGGGGCAAGGTTTTTAAGACGCGCGAAGCCACCGCGGCGGAAGCCATTCATGTCATGCCCGGCTTCAAGGTCGAGCTGCTCCATTCCGCCGATCCTACCGAAGGTTCCTGGAGTTCCATGGCAGCGGATGACAAGGGCCGTCTCATCATTTCACCGCAATCGGAAGGCCAGTTGCTGCGCGTCACCATTTCCCACGGGCATGTCTCACGCATCGAATACATCGATCAGCCGGTCACTTCCGCGATGGGATTGCTTTACGCCGACCACAGTCTTTTCGTCAACGGCCACGGCCCCAAAGGCACGGGCATCTATCGTCTCCGCGCCAAAGGGGACAAATTTGAGCCGCCCGTCCTGCTGCGCAACATGAACGGCGAGGGCGAGCACGGTTCCCACGGCCTCGTGCTTGGCCCGGACAAAAAAATCTATGTCGTCTCCGGCAATTTTACCAAAGTCCCGGCGGACATTCTGCCCACGTCGCCCTTGAAAAACTATGCGGACGACCAGCTTCTGCCCCGCGCCAATGACGGCAAGGGTTTCGGCAACGGCCTGCTTCCTCCGGGCGGCTTTGTCCTGCGCATGGATATGGACGGGTCCAATGCCGAACTCTTCGCCGCCGGCACCCGCAACACCTACGACATCGCCTTCAGCCCGGACGGCGAACTCTTCGGGTTCGACAGCGACATGGAATGGGATTGGGGCGCCTCGTGGTATCGTCCCATCCGTGTCAATCATTGGATTTCAGGCGGGGATTACGGCTTCCGCGAAGGCACGGGAAAATTTCCGGAATATTATGAAGACACTTTACCGGCCAACCTGGATGTCGGCATCGGCTCGCCCACCGGCTTGAAATTCGCCACCGACAGCAACTTTCCCAAAAAATACCGCAGCGCCCTTTTCATGCTGGACTGGTCCTACGGCCGGATTTTTGCCGTCCATTTCACTCCCCACGGCGCCACCTACGATGCCACCATGGACACTGTCCTGCGCGGCATCCCGCTCAATCTCACCGCCCTGGATTTTGGCCGGGACGGCGCGCTTTATTTCATCACCGGCGGACGCGGCACGGAATCCGGCCTGTATCGCCTGACTTACACCGGCCCGAAAATCCGCGAGCCGGCCAAAACCAAGGACGAATTGGCGGACGAAGCCGACGGCAAAGAAGCGCGCCGCCTGCGTCATGATCTTGAATTTTTTCACGGCAAACGTGACCCGCGCATCATTGATGTGGTTTGGCCGAGCCTGTCCAGCGAGGACCGGTGGATCCGGTACGCCGCGCGCACCGCGCTAGAATTTCAGGATGTGGCCGCGTGGAAGGACCGCGCCCTGGCCGAGACCAACCCCTTCGGCGGCTTGACCGCGCTTCTGGCGCTGGCCCGTTGCGGCCCGCCGGAAACGCAGCGCGATTTGCTCATGGCCTTGAAGAAATTCCCGCTGTCCAGCCTGACCGAAGAACAAGAATTGCTGAAACTGCGCGTCATCGAATTGAGTTTCAGCCGCCAGGGCCGCCCCGCCCCCGACCTGGCCCAACTCGCCATCGAAAAACTGGATGCGCATTATCCCTCGGCCAGCGAGCCGGTGAACCGCGAGCTTTGCCAGCTTTTGCTCTATTTGCAAGCGCCCGACGCCATCACCAAAACATTGGCCCTGCTCGACAAAGCGCCCACCCAGGAAGAGCAAACCGCCTATGTCCTGCATTTGCGCACCATCACCAACGGCTGGACCATCGAGCAACGCCGGCATTATCTGGCCTGGTTCGATAAAAACCGCGACGGCATCCAGCATCCGCCCGAACTTTTGCAATACTTCAAGGAGGCCGGACGGGATTACAGCGACGGGGCAAGTTTGCCGACGTTCCTGACCAACTTTCTGCAAGACGCCATTGCCTCGTTAAATCCGGAAGAGCGCGAAGCCCTGGCCGATATGCTGCCCGCCGAAAAAACCAATGCCGCCCCCGCCGCCGCACCGACGCCTCACAAGCTGGTAAAAGAATGGAAGATGCAGGATGTTGAGCCGGATTTGGACAAGCTTAAATCGGGCCGTTCCTTCGCCAAAGGCCAGGCGGCTTTTACCGATGCGCAGTGCATTCTTTGTCACCGCTTCGGCAAGACCGGCGGCGCAGTGGGCCCGGAACTCGCCGCGGTCTCCAGCCGCCTCACGTCACGCGACATTCTCGAATCGATCCTCCTGCCATCCAAGGTCGTTTCCGAGCAGTATCAAAACACGATTCTTGAATTGAAAGACGGCGACGACGTCACCGGACGGATTGTTGAGGAAACGGATCAAAAGCTTGTGGTCATAACCGACCCAATTAAATTGACCAAAGTCGACGTGCGCAAAAGCGACGTCACCGGCCGGCACGCCTCCAAGATATCGCCCATGCCGGAGGGCCTGGTCAACTTCATGACCAAAGACCAGATTCTGGATTTGATCGCCTACCTCCAATCCGGCGGCAAGAAGACCTTTGCGGCGTTTAAGAAATAGCCGAACCGGACTTGACCGGCTTGTGAAACATGTTATACTTGGCGCATGAAAACGATCTCTATTCGGGATTTACGCCAGCGCTGGCCGAAGGCGGAGGCGGCATTGAAGTTGGAAAACGAAATCCTCATTACACGCGATTCCAAGCCGGTCGCAAAATTGGTCTGCCTTTCACCCTTGGCTGACAAACGTCCGCGCTGGAATGCTGAAGAGCACGCCCGGTGGCAGAAGAAGGTTTGCGGTGGAAAAATATCGTCCAGCGACGCCTCCCTGGCGCAAAGCCGCGCTGATCGCGTTTTCACCAGCAGACGTAAATGATCTATCTGGACACCAGTTGCCTGCTCAAGCTCTTGCGCGAGGAACCGGAAAGTCCAGCTGTGCGAGACGCAGTGGACGCCGAGGATCAGGTGCTGGTATCGTCCCTGGCTGAACTGGAAACGGAGGTGCAATTAAAAGCCGCCGCGATGGGCGGAGAGATTCGCCATAATCAGTGGCGGCAGCTTCAGGCACGACTCGTGGCCATGCGTAATTTTGATCCCTTCCATTTCCGCCCCCTGCCGTCCGCCGTTTTCTCCACAGCGTTGCGGCAACACCGGCATCCGCAGGCGGCTCATTGTCGCACGCTCGACCGGCTTCATTTGGCCGCGATGGAAGAATTAAAACTGAGCCGGGTCATGACGCTGGATAACGCGCAGGCAAAGGTTGCTTTGGCCCTGCATTACAAAGTCGTCCAACCTGGGAGGCCGTAACTGCCAGTCAAAAGTTGTCTGGTATTAATTCGGTGCCTGCGAAATCCGGATGAAAACATCGGGGCCGCAAATCGCATCCAGGCGGCCGAACGAAGTGGTATTGCCGGTTCCGGTCCCGGAGTACGTGTTGGTGTAACTCGGGACCGGCAACCAGGCGTCATTCACAAGGTTGGAGCTAAATTGCGGGATCAATTGTATCGTATTCGTTCCTCCGGAAAAGGTCAGGACGATGTTGGTTGTGGTCAACGAGGTCTTGCTGATGTTTGCCGTTGGTGGTGGCTGGGGCGGATTGACAGTGATAATTCCGTAAAATTTGTGGATGTTGCAAATATAATAAAGCGTGGTTGGGTAACCGGTGGAGGGAATGGCGAGGGTTATGGTTCCGGCACTGATCGCTTGCGAGCTGGCGCCGCTGTAATGAGAGGTGGTATTCGGGCCGGTACAAATGTCCACCGGATGAATGCTGGCGGTGTTCATGGTGATAATATAAGTCGCTCCCGCATTCAGGCTGAAATTCAAGCTGTCATCGACATTTGCATCCTGGCCCGGCTGCCCTGAACTTGTTCCATTGACCGCAAACGCAAAGGTGCTCGTCCCCGAGCTGGCAGGTGTTGTCACGGTGTAATTGGGCGGGGAAACGACGACTTGCGCATGGCCCGTTCCCGCAAGGCAGAGGCACAGCGTTACGGCCAGGATTCCGGCCCTTCGTTTGAATAATGTGGTTTTCATAAATATTGGTTTTTTTGCGGCGAGATTGACAACCGGCGTGCTTTCAAGTCGGGAGAACGACGTTGGAGCTTGTTCCACGGAAAGTCTTTTCCGATCCTGGCGCGGCGCGGGCCGACATGCCCGCGATGGATGGCGCAGATCCAATACTGCGTTTTCCATTGTGGAATTAATCGCAAAAGCGCTGTCATAAATATCTTCTCCCGTTAAGAGGGAGGAGCGGCGGGATTGTTCCAGTGAAAAGTTTCTTATTCTTTTCAGGAACAATTTGGCAGACCATGCCTCTTACACATGAATGCAGACGTATGCCAGGCGTGATTTTTGAGAGTCTTGTAAAGCAGTATTACGAGCCGCTCTACAAGTTTGCCTTCAGCCTGGCGCGAAACGAAGCCGACGCTTGCGACCTCACCCAGCAAACCTTTTATGTCTGGGCAACCAAGGGCCATCAAGTGCGCGACGAAAACAAAACCAAGACATGGCTGTTTACGACCTTGTACCGGCTCTTTTTGCAAAGCTACCGCAGGGAAACGCGCTTTCCACATGAACCGTTGGACGAAAAGGACGATCAATTACCCGTCACCCACCCCGTCATGGCCGATGACCTGGATTGGGAACAAGTGCTGGAGGCCCTGGGCCGCGTCGAGGAACATTATCAGGCGGCAGTGGCGCTTTTCTACCTCGAAGAGTGCTCCTACCGGGAGATTGCGGAAGTTTTGCAGGTTCCCATTGGCACGGTTAAGTCGCGCCTGGCGCGCGGTTTGGGACAATTGAAGAAAATCCTGACTCAAACCAGCGCATCCAGCCGCATTGGAAAGGCCCAACATGAATAACGATGAGGCAAAAAAAATTCTGGCCTTGTACCGGCCGGGAACGTCCGATCGCACCGATCCAAGTTTCATCGAAGCCCTCGAACGAGCCAAACCGCATCCGCCGCAGTCGCACTGGCAGGACAAGCCCGACCCCGAGCTGAGCCGTTGGTTTCAAGAGCATTGCGCCTCCCACCTCAGCATCCGGACGAGGTTCCTCAATATCCCCGTGCCGCCTGCGCTCAAAGACCGCATCCTGGCCGAACACAAAACGCACACCACCACAATTATCCCGTTCCGGCCCGTGCACATTCTTTCCGCCGCCGCGGTCGTGGCGCTATGCCTGGGTTTGACTGTCTTGTTCTGGCGATCCCATGGCCGGCAGGACGACTTCAACACTTATCGAAACCGCATGGCCCGGACAGCCCTGCAACTTTACAGCATGGCTTTGCAAAGCCATGATTTGCAGTCCATCAATACGTTTCTCGCCGGGCGCAAAGCCCCGACGGATTATGTTTTACCGGACGGCATGTTGAAGGCGCAGCCGGTCGGTTGCGCGGTTTTGCGATGGCAGGGCAAACCCGTGTCCATGCTCTGCTTCCGTACCGGGCAACCGCTTCCAGCCGGCCAGCAAACGGACATGTGGCTATTTATCATTGATCAAGCCTCGGTACGGGACGGCCCTACAACCTCCTCGCCCATCGTGGCCCAGGCTTCAACTCTGATGACAGCCACCTGGACCCGGGACGGAAAAACGTATATTTTAGCCACAACCGGCGATGAAGAATTTCTGCGCAAATACCTTTAGAACTATTTCAATCGGCACAACGAATCGCTGAGGAGTGGCAACGCTTGAAGGAATGGGAAATCGGCGCAAAGAGATAGAGGCGTTAATGGTTTTACACCGGGTCACTCCGGGCGGGGCAGTTGGGCTTGGCTCCGGCGCGAAACCGTGCAAAAACTCATTTTCTGACCTGACCGGAGTCTGAAGAACATAATGCCCCGATTTGCTATTGACTCGAGAGAAACGCATCAATATTGGTGTAGAATTCGTAGAAGGAATTGGTTGGCTTTTCAGTTAAGTCAGCGGGTGGATGGCGATCATCATGGGATATAGGATCGACATACTCATACGCCAAAACATCAAACTCCGGGTGCAGAGCAAACCGCGCCGGGAACAAGCCTATAATGAAGCCGTATGATTTTTGGCCATTCGGCATTATCCTTGGGCTTGTCGCCAGTTCGATAGCTTCTTCTTCTTTGGTTTGATATTTTGGATATTTTTTGTGGAACTGCTCGCGATCGTAGATCATTTTTTTGCGATTCTGCTCAAGATCGTTGATAAATTTGGTGCGGTTTGAAGGCCAAAACGAGCCCGATTCATACACTGCAAGAACAAAACAAGTAAAATTGCTTCCCTTGCGATTTTCGTAAGCCCGCACCCATTTGAACTTTCCGAGGTCGATGCTCTCATCACCATACCAAACATCGTCCGGAACATTGGTGAACATAGTCAGATGGGTGCTTTCAGGCAGACCGGCCCATTTTCTGACTTGATCCGGGCTGGGTGGACGAAGTCTCTCCAGAACAGCTTTGGCGTGTTGTTGCCATGCCATATAACAACCAAACAACCCGCCTCCCAGAACGAGCCCGACATAAATGAAGCGTTTGAACTTCATGATAGCTGGTTGCACACGCTCAATGACTGAACGGGCGGTGGCGGGCAAGTATAAGGCATGATTAATTTCCTTTTACCGTCATGTGGGTGATGACCCATTGGAAATCGCCTTGTTGACTGGTCGGAAGGTTGGTAAAAAGCACGGAGGCGGCGCCGTCCGGCATGGAAGGGGGCGTGGTGTCGGCGTCCTGCCAGTGATGCAATTCCGCGTGGCCGTCCACGAATGAAATATTGGCGCCCCCGCCATGATAGGAAGCCGGCAAACGCATCCAGGCGTTGGAATAAACCTTGTTGAGAAAATATCCGTCGTAGATCGTGTCCGGATGCTCTTCGATGAAAACAAAAATGTTCGCGGCCTGTGGCACGGAGGAGAGCTTGAAGAACTGGACGTATTTCGGATTGTTAGTGTTGACGCCGCTGAGCGTTATTTCCCCGGCGTCCCCGACGGATGCGTTCATCGAATAAGTGCGCGCGCGGTTCAGCCAGCCGGCGTTTTGCTGAATCGCGCTCAGGACGCTATCGGACGGGCAGTGAAAGATGGCGGGGGATTGGGCCTCATAATTGCCCAGGGCGGCGGCGGTGGTCACCAGCGCCGTGTTTGTATTGTCGGAATCGGTTTCCCAATTCAAAAGATCGCTGGCCCAGTTGATGTTCGTCTGCGCGTCGGCGCCGCCCATGTTGTAGGGAAAGTAACCCGCGTTGTCATCGCAATACATCAGGCAGGCCACGATGAGCTGCCGGGTGTTGTTCTCACAAATGGCTCCTTGCGCCTGCGCTTTCGCCCGCGCCAGTGACGGCAGCAACAGAGCCGCCAAAATTCCGATCACAGCAACCACCACCAGCAATTCAATCAAGGTGAACGCTCTCTGCTGCCAGGAATTTGACCGGTTCATACCGTAACAAAGGTTTAAGTCTCTTCCATCATGGCTACTGGGCATCTTTATACAGGAAACCCGCAAAAAGCAAAGCATCAATTTTCAGGCAAAGCGTCATGAACCGGGACGCGGATTGAAAACGATTGGATTGATATTTATGTTGGTCAACAACATCAGTGGGGCCTATGCTCGGCTGATGAGAAAATCTCTCATCCAATCGGGGCGAAAATGGATCCTGCCGCTCTGCCTGGTGTTACCGCTTCTGTGTACGGCTGAGCAATTTGTGGATCTCACCGCTACAGTCGAGGTGGACAGTTGGGACTATCTTTTCTTGAGTGATAAACAACGGGACCCCAAATCAGCGGACGCGCGGAGCATCTTTCACTCTTCAACTGTTTTCCATTGTGTGATAGGCGCTGATACCTGGTTTGTCGAGTGCCAGACCAAGGATCAAAAAAATTCATGCTGGTTCACCGGCAGCAATATTATCGAACAGGCCGTGGCTCCGTATTTCAAGCCATTCACGGTGATTGCTCCGTCTGTCGATGGGAATCCGGGCCGCCCGGTGCGTGTGACAGACCTCATGACCATGAATACAATGGCCAGGGTTTGCTGGCTCGCGTTCTGTTCAGGCTCATTTCTCAAACACGAGGGCCGCAAGATTTACCCGCCGAGCGACCTATGGAAGGAGTCCCGCCTGGTCAGCTCCGGCTGGTCGGACCAAACCACGGTATTCGAGGATGGCCTCGGCTTGCCGAAGAGCCTGACCCTCTTCACCACGAACAATCAACCCGTCGTCCAGTATCAGGCGCACGAGTCAACGAATGTGCTGGGCTGGAATTTCCCGTCGGAATTTTATCTGGTGCAATATATGCCGGACGGAATTAATGAGTGGAAATTACATATTACTGCAAAGGGCCGGATAACCGCGATCAAAGAAGGAACCATGCCTCCAGTTCCAAAAGAGGCGCTGAACCCTGATCGGGTTGAGAAATGAAACGATGCATCGCCATCTTAATGTTCGGGTCGTTGGTTTCCGTTTCGGCGCAGAGCGGGAGTTTCATCCGCATCAACCTGCTTGGTTATCAAACCCGCGACGTAAAATCCGCGGTCGCTTTTGGCGCGCAGCCGGTTGCCGCCACTTTTGAAGTCGCAGATGCGGACAATGGCGCAACGGTCTGGCATGGCGAAACCAAGCCTGTCACCGATGCCCAATGGGGCCAGTTTCATTATCACGCACAATGCGATTTTTCCGGGCTGCAAAAGCCCGGGCATTACGTCTTGCGCGTGGGCGCTGCGCAATCGGCGCGGTTCGCCATTGCGGACAATGTTTACGCGTCGTTGCCGGATGAATTGCTCGAATTCATGCGCGAACAGCGTTGCGGCTACAATCCCTTTCTCGATCAAACCTGCCACCCACTGGACGGGCGCACCGCCTACGGGCCGTTGACCAATGGAACTTTCGTGGATAGCACGGGCGGCTGGCACGATGCGGGCGATTTACTCAAATATCTTTTGACCTCCGGCAATGCCACGGCGCAAATGCTCCTGGCCTGGCGCGTGGCGGGCTGTTCGCAAATCTTTCATGACACCGTCCAGGCCAATGGCCGTCCCGGCAGCAACGGCGTCCCCGATATTCTCGACGAAGCCCGCTGGGGCCTGCAATGGATGTTGAAGCTGCATCCCGCACCCGATCAATTGTACCATCAGGTGGCCGACGACCGGGATCATGCCGGCTGGCGATTGCCCAAGGACGACACCGCGGATTACGGCTGGGGCAAGGGCAAAGATCGCGTGGTTTATTTTGCCGATGGCAAGCCTCAGGGACTCAAGAGTTACAAAAGCGAATCGACCGGCATCGCCAATCTGGCGGGGCGTTATGCGGCGGCGATGGCACTGGCCCATTTGGTGTTCAAGGAGCGCGACCCGGCTTTTGCGCGCACCTGCCTCCAGGCGGGCATTGAGGTCTATCGAATGGGGCGAACGAACGAAGGCGTGCAACAGGGCAATTCCTTCAGCGCTCCCTACCGCTACGCAGAAACCACGTGGACGGATGACATGGAATGGGGGGCGGCAGCCCTTTTCGCCGCCACGGGCGAAACGAATTATCTGGCCGACGCCAAACATTACGCCGCGCTGGCCGGATCCGAATCATGGATGGGCAAGGAACAAACCGGCCATTATCAATACTACCCCTTCATGAACCTCGGCCACTTCATGCTCTACGAATTCGCCGACGCCGCCTTGCAGCGCGCCCTGGCAGGATATTATCGCGAGGGCATCGAACGCTGCATCGCGGCGGGCGGGAAAAATCCTTTCCGCGTGGGTGTGCCGTTTATATGGTGCTCAAACAATTTGCTGGCCGCGTTGGTCACACAATGCGTGCTCTATGAACGCATGACCGGCGACCATCGTTACCACGAGTTCATGTGCGAGCAGCGCGATTGGCTGCTGGGCCGGAATCCGTGGGGGACCTCGATGTTCACCGGCATTCCGGAAGGCGGAATTTATCCGCATCATCCCCACCTGATGACGACCCAACTGACGGGGCGCCCGGTGCGCGGCGCGCTGGTGGATGGGCCGGTTTATGAGCGCATCTTCAAAAGCTTGAAAGGCGTCAGCGCCCAGACGAACGACCCCTTCGCCCCGTTCCAAAGCGAACTGGCCGTTTACCACGATGACTTGCACGACTATTCCACGAACGAACCGACCATGGACGGAACGGCCTCGGCGATTTTAATGTGGGCGCTGCTCTGCCTGGAGAATTGAAGATTCGGGCTTGGCCGGCAACGGAATGTGCGTCAAGCATTGCAACGTCAAAACCGAGGTGGCGAAACAGAGGGCGGCGCAGATCAAATAAGGAAAGGAAGCGTGGACCACAAAGAGACTGGCGGCGAAAAGCGGCCCGGCGATGCGCGCCACGCTGCCCACTCCCTGCGTCACACCCATGGTCGCTCCCTGCTCGTTGGCAGGCGTCAGCATGGAGATCATGCCGAAGACGGGCGGGCGGGTCAGGCTGGAACCAATCGCAAAAATTCCCAGGCCAACCAGCAGCATGGCCCACGTCCTTAAAAAAGGCAGCAGACCAATGCCAATCGCGGCCACGAAAAGTGTGGCGGCGATCAACTTCGGTTCGCCAAGCTTCTTGACCATCCGGCCAATCATGCCCGGGCTTTGCACAGAAGCGCCAATCACCCCGCAATAGGCAATCAGCCACGACACCGTGGTCAGGCTTTTCGTCGTGTCGATGTCAAAATTTTTAATGATGAGCAGGCCGATGGTGACTTCAAAACACGTGAAGCAAAATGTCGCCAGAAAAAAGATGCCGATGAGCAAATTGAGGCGCGGCGTCCGCAGGGTGTGCAGCCATTGCTCGATATGAGGACGCTGGATGACGCTGTGCTCGGCGGGTTTCCAACTTTCACCCAGCCAGATGAAAGCCGAAATAAAATTAAGCGCACAAAGGCTGGCGGCGGTCCAACCGGGCGCAGTTGGACTAATTTTGCTGCTAAACCCGCCCAGGACCGGCCCGAAGATAAAGCCCAATCCGAAAGCCATGCCGACCAATCCCATTTTTGCCGAACGTTTTTCCGGCGGCGTGATGTCGGCGATGTAAGCCTGGGCCACAGTGATGTTCGCCCCGCAGATGCCGGCGAACAATCGCGAGACAAATATCACCGCCAGCGCGACCCTGGCATCAGACAGGCCGGAACCGATGGCGAAAATGACATAGGAAAGACACGCGCAACAGGTGCTGGTCAGCAGCACCGGCCGCCGCCCGATCCGGTCCGACAACCGGCCCCAGATGGGCGCGAAGATGAATTGCATAAACGAATAGGCGCTGACAATCGCGCCAATCATCCAACCTTTGGCATGGAATCTTTCGCCGTAAATCGGAATCAGCGGCAGGATCAAGCCGAACCCGATCAGGTCGATGACGACGGTCAAAAAGATGATGGAAATGGAACGTTTCTTCATTTCATGGCGGGCCTCGCGCCCGTGCGCACTATGCAGCATGTCCTACTTCTGCACAATCTCCATATCCTCCCCCTCCGCTCTTTGCAACCGGGCCCGGGCCACGGAATAATCGTGCAACGCCTGGGCCTGCGTGGTGCGCGCCTGGGTCAGTGCGGTTTGGGCGCTGAGCACATCCAATTGCGTGCCGCTCCCCGCCGTCATGCGCGTTTCCGCCTGGCGCAACGCCTCCTCCGCCTCTTCCTGCACCGTTTTCTGCGACTCCAACACTTCTTGCGCCTCGATGAAATTGGAATACGCCGTGCGCACTTCCAATTCAATCTGCCGCCGCGATTCGTCCACATCGAGCCGGGCCTTCTCGTAATTCGCCCGGGACTCCATGATTTTGCCGCGGGTCAATCCGCTGTCAAAAATGTTCCAACTGACTTGCGCCCCCGCCGTCCAGCCGTATAAATCGTCGGCTAAATTTTTTTCGTAAACCGGACTCTGCCATTGATAACCGCCAAAAATTTGCGCGGTCGGCTTGAAACCGGCCTTGGCCCGCACCACGTCCTCCAGGCGCAAGGCTTCGGCCTTGCGCAACGCCGCCAATTCGGGCCGTTTTTCCAGGGCGCGGGCCAGCGCGGCAGGCAGGTCAATGGCAAGCGGGCTGGCTTGCAAGGTATCGCTCAACTGCAACGGCACGTCTTCCCAGATGGTTTGGGGCAGGTTGCAGCCCAGCAAATTGAGCAGGTTGTTTTTGCCGATGCGATAATCGTTCCGGGCTTGAATCAGGCGCGGGGTTTCATTGGCCAGTTCCACGTGGGCGCGCAGCACGTCGAACTGCGGCACCGTGCCGGCTTGAAAACGCTTCCGCACGTCTTCCAATTCATGTGTCAATAGTTTGACAGACGCCTCGTTGACGGCAATCTGCTCTTTCGCCACCAGGACATCGTCATACGCCACGCGCACGGCCAGCAGCGTGTCGGCCAGCAGCGCCTGGTAATTCAGCAGCGCCTGTTGCCGCGTCAACTTGGCGGAACGAAAGGAGGAAGTCATGCGTCCGCCCTGGTAGATGGATTGCTGGACGCGGATGTCGCTGTTCCAATTTTGATTGGGGATTTGCACGAAACTATTGTATGGCGCCGGCAACGGAAATGTCTCCACCAGCGAGGGCTGGTCCCAGTTGTAACCGCCCCCGGCCGACAGCGTGGGATAAGCGATGGAGCGCAATTGCACGACCACGCCATGGGCGGCTTCCAAGTCGGCCTTGCCTTTGAGGATGGAACTGTTTTGGCGCAACGCGACATCCACCGCCTCGGCCCGCGAAATCGGATGCGAGAAAAGATTGGTGGCATCCGTCTGGGGCGGTTGGGCGCGGGCGGTGCAGGCCGCCGCGACAACCCCGAGCATCAGCGCCGAAATGTTTACTGCGTTCTTAATCTTAATCCTAATCTTAATCTCCTGTTTTTTCGCAAAGAACCGATTCATTCGGATTATGATTAAGATTTAGATTAAGAACTGGAACCGCCAGTTCACACGCCGTCAATCAAAGGCGTGGCCGGCGCAGCAAAGGACGTCGCGCACCTTGTGGCGCACCAGTTCCTTGACCTTGGTGCGGGCGGGACCGAGATATTTGCGGGGATCGAATTCCTTTGGATTCTCGACAAAACATTTGCGGATGGCCGCCGTCACAGCCAGCCGGAGGTCCGTGTCAATATTGACCTTCGTGCAACCCACGCGGCGAGCGACCTCGATGTCCGCTTCCGGCACACCAGCGGTTTCCTCGCCCATTTTTCCGCCGTATTTATTGATTTCCTCGACAAGGTCCTTGGGCACGCTGGAAGCGCCGTGCAAGACCAGGGGATAATCGCCCAAACCGGCGTCCATCAAGGCCTTTTTAATGGCGCGCAGGCGATCCAAGTCCAGATGCTGTTCGCCCTTGAATTTATAGGCGCCGTGCGAATTGCCGATGGCGACCGCCAGCGAATCCACTCCCGTCTGCCGGACAAACTGGACGGCTTCCTCAGGATGCGTGTAAACGCCGCCCTTGCTATAGCCGCCCCCTTCTTCGCCGTCGTCATGTTGCGCGCCGACGAGCATGCCCAGTTCCCCTTCAACGACGCAGTTGTGTTTGTGGGCGTATTCGACGACACGGCGGCAGACCTCGGCATTTTTTTCGAAAGGCTCATGGCTGCCATCGATCATCACGCTGGTAAACCCCTCGTCAATGCACTCCTTGCACAGCTCAAAAGAATCGCCGTGGTCGAGGTGAACGGAAATGGGAATGTTGGATGTGCTGATCGCAGCCTCGATCAGCTTTTTGAGATAGACGGGGCTGGCATATTGCCGGGCGCCTTTGGAAATTTGGAGCATGACGGGTGCCTTCTCCTCCTCGCAAGCTTCGATAATGGCTTGCAGCAACTCCATGTTATTAACGTTAAAGGCCCCGAGGGCGTATTTGCCCTTGAGCGCCTTGGCGAACAAGTCTTTGGTATGTGTCAGTGGCATATTTCTTCCGCCAACGCGCGTGGCGCGTCATCCGGGCTGCAATATTAGACAAGGGGATGTGAAAAGGGGAAGGGAAAAAAATCAGGGCGCGGTTGATTTTGGTTTTACGCCGGGACATTCTCAGTCCAGACTGTGGCCCGCAAATATCTTATGCAGAACGATTACGCCGTTTCGGCCCATTGGCAGGAAAAGTTCGACGAGGAAAAAATGCGCGCCTGGGCGCAGGAATTGCGCCGGCAGTTGCGCGCCCCCCGCGTCTCACTCGGGCTGGTCTTTATGACGCCGCACTATTTCGACTCCGCCGCGCAAATCCTGGAGGTCCTCCGGCTCCATGCGCAAATTCCTCTCCTGCTCGGTTGCTCCAGCAGCAGCCTGATCATTGGCGCGCAGGAGATCGAAGATCAACCCGGCTTGGTCGTGTCGCTCCTGGCCTTGCCTGGCGCTGAACTGCATGGCGTCCATTTTACCCAGGAACAAGTGGAACAAGCCAGCGGCCCCGCTTACTGGCACTCGGCCACGGGCTTGACCCCCGACCAAATCAACGGCTGGCTCGTCCTGGCCGATCCTTTCAGTCTGGATGCCGAAACCTGGTTGCGCGGCTGGAACGACGCCTTCCCCAAGAAACCAATCCAGGGCGGACTGGCCGGCGGCGAACCCGGCGAGCACGGCGTCCAGCTTTATCTGGATGGCCAGGTCTTGGAAGGCGGCGGCGTGGCGGTCGCATTTGGCGGACAGGTTGAATTGCTCAGTGTTATTTCCCAGGGTTGCACGCCGATTGGCGAGACGTGGACGATTACCAAGGCAGACAACAATTTCATCCATGAAATCGGCAACCGCCCCGCCTACGAAGTGCTGGCGGAAACATTCAACAAACTTTCCCCCGAGGAGCAGCGCAAAACCAGCGGCAATCTGTTCATTGGTTTGGTCGTTAACGAATACCTGGAGGATTTTCATCGCGGCGATTTCCTGGTGCGCAACATCCTGGGCGGCGACCCCAAATCCGGCAGTCTTGCGGTCGGGGCCCTGCCGCGCCAGGGCCAGACCATGCAGTTTCAACGGCGCGACGCGGCGGCGGCGACCGAGGACATGCATGAATTGCTCAACCGCCTCACGCCCCGGCTGGAGGGCCGGCCGGTCTATGGCGGCTGCCTGTTCAATTGCAACGGGCGCGGCCACCGTCTTTTCGGCCATCCCAACCATGACGCCGGCCTGGTGCAGGAAAAAGCGGGCCCGCTGGCGTTGACCGGATTTTTTTGCAACGGCGAAATCGGGCCGGTGGGCCCGCGTAATTTCCTGCACGGCTACACGGCCTCGCTCGCGATCTTTGCCGGCAAACCGTGATCCCGCCGTCAGCCGTTGATGTCCCGCATGGTCTCGAGTTGCTGTTCGATCGCTTTCTTGACCAGGACGGCGCGCGCCACGGCGTTGGCCTGGGTTTCGCCCACGAAAGTTTTCATCTTGACCTTGAGCGCCGCGGCCACGTCCCCGTTGCGATCGCGCAAGGGCAGCGTTATTTCCACCGTGCCGTGTTCCTTCAAATAATAAATTGAGCCGCGCTCGATCACAGCCGCCTCCGTTTTCGTTCCCACCGCGCCCAAATCATGCTCGTCAATGGCGCCGATGACCACGGGCAGGCCTTGATTCTTGCTGGCATAGACTTTCAAGCCGCGCAGATGCGGATATTGTTTGATGATGTTGTTGATGACGATCTGGACATACGGCACCCGCGGGGTGTATTGGACGCGCGCGTCCACAAAATAACATTTGGTATCGGCTTTGCTCCAAAAGCCGATTTTTCCGTTTGAAAACGTGGTGTCATTGATGGCCAGGTCGTTGGTGGGCGCACCTTCCTTGGCCGGAGGGATGGCCAGCCGGCCATCCAAATAACAGCGGATCTGGTTGCCCGAACATTCGATCCGCAACTCCCGCCAGACATCCTTGGTCATGGGCAGTTTTACGCCGATGCCGTTTCCCACGTAACTCTGGCCGTTCACCACCTTGTACCAAAGCAGATTTCCTTCCGTGCTGGCCCGGACCACGTAATAATTGCTTTGGTCCTGCGCCCGGAAAACCACTCCAGCCGACGGATCAACTATGCCCCCGGATATCTTGAAACGCGTGGTCAGCGTAAAATCGTTGAAGATTTCATTGGTGAAAAGCAACACGGGACATTGATCCTCCTCCATGTTGAAGGATTGAACGGACAGGGCGGCGCGTGTAGTGTTGTTCCCCGGCGCGTTGGGTTCGAGGGGTGCAAGCAGCGGCGGCACCTGCTCTTCCACGACCTTCCATTGCGCCGGTTGGCCCTGGCCTGTCACCAGGCTGGCAAATCCCGGCGGCGCCTGGTCCAGCGTGTCCTTGCTGAAATCAAACTCAATCTGGGACGCGGAAACGCCCATGGCAAGTCCGGCGATGAATAGGACAAGGTTGTGCTTTAACATGTCCACCCACCGTAACAAAAACCCCGCCATCAGCAAGCGCCTGTTTTCCCTCTCTTAATCTTAATCCTAATCGTAATCTTAATCCTCTTAATCGTGAGGAGATTAAGATTAGGAAAAAATCGCGCTCAATAGATCATGTCCGCCACCGTCCGCCCCGCCGGAATAAACGGAATGACGTGCTCGGTGTAGGGGCAGATGACATCCAGCACATACGGCTGGTCGGAATCCAGCATCTTTTGCATGGCGGTGCGCAGGTCCTTTTTATACATGACGCGTTCGGCCGGCACGTTGAAACTCCGGGCCATGGCCACATAATCGGGGTAAATCCGCCGCCGGTGCTCCGGGTCGCCCAGATAGGTATTGCCGCGGTTCCCCTCGTAAAAACTGTCCTCCCATTGCACCACCATTCCCAAGTGCTGGTTGTTCAGGATCAGGGCTTTGGCCGCGATCTTTTCAATGTGCGCCGTGGCCAGTTCCTGCACGTTCATCAGAAAGGAGCCGTCGCCGTCGATGTCCACCACCTGCCGGTCCGGACAGGCCACTTTCACGCCCATGGCCGCCGGATATCCAAAGCCCATCGCCCCCAACCCGGCGCTGGTGATGAATTGCCGGGGCGAGCTGTATTTATAATATTGACCGGCCCACATCTGGTGCTGGCCCACGCCCGTCGTGATCAGCGCCTCGCCCTTGGTCAGTTCATAAAGCATCTCGATGGCCATCTGCGGCAGGATCACTTCGGATTCGCGCCCTTGCAGGTGGTCGCGCATGTGCTCGGACTGGGCCACTTCCTCATTCACTTCATAGTGGAACGGGGCGCGCTGTTTCCATTCCTCAATTTGCGCCTGCCAGGCCGGGAATTTTTTCGGCATCGGCCGTTTGCGCACCATTTCGTTCAACCGGCCCAGCGCGTATTTGATGTCGCTTTCGATGGCCAGATGGACTTTGCGGTTTTTGTTGTGCTCCGATTGATCGATATCCACATGCACAATCGTCCCCGTTTTGCAAAACTCCTCCACTTTGCCCGTCACCCGGTCGTCGAAGCGCACGCCAAAAGCCAGCAGCAGGTCGGCGCCCGGTTTGATTTTCACCATCGGTTCGTCCAGGCTTTTGCGCTGCTTGAATTCGCCGCTCACCGCCCAATTGGCCGTGGCGCTGCCGTGCATGCCCAGCCAGCGCATGGACAAAGGATGCGTTTCGGGAAACGCGCCGCAACCCATGATGGTGGTCGTCACCGGGATGCCCGTGGCCTCGGCAAATTGCAGCAATTCGGGGGCGGCGTTGCCCGTGATGATGCCGCCGCCGCAATACAGCACCGGCCGCTCCGCCTTGGCAATCAAACCGATGATCTCATTGAGCGCCAGGTCGTCGGCCTTTTTGTCGGGATCATAGCCGCGCAAATGGATTTCCTTGGGCCAGACCGGCTGCGTTTTGCTGATTTGCAGGTTCTTGGGAAAATCGATCACCACCGGCCCCGGCCGCCCGGAGGTCGCGATGTAAAAGGCCTCCTTGACGATGCGCGGGATGTCGTTTACGTCGGTGATCAAATAACTATGCTTGACGACAGGCAGGGTCATGCCGAAAAAGTCCGTTTCCTGGAAACCGCCCTTGCCAATCATGGCTTGCGGCACCTGGCCGGTGATGGCCACCAGCGGCACGGAATCCATGTAAGCGTCGGCCAGGGCCGTGACCAGGTTGGTCGCGCCGGGCCCGCTCGTCGCCATGCAAACACCCGCCTTGCCCGTGGCGCGGGCGTAGCCTTCGGCGGCGAAGGACCCGCCTTGTTCATGGCGCGGCAAAATGGTGCGAATGGTGGAGCGGGTCAGGGCCTGATGAATTTCCATGCTGGCCCCGCCGGGATAGGCAAAAATGACCTCCACGCCTTCCCGTTCCAAGGCCCGGACCAGGATATCGCGGCCCAACATGGGCTGGCCGATTTCCGCCTTGGGCGCCTTGGGCGCTGTTGCTTTTCGTTTTTCAAGTTTTAGTGCTTTCATAAAGTTATTTGACTGGTTGTTATGCCAATAAAAAACCCACGGCCGTTTACAGCCGTGGGTTTTTTGTCGAAATTTATCTTAAACGCGACAAGCCCCCACGGCGCGGCCATCTACGACGACGACCACGTTTACAACCAAAACTTGCAGCGTTTTATATAACATTGGGACAAGATTACTTGAACCGGCCAAACCCGTCAAGCAGGTTTTACAGCCCCTTTGGGAAAGGCTGGAAGGAACGGGACTTGCCGGATCTGCGCAAAGGGTATAAAGGTAAGGTGGCGCTGGCGCGCCGGCTGCGGCACGAAACGACGATGAGCTTAAAATGGATAGCACAGCGGCTGCACATGGGCAGTTGGACTTACGTCTCCAATTTGTTGCATGAAAAACGACAAGGCTAATTTTGTGTCAATAGTGAGGACTGACACCTGCATAATTCTTATGTTGCTCCCGCATTATGTCACAAAATGCCAAAATCCCACATCCATTGAATGGAGGTCTTTTTACAACACGAAACCCGCATAAACACTGGTCAAAACGCGTGTCAGCGGTCGTTTTGTCAAGTATGTTTTTCCTTGATAGGCACAAATAATCAGGCTTTTTTAACCACGTGCGGCGTTTATTGCGGCAATGATGCCTTCCTTCTCCTGCTGCTCGAAATACCACCAGTTTGTGCTCCAAACACGATGGAACCGCCAGCCGAGTTTTTCCAAGACGCGCTGCCTCGCACGGTCGCGCGTCCGTGCGACAAGTGAACTGTGGTAAGCCGCACCGTCACATTCGATGGCGAGAATATTTTTCCCACGCTCCTTGACAATGATGTCGAGTCGGAATTTGCCAGCACCATATTGACACTCAATATCGTAGCCTTCGTTCTCCAAAAATTCCACAACTTGTTCCTCGAATGGCGATTCGCAATAGACGATGTTTGAAACCCCATCATTTCTCCGCTCAAATCTTTTACTGCCGATTCCAAATGTGCGGGCTTGTTCTGTATTTTCCAACTCAGCGAGAAAATCTTTTAGACAATTGAAGCCTCGGCTCTGCGCGTTTGTTGCCAAAAGATCAGCAACTTTCAGAGAAGAGACAATTATCATTCCGCTCCGAGAGCGCGTGATGGCGACATTCAGGCGGCGTTCGCCACCGCTTTTATTCAACGGGCCAAGCACAGATGCGTTGAACTGTCCGGTGGCGTTTTTCCCGTAAGTCAGACTCAAGATGATTCGATCCATTTCGTCGCCCTGTACAGTTTCTAAATTCCTCAAAAAGAATTTTGACTCGTCGGAACAGAACGCATGTACTTTCTCGGAAGAAGACAATAGATGTTCTTCAATAAGTTCCATCTGTGAAATATTCATCGTGACGACGCCAAGGGATTTTTTGGGATGTTCACGGACGTGTAGTTCAATGAGTTTGACGACTTCTTTGGCTTCTGTCGGATTGTTTCGGTGCCCCGATTCCGAATAAATGGCGTCTGGAATATAGTGTAATCGCCTGCCGATGCCGCTAATGTGTGCCGGTGGATACATTTCCAATTTTCCATCGTAAAACCAATCATTAGAAAAGCGGATGAGGTCGGGCGTTTCACTGCGGTAGTGCGACATCAACATCACTTGTGTCTTATTCTCTGCAAACACGCCGCCGAATTCTTCCAGGAGGCTTTCGCTGACGCCAAAATCTTCTGCTTCTGCTTCAGGGCTGGCAAAGCCAGCGAAGAAATCCGTAGGTGGCAGTTGGTTTTTATCGCCGACGATGATGATTTGCTTCCCAAACGACATGGAGAGCAAGCCATCCAGCACACGAATTTGCGAAGCTTCGTCAAAAATCACCAAATCGAATGGGACTCCATGCTCTTCAAAAATCTTTGAGTCAACCAGGTTTGCCAGAGATGTTGGACTCATCAACCAGCAAGATTTGGCCAGCAAAAGATAATCCAAGTGAGCGTTGGCTAGCTCGCGAACCGTACCGCGGACTCGTTGCAAACTTGCCAGTCGTCGGAGCTCGGATTCACTATGAGCAGCGCTATCCGCGGCTTTTTCCATTTGTTCGGCTAAATTTGCCTTTAGATGATCTATTATCCACGAAACCAGTTTTTCATCGTGTTCGGTGAACGCTTTCAACGTTTGCTTAAATTCCAGTCCATGCGGCTTTGCAATCGGATCGCACAGGTGGAGCAGGTTGAAACAAAACAATCGCTGTGCTTGCTGCGGCTTTACTGTGCTCTCGAGAATCCTGTTCCAAAGAGCTTTGATCTCAGGAAACGCCGAAATCTTTTGCTGCCAGCGTTTCTTTTCTAACCACAATGGATGCCGAGGTAATTCACATAAAATTTCCATGATAAGCGTCGAGAGCGAGTCGTAATCAGTCAATTTTAAAGTGCTGCCCGTAAAAAAGCTTTCCAAAACCAAATAGTCTTGTTTCAACGCAGCTTGGTGATTTTGTAAATGGTCACGCAACTTCGGCCAAAGCGGGCTATCAATGTCCAGTTTTTGGCGGTCGCGCAGACGTTCAAATCGATCTCGCCACGCAATAATCGCATGCAACCATTTCCAGTCAGGCACGGTCTGATTTAGTGACGACAATTCTAAATATTTTGGTAACGGCACGAGTTGTTCTTGGCAGAAAGCGAATTCTTTTTGAGCCGCAAACGCCGCGTTGATGGAATTGGTTCGGTCGCCTTCTTGCTTTTCGAAAGTTTGAAGAAATTTTTGGATGCGTTGCCGCGAAGCGTCATAAAACTTCAACGCCTCTTCTAAGTCATCCGTCTGCTGTCCTTCTGGTAAAACTAGCGTGTCCAATTCGGAAAGAAGGGCTTCCACACTGACAAGCAAGTTTGCATTGGCTGATTCCCAAAATGTTTGCCAATGTGCGTTGCCTATTTCGAATAAATCATTCCTTTCACGCACTCGTTCCACAATGGCGGAAACGTTTTCCAGCGCCCGAACTTCTTCGCGCGAAAGGTAGTTTTCGATATGGTTGGAATTTTCATGAGCCACCGCGAGATACGCTGAAGTCAAATGCTTCAGAACAACATGAGTCTCAGCGGCTGACCGTAACGAACCCATTGTGTGAAATGCTGTGACGGCATGAAGCGTGACCTCTTGCCACTGCTTGAAGCCGCGGGTAGGAATGGTTGGAAAAACTTGGCGAAGCGCATATTTGCATTTGCGGTCATTGACAAAATTCACGCAATAGCTAACGAGGTTGAATCCGTGTTCCGCCTTTGATGCGATATGTTGCCAATGTGTTGATGCAACACGCTCGAGTGCGACGAAGTGCAAAGGCAAAGGAGAATTTTTGGTATGGTTCGCGCACGCTTGGAAATGAGCCTTCCAGCCCGCAACTGTAAGAACTGGCGTTGTATCTGGTTTCCACCAACTGCGAGGAATAGTTGTTCCAAGAGAAGCCATTGATAGAACCGCTTGCAATTGTGCACGGCGAATCTTAATCAATGGCGAATAAACCAAGCCGATTTGATCACAGAGTCGACGATAGTGTTTTTGGCTAGCTTCGATTTTGTTGTGCTCATCTTTGTGATAATTTTCCCGTTTCGACAAATCTTCCCACGACTTCGCACCTTCAGCAGCGAGCAAAGCTTCCGCTTCGTTTTTGGCGTTAGCCGAATACATTTCCTCCAATGGGACAGGATGGCGAGCAGCAATGATTTTTTCACGGCGTTCCCATTGCGAGTTTAAGTGATTTACTTCTTTCAAGCTAACCTGCTCATTTCCAACTAGCTTTGCATGACAAGCTGGCTTGTCCAAAACGGTCATTACAAGCGCGAGAACACCTGTCACGTAACCATCGGAACTTAGCGGAAGCTCAATTCCAACAGACGCTGCCCATTCTCTGGCAAGCTGAAGCGATTCAAGCTGTGTCAAAATTTTCCTCACCAAGCCTTGTAGTTCATTCGTAGCATTCGGGTTGTCGTCAAAACTTTCCACGCGGACATTATTCCAAACGTGTTTATTATCCGTTAGAACTCCGGCAAGATCAGGCCATTCCCCGAGGCTGCTAAGTAATTTGGTTAGCCTCTCTTTGGAAAGTGACTGCCAGTTTAAAATCGGAATATTGGGAATATTCTGCAATTCTTTCCGCAACTGAATCATTCCCGCCAACGCTTCGCGTTTCGCAACTTGCAATGAAGGATGGGCGATTGTGCGGCCAAACTTCACTCGCTCATTGAGAGTCTTGCGTCCCTCTTGCAATTCGGTGAATGGATAAACGCGCGCCTTTTGCCAGGGAGGGAATTTGTCTATCGCTTGTTGGAGAAACTCTCGTTTATCCAAATCTTCGTCGTGAAGATTCAAAAGAGCAGGTTTGAGCCCGCAATCGGAAAGCCGTTCTTCAACTTGAACAATTGCGGCTTTTTTGTCACAAACCAACAACACGTTTTTTCCTTTGTAGAGTGCATTGCTAATGATGTTGGCAATCGTTTGCGATTTGCCAGTGCCAGGAGGGCCTTCAACTTGAAGGCTGTAACCCTTATCTGAAAGCTGAATGACTCGCAATTGACTGTCATCGCACGGCAGCGCAAGCCCAAGCTCTTCCAAACCGTCGTCAGTGATTTCTCCCATGTCCGCCACCTCTATTTTGCATCCTGCAGTCTTTGCTTGGACAACTGGATTCTTTGCCAGCGCCTGTCTCAGCGGTGGATCAGTTAAACGCTTTTGAACAACCATCTGCTGACTGCTGAAAAGCCCAACATAGCTGTCATTTGTTACCTGTGACGCGCGATTCCCCAGTTGAGCTTCGACCCAATTTGTTGCTTGAACCGGATCGTTTTCGACGGATGTCGGTACTGAAATCGTTAATGCTCGAAGATGCGCATGTAACACGGGATTAAATTGCCAAGCTTCATCTTCAGCAACGACCACCTTGATTTTGTCTCCGCTGGTTTGAAATGAAGCCCGTTTAAGACAAACGGGGAAAAGTTGTTTGCGCTGTTTCCCATCCGTTCCCCCAGCAATAATCATTTCCACGGAGCCGGAACAAACGAATGCGCAATGCTCACCGCGCTCGCGAATACGCGTCTGGTAATTCTTATGTAGATTACGAGCAATTGGATCAGCCATCGTGCCGATGGCCAATGTGCCGCCATTGACAAGAGAACCAAACTCATCCGGTTGCAAAAACCGAAACCGTTTGACCGGCATTTTTACCAACGGATTGGTTAATCCCTGCGCCGTGGACTGCTTTAGCCACTTTTCCAAGTATTCAGCGAACGTCGGCATTTCGTAGACATTAGATCAAAATGCCGGAACGGGACAATACTCATCTGCTGACAGTTTCGAGACAAATTACTATGTCTGGTGATGGGTTTTCCGGACCAATCATACACATCCCTCCTTTTGCCTTTCTTTTCGCCATAGACCGCTTATAGCATACCACCCGCAATATGAATAAAACACTGTCGTGCAGCGCTCTCTGTCTCATCCTGACCCTTCTTCCCGCGGCGTCCGAGCCGGTGGTCAAACCACCTTTGGACCCCGTTAAATTGCGGAAAATCGATGCCGCCATTGATCTGGCCATCGATGAACGCCGCCTGCCGGGCGCCGTCCTCTGGGTGGAACACGGCCCCGATCATTATTGGAAGGCTTACGGCAATCGCTCCCTTGTCCCCACCGACGAAGTCATGACGCGCGACACCATTTTTGATGCCGCATCCGTCACCAAGGTTCTCGCCACCGCCCCCGCCGTGATGATTCTCTGGGAGCGCGGCAAGATCAGACTGGATGAGCCGGTCCGCTACTACATCCCCGAATTCACCGGCGACGGCAAAGAGAAAATCACCGTGCGCCAGCTTTTGACCCATACTTCGGGATTGACGGAAGATGTCAGCGCCACGCCCAAATGGCAGGGCACGGAAGCCGCCATCCGCCTGGCCGCCGCCACCAAACTCAGAGCCCCGCCCGGCACCCAATTTCGCTACAGCGACATTAATTTCTTCCTGCTCGGTGAAATTGTCGCCCGCGTTTCCCACGAGCCTTTGAATGTGTTTTGCGCCAAGGAAATCTACCGGCCCTTGAAGATGGTTGACACCGGCTATCTGCCCGACCGGGACAAAATCCCGCGCATCGCCCCCACCGAGATGACCGACGGCGTCATGCTGCGCGGCGTGGTGCATGATCCCACCGCCCGCATGATGGGCGGGGTGGCCGGCCACGCCGGCGTCTTCACCACCGCGTCCGACCTGGCCCGTTATGCCCGCATGATGCTCAACCTCGGCGAATTGGACGGCGTGCGCATTCTCAAGCCGGACACTGTCAAGATGATGACCAGCGTGCAAACCCCGCCCAGCCTCAGCGACCGCCGCGGTTTTGGCTGGGACATTGATACCGGCTACACCCGCCTGCGCGGCGATCATTTTCCGCTGGGTGGCTACGGCCATACTGGTTTTACCGGCAATGCCCTCTGGATTGATCCGTTTTCCAAGACCTTTTACGTCTTTCTTTCCAATCGCGTCCACCCCAACGGCAAGGGCAACGTCCTCAAACTTTACCACACCGTTGGCACGCTCGCCGCCGAAGCCGTCACGGACTTCGATTTTAACTTTGTGCCCAACGCCCTCGCGCCCTATCCGCGCCACCACAAGGCCGCAACCCCGGAGACCGCCCCCAAGCCGGCCACCGATGTGCCCCACGTCCTCAACGGCATCGATGTTTTGGTCAACGAGAACTTTGCCCCGCTCAAGGGCTTGCGCATCGGCTTGATCACCAATCCGACGGGCAAGGATTGGCATCGTTATCCGACCATTGACCTCCTGCGCAACGCCCCGGGCGTCCAGCTTAAGGCGCTGTTTGGGCCCGAGCACGGTTTCTATGGCAACTTCGACGAACCGGTCAGCGACGCCGTGGACGAACATACCGGTCTGCCCATTTACAGTCTCTACGGCACCAACCACGCCCCGACCACCGCCCAAATGGAACAACTCGATGCCCTGGTCTTTGACATCCAGGACGTCGGCTGCCGCTTCTACACTTACACCTCAACCCTCGGCCTGGCCATGGACGCGGCCAACAAGGACGGCCTGAAGTTCTTCGTCCTCGACCGCATCAATCCCATCAACGGCCTGATGATTGACGGCCCCCTGCTCACCGGCAAAACCGGTTTCGTAGGCTACCACCCGGTGCCCGTGCGCACCGGCATGACCGAAGGCGAACTGGCCGGCATGTACAAAGCCGAGCGCCATTTTGACAATCTCGACTTGACTGTTATTCCGTTGCAGGGCTGGAACCGGGACCAGTGGTACGATGAAACCGGCCAGCCTTGGATCAACCCCTCCCCCAACATGCGCAGCTTGACCGAGGCCATGCTTTATCCGGGCATCGGTTTGCTGGAGAACTGCAAACTCTCCGTCGGCCGCGGCACCGGCACGCCCTTTGAAGTTTTCGGCGCGCCTTACATTGAAGACGTCCGCCTGGCCGCGGCGATGAACGAGGCGGGTTTGCCCGGCGTGCGTTTTGTCCCGGTTCGATTCACGCCCACCGATTATATTTACAAGAACCAGTCGTGCGGCGGCGTCAGCATCATCCTGACCGATCGCGCGCGCTGCCAGGTGGTTGACATCGCGCTGGTCGCCGCCACCCTTTTGAACCACTGGTATCCCGAACAGTTCGACGTCGAAAAAATGGGCAACCTGCTTTTGGACGAGCCGACCCTCCAGGCGATCGAAGACAACAAGCCCCTGGCCGACGTCCGGCAATTGTGGTCGGCCCAATTATCCGAGTTTAAAGAGCGCCGCGAAAAATATCTTCTTTACCATTAAGTCCCGCGGCATCGCCCGGGACCGGCCGGCAAGGGAAAGTGTGGATAAGGTGGACACCATTGTCCACAGAGTGGACAGATGATATCTTTGGCTGGCTCAATCCGCTTCTTTCTTCCCGGACATTCTTTCCCATTCCCTGAGCATGGCTGGCAATAAGTTCCGCTTTTCAGCCCGTGCAATAGGTCATTTGCCCTTCATTTCGTTTTTTTTGAATTATGGCACATCGGTTGCTTAAGGCGTCAGAATATGATTGATACTATTTTAGACACCGCCGATTGCACGGTCACTGACCGTAAAAACGAAACCCTCCAACAATACGTCCGCGCCTTGCTGGCCCGCCAACAAGCCCTCGATTTGCTCGAAACGATTCATCAGCAAATCAACCAGGTATGGTCAGCCATCCGCAAATTGCTGGATGGCGCAGGCCCCGCCAGCCGGGCCACCCAGGCCATCCGCGTTGCCCGTGCCGCCCAAGCCGCGCAGGTCCAAAGCTCTTATCGCGCGCTCGAAAAACGCCGCGAAGAGTGCATTGCCGCCCTCCATCAGGCCGAACGCCACGCCAACGCCGCCTTGCAAACCATGCTTGCCGCCCAAACGCAACCTGAGTCCCCAAAAAACTCCCAAAACTCCCATTTCGCCCTGTCGCCAAGATCAAAGTCCAACGACCGTCTCGCCTGCCGTCCTGCCCGTCGCAAACTCAAAAACGCCTTTGCCGGGAACTGTTAACCAGACCGTCCTTCAACTGGCATGACCGATGCTATTAATCGAAATTGCATGAATACTGTCGCCAATGAGAATCGTATTTCCGGTCGAAAAGCGCAAAAAGCGCCTTCTGGCACTGTAATTGACGCTTCGTCCGGGCCTAAAACTGCCGCGCCGGAGGGCCAAACAGCCCTGCGCCTGGAGGTTTCCTGGAATGTCGCAGCCGCGCAAAATGTGGCCATTCTTGATGTGTCCGGGAAGGCCAGCGATCCCGCCCTCTCTTCACTGGCTTCCACCGGGCCCGCCGCAACTGCCACCCAGCCCAAGGCTGCAAGAGCAGCATGAATTTATGAACACTTCATTCCGTTCATCCGATGTTGTCAATACGGCTGCCGCCGACGCGGCCTGTGATTTGACCATTTTGGGTAACGGTTTCTTTGTCGTGCGAGACCCGGCGAGTAATACCAATTACGCCACACAGGCCGGTCATTTCAACCTGGACGCCAGCGGCTACCTGGTGACCGGCACCGGGGCGCGTGTGCAGGGACGCACCAACGGCGCCCTCTCCACCTTGGGCGACATCCAAATCAACGCGGCGGACTCGTCTTCGGCCCCCGACATGTTGTCCTATTCCATCGACGACCTGGGTAAAATCACTGTGCAACTTTCCGACGGCACCTCGTTTTTGCGCGGGCAAATCATGCTGCAAAATTTCCAAGATCCACAAGCCTTGGTCTGCGAAGGCCATCAACTCTATTCCAATATGAACGTCGCCGGCCCCTTGCCCACCCTCGCGGCTCCCGGCAGCAATGGCCTGGGCGTCATTCAAATGGGCATCCTCGAACTTTCCCAATCCGAACCTCTGGACTACTGGCCAAATTAACCCGTCATTTTTATGTCCCAGACACTTGCACAACCAACGAGAACAGCGACAGGCACTACAATTATTTCCCGTCCTGCAGTCCCGGAAGGATTCCGGGCCTGGCTGCCTGCGCTCGTCATCCTGATCGGCATGCCGTTGCTGGCCCTGGCCACCACCAAATACGTCCTCATCCCGTCCATCAATCAGGCCCTGTCGCCTTCGACAATCTCATCCGCCCCACTCGTCGCGGGCCAGGACACAGCCAAACTGTTCCTCGCAAAAATTCCTTTCAACGTCTCCGGCATCAAGCAGATCGCTCTGGTCGGCGCTGACGGCGCTTTCAAAAATAAAATCAACCAAAACAAGGCCACGCTCACCAGCCTGGCGCGCAACGATCTCAACGGCATAACAGCCTCCGATCTTTACAAACCCGCCGTATTGGAGTCCACCCGCGCCAAACTCCTTGCCGATTTTAATCACGAGCTCGGCGGCCCTGTTGTCAAAGATATTTATATCGGGGTTTGGCCCGAGAAATGATTGGCGGGCTGACGCCTAACGCCGCTTCCATTCCGTTTTCGGCGGTTCCGGCAGGCCTTGCGCCCGCAACGCCGTGCGAAAATGCATCTTGGCCACCTTCGTCATTTCCTCCACCCCGCGTTTGGCCACGAACTCCTTGGCCGCGGCATCGACCGCCGCGGAAGCCCCTTTGGGAAACGTCATCTCATATTTCTTGCTCATGTCCCGCAGCCGGGTGACAAATTCGTTCCGGGCCAAAATGGAAGCCGCCGCGACAGCCAGGTCTTCTTCCGCCTTGTGCCGCTGCACCAATTCAATGCCGCGCCCGAGCTTCATCAAGGCCTTGCCGATCACATTCTTGTCATGGGCGAATTGATCGCTGATGGCGCGCACCGGCGGCGGATTCATTTGATACGAAAGAGCCATCAAATTTTCGATGACACGGGCATGGCCCCAGGCCAGCAACCTGTTCACACTCTTAAACTTTGAGTAAAGCCGGTTGTAAGCCTCGTTGCCAATCGGCACCACACTATGCACGCACCCCGGCGTCCCGCGAATCAGCTTGGCCAGCTCCGCGATTCTCTTGTCCGTGGAAATATTTTTTGAATCCTTGATCCCCGCCGTCTTCCACGCCGCAATCACCTGTTCATTGATATAAACCCCCGCGATGCACAACGGCCCGAAAAAATCCCCCTTGCCACTTTCATCCACCCCGATGCGCGGGGCCAGCAACTCCGGATTCAGCACCGCTTCATAACCCAGTTTGACCTCCTGCAAAATATTCGGCTCCAATACGAACTCGACAAAATCCTGCGCTCCCTTGCCTTGCACGACCAGTTTGCCGCTTTCGTAAAAGACCACCTGGGTTTTCTCCTTGCCGGCGGCGAAGCGCGCATAAGGCACCTCGCGAAATTTGAAATCGTGACTGCGCAAATACTCCTCCAAGGCGGAAGCCTGGGCATCGGTCAACTTGCAAGTATGGCTGGTCAGCGGTTGCACAACATTTCGATCTTAATCTTAATCGTAATCTTAATCCTAATCTTTCCTGATGAATAAGGGCAACCCCAGATGGGTTCTAGGCATTTTTTTATTTTATGGTCGGAATTGGTCGGAACAAACCGGAATTGGTCAAAGCCGACTGGAGCCAAATCGGTGTGATTCACCTTGACTGATCACGACTGGGTTTGGCCGCATTTAGGATGCAAGTCGTTCATTTTAATATATTTGCATGTGATTTGCGCCACGTGAGATCGTTTGACTGGTTTGACTATCGGTTTGACCGGCCATCGCCGGGGCGGCTTGAGCAAGCGAATATACCCAGCATGCAGACAACCGGGACCTCTTAAAGAAAATTCATAACCACGAAATACGCCAAATGCACGGAAGGGCCTGGTGATTCGGCTCTGACTTTTTGAGTTCGCGTGTTTCGGGTGGTTCGTGGTTAAAATCCTTTCTTTGGCTCCGTAAGAAGCCCTTCGTTTACTTCGTTGCCTTCTGTAACAGTCAAAATTCATAATTCTTATGTAGCACCCGCATTATCTCACAAAAAGCGAAAACCCCGCATCCATTGAATGGAGGTTTTTTAAAAGAACAAAACCCGCATAAATATTGATCAAAACGCGTGCCATGGGTTATTTAGTCAAGTATGTTTACTACGTTTTACGTGGATTTATTGACCAAAAACGGAGATTTTCAACCGCGAAACCTAGGCGTGTTCCAGCTCGCGCGCGTGCGGGATGTCGTTGGTGTCGAGTGGGCGCACTTGCGCGCGCTCCAACGTCAGCAGCGCAACGGTGTGGCCATCATACCCGACAAACTCCACTTCAAACGCAACGCCGTCACCATGCACCAATACAGCTGTGCCCACGTCGCCGCGCACCAACCCGTATTTTGGCAGGTTGCAGGTCAGGGCCACGGCATCCAGTTCATTGATGGTCTTCATACTTTCGGTAACGGGTGTGCAGTCACAAATCGCGGCGCACCGCCACTAGGATTTATATATTATGCGCGCGAATATTCAAGCGCCTGCCGTCGGGCGCGGTCAACGGGCCATCCACAACGTGGCGGGTGCCGTATGGCGTTTGCTCCGACTCCACCACGTCATTCTCACGGGCGTGAGCTACCAACGCGTCCGCCAGCAGTTTCCAGTCAGTAACAGTGAAACCGAAGCTCAGAAAAAACGACGCCTTGCTTCCACCCACGGGATGCGCCGGATTTAGCAGATAATGCGTGACCTTCCGTTCCGGCACAGTCGCCGATTGGTTATTGGGTAATTTCATTTCACGGAATCCACGATGGCGACTTTCCCCGGCCTCAGGCCGCAATGTCAAGCCGATACGGGCAATGATGCGGCACAAAAAAATCAGGGTTTTTTAACCACGGATTTCACGGATGGACACGGATAGTCTGCAAGAATTTGTCTGAAAAAGGGGATTTCTGGATAAAAAGCCGTGTTTACGTTTGCTTAAAAGCATATTCTCCGGAACACTTTACTAAGCGTGCGGTGACGTAGTGTGCTTTTAATCAACTCCTTGGCACCGACTCAAAATAGAGTCATTTCATTCGTGATGCCAAATTGGTGAACACGAAAATTAACAAATGGTGATGGGTCAGAGAATTCAGACGCAATTATTGGGATGTCATCTTCAATAATCATTTCATTCGCAGTTGTGATTGCACCCAATTTACTCGGTTTCTTGGGTGTTGGCGTTAAGGGTTTCATTGTGGTCGTTCTCCTCGGCTTAGCGATAGTTATCAGTATTTTGATGAAACGCCGACAGAACATCCCACCGAAAATATCCTCAGAGGAGACTTCTGCCGACTCTGTTACTGTTCAAGAATCTGGCATCCCGCCTATGCGGTGGAATCCACAGGAGACACCTAGCCGCTTCGCTACTGGTCGAGTTGCAACGCCACCGCGAATGACAGATCTGCGATGGATTCCACCCAACGAACCGATCTCCGTTGGGAATTATTGCATTCCCTCTGGCATGATTTATGTCAGTGACGGGGACCCTTCCGTCACAGAAGCATCATGTATCAACCTCCGGAAGTCAGTTAGCCAACCTGCCTTCGGAATTGCGGCACGTCTCAGTTATTATCCTCAATACATGTATCTTTCAGCCGACCAGCGTGCCACTTATCTGGAGTGGCTGGCAGGAGATCGCCGGGATGAAGATCCGACTTCGCGTGAACTTGGCTACATTTTTCTCTTTTTCTACGGTTTGGAGCGCCGTCTATTAGTGGACAAGGGACAAGAACAAGAGGTGGTCGCCGAAATCGTAAGATTGCTCCACCGTTACGGGACTTACACTCGGAGCAGGTCGCTACAGAGCTATTGCTGCCAACTTGTTCACTTCTGGGGCTGGCAACAAGGAGAACAGTATTATGCCCAATTACTGGAGTGGATGAAAACATTACCTGTATCATTGATGGCGGATGACGAACTTGCCATTATCTTGGCCAGCCATTTCCAATCTAACAAACCATTGCCACCGGAACTGGCGTATGAATTGACCTCACGCGACTTGATGTCCCGCCGCAGCGTTGTTGTCTCTCGGGTCAACAGGGAATTCAGGGAGCTCTTTTCGAAGCGCTACTTGGAAAATTTCCCTGACGGGATGAAACTAGCCCGAACCAAAAGGCTCACGCGTCTGCAATATCGTCCGGCCAGTCCGACACTGCTTTACGGATGGCGAGACGCCTTCTCGATTCAGGTTCCGGATGTATTGGGATTGACGAGTCAATTTAAGCCGCTGCCCGGCATCTGGAATGCTTGCATTGAGGATTTGACTGGCTACAGCCGGGCCAGATCCAAGACCGGGGGTTCAACCGAAAGCATGAAGGCTTACATAGCTATGCCGGCGGACCTACGGACTGGGGTTGTCCATCCATTAGCCAAATCATGGGACGAAATATTAGCAGGAGCCCGGCCAGGGAAGGATTGCAATCTGATTGACGTGGGTCACGCAGCTCAGTTGCTTGATATTTCCCAGCGTGAAAAGTTAACACCAAGGCAAAGCCAAGATTTAGCGCAAACCATTGAATCTTTGGGGTTCGTTGTCGAACCAGACGCCCGTTACGACTCGGCTTATGCTTGGGATCAGGAATTGGCCGTTTTTAAGCCCGGCGGTTCGAAGGTAATGGCCCCGTCACCGAATTATTTAGGCGCTTCGGTCCTTATGAAACTTTGCGTGTTGGTGGCCGGGGCCGATGGCCATGTGGCACCGGAAGAGCTCGACGTATCCCGTCGGTTCGTCGAGCAGAAACTTACTATCAATTCGGAGGACCATCGAAGACTGGAAGCGTTGGAGCAAGTTCTGGTCGCCGATCCAAACAGAATTAGTGGTTCACTTGCACGTATCGCTAGACCGGTGCCAAAAGAACAGCGGGAATTAATCTGCGAGGTTCTGGTTTATGTGGCGGCGGCTGACAGCATTGTTACCAAAGATGAAATCCGCATCTTGGAGCGAATTTTCAAGGCATTTGGATTGCCGGCTGAAAAATTGGAATCCCACCTCAAATCGATCAGCCCCGAATTTGGTGAGGTCATCGTTCAGGCGGGTGGAAGCCGTACTCCCGGTGAACCGATTCCGAGGCCCGCACAACCATTCCATATCGACATGTCGCGGGTCGATCAAATTGCCCAAGAGACCTCGGAGGTGATTGGCATTTTGTCGAAGGTCATGGCTGAAGACGAATCGGAAAGCAAAGAACCAGAGCATAACGAGAAAACGGGGGCGGCACTGATATCAAAGAGTTCGACGGTTTCAGAATTAAGGGTGCCATCCAGCACTGAACCCGAATGGCTCAATTCCCTGGAACTGAAGTATCATCCTGTATTGTTGCATTTGCTTGAGCGAGATTCATGGGCACGTGCGGATTTTGAAACGTTAGCGAAAAAATTTCAGTTGATGCCTTTGGATGCCTTTGACGCTATTAATGGATGGGCCGATGATAATCTCGGTGACTTTCTGCTCGAAGGCGACGATACTATCTTAGTCCATAAACAATTGATACCATGATTGTTGAAATTAAACGCCGCGAACGTGACGCCATCCTGCAGTCCCTACAGGCAGGATTGGTACCCCGACTGGGCCTGCATCTGATTCAGGTCGGCCGCAAACAGGAAGTCGAAGCATTGCTCGCCGATTTGGCACGCATCGAACAGGGTGGAGCAGCATTCCGAATTGTGGTGGGGCGCTTCGGAAGCGGCAAAAGTTTCTTCATGAACTTGGTACGCAATCTTGCCCTGCAGAAGCGCATGGTGGTTATTCAGGCTGACATGTCAATGGAACGGCGGTTGCAAGCATCAGGCGGAGAGGCGCGGGCATTATATTCCGAACTCCTCAAGAATCTTGCCATCAAGAACAAGCCCGATGGTGGCGCCCTGCGCAATTTATGTGATGGCTGGATTTCAACACTCCAATACGAAGTCAAACAGTCAGGAGGCACGGAAGAGGATGTCAAGAAGCGCATATTTGAAGATCTCAAAAGTTTGAAGGATCAAGTTGGTGGCTTCGAATTTACCCAGGTGCTGGCTAAATACTACGAAGGATACGTTTCGGGAAACGATGCCTTACAAAGCGCCGCGCTTCGCTGGCTTCGCGCCGAATACACAACCAAGACTGAAGCGCGCCAAGACCTCGACGTTCGTCGGATCATCGATGATGAGAATTTTTTCGACAGCCTCAAATTGCTAGCGGCATTCAGCATCAAGGCGGGATATACTGGCGTCCTCGTCAACATCGATGAATTGGTTGTGCTATCCCACCGCTTGCCGAGCACTCGCGCGCGCCAGACCAACTATGAATCCCTCCTGAACATCTTGAATGATTGCTTGCAAGGTAGCGTACGCGGCTTGGGATTTATGTTGGCAGGAACTGATGAATGCCTCGAGGACAAACGCCGCGGGCTCTATAGTTACGAAGCGCTTCGCTCTCGTCTGGTTGAAAACCGCCTTGCTGGCAATGGGGTAGTGGATTTTTCAGGGCCGGTCGTTCGGCTACAAAATCTTGCTCCTGAAGAATTGCTGGTGTTGCTGCGGAACGTCCGAAATGTTCACGCCTATGGCGATCCCACAAAGTACATTGTACCAGACGACGCTTTGGAGGCGGTTTTGAAAAAGGCAAACGAAACGCTGGGTGCTGATTATTACAAAACGCCACGGGATATTGTGCGTTCCTTCGTGGGCTTATTGAACGTGCTTGAGCAGAACCCCAACCACAAATGGCAGGAGTTCCTAAGCCAAGGCCTGGTCAAACCTGCTGACAAGCCTCTGTCAGTGGAGGAGGAAATTGCCCGAGAGGTGCCGCCTGTTGCCGACGGCAACGAGGGATTGGCCAGCTTTAAACTCTGATGAGTAGCGCCACCTTCGACCTTCTCCATCCACAGGTACAAAAGGCCGTCTGGTCGATGGGCTGGAAAGAGTTTCGACCAATTCAGGTGAAAGCCATTCATCAAGTGCTCGAACATTCCGGCCATTTGATCATCACCGCCCAAACTGCTGGCGGCAAAACGGAAGCTGCCTTCTTGCCAATTATTTCCAAGCTGGTTGGAAATCCGCAGCCATCTATCCAAGCACTTTACGTTGGGCCACTGAAAGCGCTCATCAACGATCAATTTGAACGGTTGGAAAAGCTTTGTGAAGCTCTGAATATCCCGGTCCATCGCTGGCATGGAGATGTTTCCGCCAGCCGAAAAAAGGAATTGCGACAATCTCCTGCTGGAATTCTCTTGATCACGCCGGAATCGCTCGAATCCAACTTTATTAATTATGGAAATCAGATTCCGAGACTTTACCGATATCTGGAATTTGTAGTGATTGACGAACTTCACTCGTTTCTCGACAACGTGCGCGGGGTACATCTTCTGAGCTTACTAGCTCGCCTCTGCCAAGCCACGGCTTTGAAACCGCGCATCATCGCTCTTTCAGCGACTTTGGGTGATCCGCAAGCGGGCTGCCGGTTCTTATCACCAGATCAACCAGATGCTGTCAGCCTGATTGATGACCCAAACTCCCAACGTGAAATCAAATTCGGCATTAGGGTCCATCTTCGTCGTTCGCTCAACGATAGTGAAAAGTTAATTGAACCGCGGCTCAAACCAGCCGAAGCCTTGCAAATTGCAGAGCGCCTGACTGCGAACGACCTCCAATCGGAGTCACCTTGCAGGAAAGAAAACACACCGGAATTATCACCATCCATTCGGAAGCCGGGTTATGAACCGGATGATGAATTGGATGAAATTGCCGAGGACATCGTCCATAATTTTGTGCGTTCGACCAATCTAGTGTTCGTCAACGCCAAGAGCACCATCGAGAAATTGGCCGTCAAATTGCACGACCGCGTGAAAATGGAAAAACTGGCCGCCGATCCGTTTGTGGTTCATCACGGTTCAATTTCCAAGGAACTGCGCGAAGAAGCGGAAGTCCAGCTAAAATCTGACACTCCCACGACTGCAATTTGCTCCAGCACGTTGGAAATGGGTATTGATATCGGAGGGGTGCAGGCCATCGGGCAGGTAGACACACCATGGAGCGTTGCTTCACTGGTTCAGCGCCTTGGTCGATCAGGACGTCGTGATGGTGACGCTGCGATAATGCGTCTCTACGTCCGCGAAATTTCCCCGCATTTTGGTAGCGGACTCACTGAACTGCTGTATCCCGACCTATTGCGGGCTGTTGCCCTGACAAGATTAATGTTGGAGCATTGGCTAGAGCCGCCAGACATCGACCGAATGCATCTCAGCACACTAATTCATCAGGTGCTTAGTTGCTTGAAGCAAACTGGTGGCATGACAGCTTTACGAATTTTTGAAACGCTGATTCAATATGGTCCATTCCGGCAAGTCACCAAGCAGTCGTTCACCGAATTATTAAAAAGCCTGGGTCAGAAAAAATTCATCGAGCAAGTTTCTGAAGGCGAGCTGATTCTCTCGCCCCTTGGTGAGAAGACAACCTCTTCCTATGATTTCTACGCCGCCTTTAAGGGAACGGAAGAATTCATAATCCGCGACGGGAATGAAGACATTGGCAGCCTTCCAGCCAATCACATTCCACCAGTGGGCGAACATATTATTTTGGGTGGTCGTCGTTGGAGAGTTGAAGAGATTGACGCGATGGCAAAAACGGTGTTTGTCTCGCCTGCCCGAGGTGGCAAAGCCCCTGAGTTTCTTGGTGCCGGAGGAGAATTACACACCCGAGTTCTAAAGGAAATGCGGACAGTGTTATCCGAAAGGGACGAACCACCTTGGTTGAATGAAAACGCAAAATTGCTCCTGCGAGCGGCTAGAAGTACCGCGCTGAAATGTGGGGTCATACAGAATGATGTCTTGTTAATGCCCCATCGTGTGCAATGGTTTCCTTGGGTTGGTAGCCGCGGCTTACTCACCCTCAAAGTTTATGCAAACACGTTGTCCGTTGCCCATGAACTTGATAAACTTTCGATTACCTACTACGTGGATTCACCAGAAGTATTTTTCAATCATTTGGAAGAGATAGCCAATTCGTCAGCCGAGGCCAGAGAGCTTGCGCGATTCATTCCGGTAAGGGCGATTCAGAAATATGACGATCTGCTGCCGGATGTTTTATTAGACGAAGCAAACGGTCACGATTACCTTGATTTAAAAGAGGCGAAGGATGTTGCCAGACAGGCCCTCCTTGCCCACCGACAGGCTAAAACTCACTAAAGGCAACGGCGGAATGAATGTTGCCGGGCTGTTTGTGGCACCCCTTTTTCGCATGGTTCGAATATTTTTAATCCGACATAGCCTTGGCGACGGCGGACGCGGTTAAAAATTCTGATTTGGAATCCGTGTTTATCCGTGTGAATTCGTGGTTAAAAATTCTGGTCCTTCCGCGCATTGCTCCTATCCGCTTGACATCCCGGCCTGAGGCCGGGGAAAGTTAAAACCGTGGAAGCCGACTCTGTCCAAGTTTCCGTCAACGCAAAGCATGATCTACAAAATCGATTTTAAGCCGCGTGCATTGAAAGACTTGAAGGGGCTGCCTGCCACGGAGAGTGTCCGCATCGTGGCCAAGGCGGAAGCACTGCAAAACAATCTGGCTGGTGATGTGAAACGCCTGACCCATTTCACCCCGGAATACCGCTTGCGGGTCGGAAATTACCGGATTTTATTTGAAGTGGAAGGGTCAACTGTGGTAATCTATCGTGTGCGGCATCGGAAAGATGCCTACAAGTAAACGTAAATTATGTTGTCCCTGCACCCTGATATTTTGGTCAAAAACGGCAAGAAGCAATTCGCAGTGCTGCCCTACGAGGAATTCCTTGCCTTGCAAGAGCGATTGGCGGATGCGGAAGATTTGTTGGAATTGCGCAAGGCCAAGCGTGCGGAAGGCAAAAAGCGTTCCGTTTCCCTCGCCGAAGTGAAGCGTCAGTTGGGCGCGGCCTAGGCTTTCTGGCTGGATTGAAATAGTGGTCAAAAGCTCCTTTCTTCGTCTTAGTTTCCCCTGTCCGCCTTAGCCCCTTGGCGACGGCGGATTCGTGGTAAAAAAGTCCCGTTTGAACCCGGGTTTGCGTCCCAGTTCCTGCTCCTATCCGCTTGACATCCCAGCCTGAGGCCGGGGAATGTTAAAACCGTGGAAGCCGTGAAATGAAATTGCCGTCGGTCAACGAAGCCGAAGTGCCGCGAGCCAAAATTGTGTCTTATCTGCTTGATCCGAATCATCGTTCCGGCAAAAGCAAGGCTCGCTTCTTCACCAGTCATGGTTATGCCACTGAACGCTGGCAGGAACTGGCTGAGGCATTGCGCACACATGCGAGCGAAAACGAAGTCGTCAAACAGGAAACAACACCGCTGGGTATGCGTTTTGTGGTGGAAGGGCCGCTCACTTTGTGCGATGGTGTAGTTGCTCAAATTAGGTCAGTATGGTTTATTGAGTCTGGCGAAGGTGTGGCCAGGCTGGCAACGGCTTACCCCTTGCGTCAACGAAAGCAAATATGATCAACGAACTGGATGATGTAATTCTGACATGCGACTTGCCGGAGCATGGCTTGAGCGCAGGTGACATTGGCACGGCGGTGCTGGTGCATCGTCACGCAGCAGGCTATGAGGTTGAATTCACGTCCCTGGATGGTGATACGATTGCGGTCGTCACCCTGATGGCCAATCAAGTTCGCTCCACCCAGAGCGGCGAGATCGCCCATGTGCGCGCGCTGGCGGCTGCGTGACCGAAGCGTGCCCCGACCATATATCTTCGTGTTTCTCTTGTCCGTCCATAGTCTCGGCGGCGGCGGATGCGCCTTTTTGCGGCACCCTCCCCTTTTCGCGTGGTTCGAATATTTCGCGGTTAAAAATTCTGATTTGGAATCCGTATTTATCCGTGTGAATCCGTGGTTAAAAATTCTTTTATTTTGAGCTTCTTGCGCCTTTTTGCGGCATAAATTCAACGTGTTTGCGCCCCTGGCATTGCCCCTATCCGCTTGACATCCCGGCCTGTTGCCGGAGAGAGTCAGATTTGTGGATTCCGCGACATGAATTACGAGTTGAGCAAGCATGCACGCGAGGCATTGCAGGAACGCCAAATTCCAGCGGAATGGATGGAACGCGTGCTGGCCCAGCCCACACTCGTCCAACCAAGCCCTACCGACCAGACATTGGAGAACCGATTTGCGAAGATTCCAGAACATGGCGGACGTGTGTTGCGTGTGGTGGTAAATAAGACGGTTGCCCCCGAGCGGGTTGTGAGTGTATATTTTGATCGTACGATGAAAGGCAAACTATGAGATTGAAGGTTGACCGTGAAGCTGATGCGCTTTATCTCCGCCTGGACGATTCGCCCATAGTGGAGTCCGAGGAGGTGTCGCCTGGCATCGTATTGGATTTTAATGCGCAGAACCAAGTGGTCGGCGTCGAGATGCTGAACCTCTCCAAGCGCGCCCCCGGACTCAATATCAAGGAACTCCAGTTCCAAACCGCCTGACTCGCACAGGCACTTTTATTCAGATGATTTGCCTTGGCTAAATCCGTGTAAATCCTTGTCCATCCAGCCTGTCCGCCATAGCTGCTGCAGCAACGGCGGATTCGCGGTAAAAAAGTCCGCAGTTTTCCATGGTCTTAATCCATGTGAATCCGTGGTTAAAAATTCCGGTCCTTCCGCGCATTGCTCCTTGCCCATAAACCGAGATTACGATTACGATTACGAGTAAGATTAAGACCTGCTAAGGAAATATGAGCGAAACTCTGCGTTATTTGCAGTCGGAATCGGCCGAGGCCGGCATCGAAATCGGCACTCTTGTCAAATACCTGCTGCTCGATGCCATCAAGGCCGGGGCCAGCGACATTCATATCGAGCCGTGGGAAAGCACCCTGGCCGTTCGCATCCGCCTCAATGGCGTGCTCACGGAACTCGTCCATTTGCCGCTCGAATTGATGGAGAAAATTTCCGGGCGCTTCAAGGTCCTGGCCAATCTCGTCACTTACCAAACCGGGTTGCCCCAGGAAGGCCATGCGCCGGCCGATCCCGAGTTGGGCGGGGTCGAGCAGCGCATTTCGATTTTTCCGACGACACGCGGGGAAAAGATCGTGGTGCGAATTTTTGACCCGAGTAATCGTAGTTTTGACCTGGCCACCCTGGGCATGGATGACGATGTCTTGCAGCAGTTTCTCAAGTTGATCACCAGACCGAGCGGATTGATTCTGTTGACTGGGCCGACCGGTTCAGGAAAAACCACCGCGATTTATTCCGCCCTTTATACTTTGGTGCAGCGTCACGGCGTGGCCATCAGCATCGCGACGGTGGAGGACCCGGTGGAGTTCAACCTGCCGATGATCGCCCAGGCCCAGGTCAATCTCGCCCAGGAATTTACTTATCCCAAAGCCCTGCGCTCGCTCATGCGACAGGATCCGCAAGTCATCATGGTGGGGGAAATCCGGGATCCGGAGACGGCGGCCATCGCGGTGCAGGCGGGTTTGACGGGGCATTTGGTGATCAGCACCATCCACAGCGGCAGCACCGCCGGGGTGTTCGCGCGGTTGATCAACATGGACATCGAGCCGTTCCTGCTTTCCTCCAGCGTGACCGGCGTGCTGGGGGTGAGGCTCATCCGCAACAATTGCACCTTCTGCGCGCAACCGTATGAACCGGAGCCGGGCATCATGCGCCTGGTCCCGGTGGAAGACCGGGAAACAGCCACGTTCCGCCGCGGCGCGGGTTGCGACCAATGCCTGAACACGGGCTTTTCCGGCCGCACCTCGGTTGTCGAATTGCTCACGGCGGACCAACCCTTTCGCGATGCGGTCATGCAAAAACTGCCGACCAAAGCCTTGCAGCAAATCGCCATAGCGCAAGGCATGCAGACCATGTGGCAGCGGGGATTGCGCCGGGTTTACAGCGGGCAGACCACCCTGGAGGAAATTATTCGCGTCATTTCCGTGGATGAACTCTAGAACCCCTCTCATAAATAGGAGTGGGGGCTAGTCGTGTTGGATTTGGTTTTTGCCATACTCGCGGTGTTGAGCCTGGTTCTCACCTTCTGGCGCTGGGTGGTCTCGGCGTGTTTTCCCCTGCACCGCCGCCCGCCCGGGCCAACCGCCCCCGCCCTGCCCGGCCTCACCATCCTCAAACCGCTCAAGGGCTGCAACGCGGAGTCAAAACGATGTTTGCGAAGCTGGTTCGCGCAACAGTATCCAGGCCCGGTGCAAATTTTGCTGGGCGTCGCCGACGCCGAAGATCCGGTGTGCGGGATCGTGCGGGAATTGCTCGCGGAATTCCCCGGGGCGGACGCGCGCTTGATTATTTGCGGGGAGAACCTGGGCGCCAGCGGCAAAGTCTCCACCCTGCGGCAATTGGAACCGCACCTCCGCCACCCCCTGGTCATGATCAGCGACGCCGACGTCGAGGTCAGCGCGGATTTTGCGGCCGGGGTCGCGCCGCTTTTGGCCGCGCCGGGCGTGGGGCTTGTCAATTGTTTTTATCGGCTGGCCAATCCGGCCACGCTCGCCATGCGCTGGGAAGCCGTCGCCATCAACGCCGATTTTTGGAGCCAGGTGCTGCAGGCCCGCAGCCTTGGCCCGG
>Ga0206860_10026_pt1 | contig 41833 bp, 39 predicted proteins | sample Alteio_BWOrgCont_44_FD_152624 | JGI IMG/M metagenome (GOLD analysis project Ga0206860, IMG submission 152624) | Enriched cells from forest soil in Barre Woods Harvard Forest LTER site, Petersham, Massachusetts, United States -... | ecosystem: Environmental > Terrestrial > Soil > Temperate forest >...
AGCACTGCCTTGCTTGGCGGTTTCACATGGTGCGAAATGGCTACTGCTTCTCCCATCTGCGAACTCCGCTTCAATTTCGCGCCCCTCTTCCAGCCATTAACGCAGAACGATTTCGCCACCGTCCCCACGGCATTTCCCTGACCGCAACGCGCCGTCGCGGGCGTCTCTTGCCGGTCGAAAGGCAGTGGGCGCGACGCCTGAGCCCAAGGAAAGCCAAGGCGCCGCGCCCTGATCCCCGCGCAATGGGAGACTCAGCACGGGGGCCGCGTGGCGCGCCTCGCGCTGCTACGCGGAAGTTCGAGTTTCGCCGCCGCAAGGGGGTTCATCCATGCCGCAGGGTCGGGCGTCCCAATTCGTGTCAGACATTCGCCAACCTCTTCAAATCGAAATCGTCGCTCTGCGCGGCCGGCGTCGCGCTGACGCCGCTGCGGTCATTCCGGCAAAGGCGATCAGGAGGATCGCCCAGCTCATGCGGTCGGACGCAGGGTCGACCGGTCCGCTCGGAGCAAGGAGCGTCTCGATTGGATCTGCGAACCGATCATCAATGCCGTCCCCGTAATCTTCAGTCGCCGCCGAGAGATCCGCCGGATCGATCGCACCGAGTTCCGGCTCGACGCCTGGGGTCTGCGTCTGACCGCCCAGGTCATAAGAAAAGACCTGAACAGAGGGCCGGGCAGGGCTACCGCCGAGGCTATTGGCCCAAGCGAAAGTGGTCAGCACGAGCATCGCGCCTGCCGCGCGTAGAGATAAACTCGGCTTCACCGAGGCTTCCCCATATCGAAATCTGACCCGCTCAACGTCGAATATGCCCCTGCGCCGGATAGATTGGCTGATGGTCTAGCAGGAATATACGGTTTTTTGCCTTCTTACCGCCCGACATTGTCGCGGACACCGCAATGCTCCCACTTACCAGAAGAGCGCCACCGAGGAGAACTATCAGTAAGTAATTATCTATCGAATATTTGAGATGAACAGTCAAGCGAGAACTGAAAAGTGCAGCTGTAAACACCAAGCTGGACGGTAATCCCGATCAGCTTACACGTTATAAGCTGCAAGCCTTGGTTCGATTTACTCGGGAATCGACGTTGAATCTACTTCCAATCGAAATCAATTTTCTCTAACTCGTCGATTGTATTCAATCTACAACGGACGGACGTTGGTCGAATTTCGAAATTCGCCGGGAACTTGCTGCACGCTGGAAGGTTCTTTTGGAAGTGAGTTGCCGCCCAGCGATGGCGATGAAGGAGACGACCGTCATCGCCAAAGCCGACGCCTTCTGGGGAGCGCCAGCTAGGGGAACTTTATCGCGAACAAACAGTTTGAGAGTCTTCGATCGCGGGAGTCGGAACGAGGCTAAAAAATGAGGGAGCGAATTTGCGTGCTTGCTTGGAAGGAGCCGGGCATCTCAGGAGTGAGCCGCGGTGAGAAGCTGCATGTCTGTGGAGAGGCGCAGTTCATGGCCGACGAACTTAATCGCGAATGGCCAAGCATTCACCACTGGGCGGCTCCGGCAACCGATGTTGAACTGGCAGCTCACGCTCGCCAGGCCGCGCGCCTGATGGCCGCTGAAGCGCATTAAAGGGGGGCCGAGGCGTCCTACCTAAGCGCGTAGACGGGATCGCAGACGACGTGCGCTGGTCCGCTTAGCTGGAGAAAGCTGCCGGTCGCTATGGCTCCCGCCCAAGATTCGCTCGCTTCGATCAGCTTTTCCCATTCGTCGCCGCCAGGCACCCTTCGTCCGCGCAGCCATCGGAGCCACTCGGACCACAATGTCATGTTCCGCCCTCATGCCGCGGCCGAGCGGCGCGGCGCCTGGCGCTGGCGGTCCTCGCATCACGACGTAGCCGGAGGCCTCGAGACGGTCGACGATGCGCTCAGCCACGATCGAGGCCAGCAGCTTGGCGGCCTGCATTCTTGCTGGGCGGCTGTCACGCGTCAGCGCGAAAGCGAGCCGCCGTGATGAGGTCGTCGCGACGGGCCGGGATTAGCTTTTCGGGAGGTTCGGATGCCGCACCATAGGCGACCGTCGAGAACAAAGAAAGAACCAAGACCGACGCGAAAATCAACTATGAACTTCCCGTCGAACCTCGCTCGCTGACTTCGTGCCCCGTCCGCTGGTCGCGGTTTGAAAAGCGGCGTTTTGCTGAAAATCGGCCAGTCTCTGTTGACGTTGATTGCAGCGCCGGTCTGCTTGAATTCTACTTGCTGAATTGGACAAGGAGCCGCCGCGGCTCGTCTCGAATTGGAAGGGCTACATATCGTTCTGTCTGTGGTCGAACTATGACGCCAACGATGGAGGAAAGCCATGCGTTTCGGGAATTGTTATGCGTCAGGAGCGGTCATTCGCCCGGCTCAGGCGGCCAGCGCGAGTCTTTCATTTGGCTCTTTTGTGTGCCCGCGTCCCTACACGCAAACGAGGTGTCCGCGCCCTGCATGATGGTCGCGCATCCGTTTAAAGAGAGTTCGCTCAAGGACACGGAGATCCCCGGCGACTTCACCAAGAATGACGCCTCGATTACCATTCACTGGGAAGGATCTAAAGAAGGCGTCGCGCTCCAAAAGTTTGATCCTCCTCCCACGACCTTCAAGCTCGGCGATGGCGGCGTTGGCAATCCCGACGGGAGGCTGGCTGGGCAAGGACAGAGCAGCACCTGGAATATCAAGGGCGTTTTCAATTTCGGAAGAACTCTTTTTACCAACTCCTCCGGGGGTGTGGGATTTTTCCGCGCCGACGCCTGCTTGACTGACAAACCGGCCTTTTCCCTGGCGAGCACAGCGTTTAAAGTCACCGGTGGCTTTGACGGCGGCACGGTCAAGCTGACCGGCAACAATGTCAAGGATGATGCGCTCGCCGACAGCGACGCTGGTGAGATGTCCAAGGCGAGCGGAGATTCGCTCTTCACGTTCAATGGGACGACCATTCTCGATGTAACCACGGTCTTGCAGGCGCAGTTCGGCGCGACCGGATCAATTGTCGACGATGGTCCGAATGCTGGCCTTACCCTGCTTGCATCGCTCGGACAATTCGTCTCCTTCTCAGCGGTCGGCACCGATTCTGCGGACCCAAGCGAGTCCTTCAGCTGGTTGGTGACCTTTACGGGGACCGGTCGGCCTGTGGTTACCGCGGATGGGATAAGCGATCCCAGTAGCTTTTTCCTGCCGGTCGCGGGCGGATGGTTTCTCCAGTTCGATGCGATGCCCTCGCCAGATCTGAGTGCCGATCTGGGAAGCGGCCAACTCGGATTTGTCGGCGTCGACACCGCACAAGTTATCGCGGTTCCCGAACCTTCCAGCCTAATCTCCCTGGTCGCGGGTTTCATTGGCGTTCTGAGCTTGAGACGGCTTGTTGCCAAGCAAGGCTTGAATTTGCGGGCTGCGGTGGCCTCGAACCATGGGTGAGCGGGGCCCTGACCGCACATATGTCTGACCTCATTTGCTGAGGCTACGCGGAAACCCCCTGGTTTGAACGCGAAGCGTGCGCCGCGGGCGGTTTGGGATAGAGAGCGCGCAATGAGACGCGGCTTCTCGCCGGAAGGTCGCTCGGATGGGCGTTAAGGCTGCTTTACCGGAGGACCCGCCCATCCTTTCTCGGAAATAGATTTGCGCGCGGGACGCAAATGGCGGACGGCGGCGAGGGACATTGTCGGCGAGTTTTCGGACCTTTGGTTCATCCTCAAGCGCTCGCGCTGAGAGATCGCGGGCGTTAGCAACTCTAGGGAGATGCTTGGGCATGCTCGGGCGCGGCAAAGGATTTCGCTGAACGAGGGGGAAAAGGCTCGGCTCGAGCCATCATCCCATGGTTTCGCGGGTCCTTCCTACCACCCCCCCGACCCCGGACGCAGCGGCGGCAGTCCGAAAATCCGCTAGCAAGACCCTCGTTGTTTAGGGTCAACGGTCGCAATAGACATGGCGCAACACGGTCAACGCTACCCTCCCGCCTGAGTAGATTCCGATTCTATTGCGAGGGTCAGGTGCTTGTTAGCTGAAGAAACCAGCGCTAGCCGCACGGCGCCCTACTCTCCGGACAGGAGAATGATTCATGCCGCAGACACAACACGTCAAGGCCGCGGAAATCTTGTACGATCCTCCGGTCCTGACAAGTTCGTGGAATTCCCGGACCGCGCCGAAACCAGACGGCATTCCGCGACGTGGCGCAGCGGGACCGAAGGCCCACGACAGCCTTAAGAACGACCTGGGCGCTCAAATTCCGCGTTTGCGGGCGTTCGCGATTTCGCTCTGCGGATCCATGACCCTCGCTGACGACCTCGTTCAGGAGGCCTTGCTGCGCGCCTGGGCCAATTCGGAGAAATTTCAGCCGGGAACAAATCTTCGCGCGTGGCTGTTCACCATTCTCCGCAACGTTTTTTATTCTCAACACCGGAAGCGCTCCCGCGAGGTCCAGGAGGATAGTGACGGCGAATACTCCCGGGGGATTGCGGTCGCCGGAAATCAGGAGAGTCACCTCGACCTCGCAGATGTGCGTATTGCGCTCGCCAAGCTTCCAGCAGAGCAGCGCGAAGTCTTGATTTTGGTTGGCGCAAGCGGGGCGTCGTACGCAGAGGCTGCAGTCATTTGCGGCGTGGAGACTGGCACGATCAAGAGTCGTCTCAGTCGCGCTCGAGCCAAGCTCAGCGAACTCATGGGACTCGACGACCGGCCCGGGGCCCGCATGCGGGTAGCCGACGGGCATCCTGGCGCCGTCGGAGCCATCGCAACATCATCGGCCCTTATGACCGCGGCCGAGCGCCGCCGCACCGCCGATCGGCGGTCTCTTTATAACGACGAAGCCGGCGCCAGCCGCTTGGCGACGATCGCCGACACATAATTCGTCGGCTGTGTGGACTCGCTTGCAACCCTGAAAGCGCAGCGCGAACGGGAGCGGGTCGGCGACGTTTTCGGCTGTCGCAGGACATAGCGGGATGGGATCGTCGGACATCGAAAAATGATAGCGGAGACGGGAACAAAGAAAGAACAATCGCCTTAATGCGGCATTGCAGAAACGGCAGGAGTCGACGTAGAGCTGCCGTTGCGGACTGCACTGCGAACGTCGCAAGTGGCTAGGTAAGCGGCCATTGCCTGTAGGAGCGGTCTCCGCCCTGAGCGGACCTCGGATCGAGGTGCCGCAAGAATATCGCGGAGATAAATCCGAAGCCGGCACCCCAAGCGGGTGCTGTGCGCAAACAGCGGCCACTGATCCCATAGGTGCGGATCAACGCCACGTTGAGCCATCGACCCTGGGTGGCCTCTGCTTCCAGTTGACGCGGACGAAGTTCACGGCCACGATTGCGCTCATGATTGGGTGCCTGGAATCTCCAAAGAGTCCCGGCGCAGATGTCGCTCGCAGCCGGGGGATCCGCATAAGGCGTTCGGTACAGTGAGGTCCGCAATGCGATCGAGCTTATTTCTGGGACTTGGCCTTGGCGCGCTGGCGCTATCTCCGGCATTTGCCGCCAGTCACACGGTGACGGTCAATACCGTCCAGATTTTCGGGACAATCGACCCCGCAAAAATTTCCGACTACACCGACTATATGGCGTCGGCGAACCTCTATGACGGGTTGGCGAACGTCGATCCCAACGGCAATCTTGTGCCGGAGCTGGCTGAGAAATGGGACGTTTCTCCTGACGCCACCAGCGTAACCTTTCACATTCGGCCCGACGCAAAGTTTCAGGACGGCTCGCCCGTCGAGGCTGAGGACGTCGTCTATTCAGTCGAGCGATTGCTGAAGATCAATCAGGGGCCGGCCAACCTTTTCGCCGGCGTTCTGAAGCCGGGCAGCGTCGAGGCGATCGACCCAAAGTCGGTCAAGTTCACGCTCCTCAAGACGTTCTCGCCATTCCTGGCCACAGTGCCGGCGATCCGCATCGTCAATTCAAAGGTCGTCAAGGCGAATGCCGGCGCGGACGACGGCCAGACCTACCTGTCGACCCATGTCGCCAGCGCCGGCCCCTATATGCTCAAGAGCTGGGACCGCGGCTCCCAAATGACCATCGAGCGCGATCCCAACTACTATCGCGGCTGGGGTGAGGGCCCGATCGACGAGGTGCGTTTCATCATCACCAACGATGAGGCAACCGTCCGCTCAATGGCTGCGTCCGGTGAGCTCACGATGTCGAGCCAATATCAGTCGCCCGACACCTATGACGCGCTGTCGAAAATGCCGCGCTTCAAGATTGTGACCGGGGTGACCCCGGTCGCCTTCTATCTCAAGTTCAACAGCAAGGTCGCGCCAACGGATGACGTGCATATCCGAAAGGCGATCGCCCTCGCCACGGATTATGACACCATCCACAATACGATTATTCCCGGCGGCGAATTGACGGGGCCTTTGCCAAAGACTTTCGCCGGAGCGTATCTCCAGACGCCCGCGCCGAAATTTGATCTTGAGGCCGCCAAGGCGGAAATCGCCAAGAGCGGCTATGCTGGAAAGACCGACATTCCGCTGAGCCTTACCTATGTGTCGTCGGCCAAGTTCGAGGAGGAGCTGGCGCTGCTGATGCAGTCGAACCTGCAACAAATCGGCTTCAAGGTGACACTCTCCGGCGAACCGTGGAATCGCGTTACTGAGATCGCCACGAAGGTGGAGACCACGCCAAATGTGACCGAGGTGTTCTTCGGCCCGACCTATCCATCGCCGGACTCGATGTTCTATGCGCAGTACGATTCCAAGTCGGCAGGAACCTGGGCGTCGATGGAATGGCTGCAAAATCCTGAGATCGACAAGATGATCGACGCGGCCCGCGCGACCGGCGACTCCGCGGCGCAGACGAAGATTTACAAGGATCTCCAACAGACCCTGATCGACGAGCAGACAGACGCGTTCCTCGAGACGCAAGTCGTTAGGCACGCGATGGATAGGTGTCTGGATGGGTATGTTCCGGTGCCGATGCAATCGTTCGATTATGCCTTCCACAAGTACAAGTGGACATGCAGCTGACGCTTCGTCGTCTGACTTAGCATCGGGCTCCTCGAGGCGTCTTCGGCGCGATAGCCGTCCGAAGGCGTGCCCGACTCGGCATGGTTTGCGGCCAAGTGGGATGTCCAATTGGAGTTTCTGTATTTTCTGATCCGCCGCGTCTTTTGGTCTTTGCTCGTGCTGTTCGGGCTGTCGATCGTGATCTTCGTCATTGCGCGCGTCATGCCGGGAGATCCGGCGCGCATGGCCATGGGGCCGCGCGCCAGTCAGGAGCAGGTGGCGGATCTCAAGGCGAAGATGGGCCTCGACAAGCCGTTTCTCGCCCAGTACGGGCAATTTGCCGTCGGCCTCTTGCACGGAGACCTCGGTCTCTCGTTTCTCACCAAGCGGCCAGTCAACCATGACATCGCGGAGACGTTCGCCGCGACATTCGAACTGGTGCTTGCGACGATACTGGTCGCGTTTATTGTCGGGGTTCCCTTAGGCGTCGTAGCGGCGGCGAACAAGGACGGCTGGGTCGACAATCTTGTTCGCTTTTTTGCCATCCTCGGAGCGGTGACGCCGAGCTTCCTGCTCGCGCTGCTGCTTCAGGTCCTGGCCGGATACGTCTTGCATGCACTTCCGACAACCGGTCGGGTTTCCCCCGATTCACCCTTCACGGCGGACATAACCGGGCTTCTGACGGTCGACACACTGCTCAGGGGCAACCCTGGCGGATTCTGGGACGCGCTACGGCACTTGCTTCTGCCCACGCTCGCACTCTCCGCTGCGACAATAGGGCAAATCGCGCGGATCACCCGCTCTTCGATGATAGACGTATCAACCCAGGATTACATAGAGGCCGGCCGCGCATTCGGCGTGCCTGATCGCGTGCGGATGTTCAAATACATGTTGCGGCCCGCATTCGTGCCGCCGATGACAATTATGGGCCTGGAGTTTGCTTCGCTGCTCGGCAATGCATTTGTGGTGGAGCTCGTCTTCTCATGGCCCGGCATGGCGAGCTACGGCGTCCGCAGCATTCTGCAGAAGGATCTGAATGCGGTCATGGGAGTCGTAATGATCTCAGGCGTCTTCTTCGTCGTCGTTAATCTCATGATCGATGTTCTGGTCGGATTCATCGACCCGAGGGTGCGTATCCGGGGCGCCCGCGCATGAGCGCTTCAGTTGCGGTGAAATCGCCGGTTCGGATTTCGATCGCCTATCAGAACTGGCATCGGTTCAGCCGCAACCCGACTGCGGTAATCGGCGCGGCCATAGTGGCCGTCGTCGTCCTCGCGGCGGTGCTCGCGCCATGGATTGCGCCTCATCCTGACCATGTCGGAGCAATTGTTAATTTTCGCGCAAGACACCAGGCGCCCTCGGCGCAATACTGGTTCGGCACCGACAACGTGGGACGTGATATTTTTAGCCGCGTCCTGTTCGGCTATCGGATTTCGCTGCTGCTTGCGGCGGTCGTTTTGGGATTTGCCGTCCCGGTAGGCGCGACGCTCGGACTTCTCGCCGGATATTTCGGTGGTTGGACGGAGATCGTGATCATGCGCCTCACCGATGTGGCGCTGGCCATTCCGCCGCTCGTCATGGCGCTCGCGGTGACGGCGGTGCTCACGCCCAATCTTCTGCACGCGATGTTTGCGATCGCGGCGCTGTGGTGGACCTGGCACACACGGCTAATTTTTTCGATCACGCGAACCCTCCGTCATCAGGAATTCGTCGAGGCCGCGCGAACATTGGGGGCGAGCCGCTTCCACATTCTCTTTCGCGAACTCCTTCCCAATTGCGCGTCCGCGATTCTGGTGAAGGTGTCGCTGGATTTCGGCTTCGTTATCCTGATCGGGGCGGCGTTGTCCTATCTCGGACTTGGCGTCCAGCCGCCGACGCCGGACCTTGGGACGATGGTCGCCAGCGGCGCCGATTTCCTGCCCGATCGCTGGTGGGAATCGCTGCTGCCAGGTGCGGCGATCCTGTTCGTCGCGCTCGGCTTCAACTTGCTCGGCGATGGTCTGCGCGATCTCTACGACGTCGAGAGCGTGCGATGAGCAGGGAGCCGCTGCTATCGGTTCGTGGTCTCTCCGTTGATTTCTCGACCTATGGGCGTCGCTCGCAGGTCCTGCGCGACGTATCTCTCGACGTGCCGGCTCATCGCCACGTCGCGCTCGTTGGCGAGTCCGGCTGCGGCAAGAGCGTAACGATGCGCACGATTATGGGCATCCTGCCGACGCCGCCGGCCCGGATCGTGAGCGGCCAGATCCTGTTCGACGGACGCGATCTTCTCGCGATGCGTCCGCGCGAGCGCGAGGCTCTCCGCGGAACCTCGATGTCGATGGTGTTTCAGGACCCGATGACGTCGCTCAATCCGGTCTTCACCATCGGCGACCAGATGGCGACCATCCTGAAATACGCAGACCGCCGGCTCGGCCGCGCGCGCGACAGGCGTGGCCGAATGGCTCGTATTTTCGAGGTTCTCGGCCACGTCCGGATGCCGGATCCCGAGCGTATCGCCCGATCCTATCCGATCATGCTTTCGGGCGGCATGCGTCAGCGCGTCTTGATCGCGATGGCGCTCCTCTCAGAGCCGCGCCTCTTGATCGCTGATGAGCCGGGAACCGCGCTCGACGTTACGACCCAGGCGCAGATCCTGAAGCTGCTGAAGGATCTCGTCGAGGACCGCGGCTTGGCGCTCTTGATGATCACGCACAATCTCGGAGTCGTGCGCGAAGCGGCGGATTATGTCTACGTGATGTACGCCGGGTCAGTCGTCGAGCACGCGCCCACCGCCGATCTCTTTGCCCGTCCCAGTCATCCCTATACGCGAGCGCTGATCGACTGCGTGCCAAAGCTTTCCGGCGACACGACCTTCAGGGGCATCGACGGTTCGCTGCCCGACTATACCGCCCCGCCTGCAGGCTGCCGCTTTTCGCCGCGTTGCATCCTTGCGACGGCCCTGTGCGATCGTCCGCCGGCGGACAGACCGGTGAGCGAAGGCCATCTGGCGGCCTGCTGGCATCTGGAGGAGGCGGTGCAATGAACGCGCCGCTGATCGAGATCGTCGGACTCTCCAAGGCGTTCCCGTTGCGCGGCGGTCTATTCGGCGGCATTCGGGGCGAGGTGAAGGCGGTCAGCGATGTCAGTTTTACGCTGGCGAAGGGCGACGTCTTTGGACTTGCAGGGGAAAGCGGCTCGGGCAAGTCGACCATCGCCCGCATGATCATGGGGCTCACCGACCCGAGCGCCGGCGCGATCCTGCTCGACGGCCTGGATTTGACGGGGCTCACAAGCGCGTCGGCCCGCAGCAAGGCCGTCCAGATGGTGTTTCAGAATCCCGGTTCCTCTCTCAATCCGCGCCGATCGATAGGCCAATCAATCGCGGTTCCGCTTGAGGCGCGCAAAATCGCGCGGCCGGATGTCGAGCGTGGCGTGGCGCGTCTCCTCGACATGGTGCAACTGCCGGCCGAGTTCAGCACCCGCTATCCGCACGAACTGTCCGGAGGGCAGAAGCAGCGGGTTGCCATCGCGCGCGCATTGGCGGTCGAACCGCAGCTGATCGTTCTTGACGAGCCGACGTCGGCGCTTGACGTATCCGTGCAGGCCAAGATCATCGAGTTGCTGAACGATCTTCGCGGCTCGCTCGACCTGACGTATATTTTCATCTCTCATGATCTGAGTCTGATGCGGAATTTCGCCAGCCGGGTCGGCGTCCTGTATCTCGGGCGACTCGTCGAGGAGGGGCCGACAAGAGAATTGTTTGAGGCGCCGGCGCACCCCTACACGCGCTCGCTGCTTGCAGCTATTCCCGTAATTTCCGCCGAGGAAGAGGCGATCAAGCCGAGGGCGCCAATCGTCGAAGGCGAAATTCCAAGCCCGATGAATCAGCCAACGGGCTGCGCGTTCCACACGCGTTGCCCGCGCGCGTTCGGCCTTTGCAATCAGCAGAATCCTGAAGCCTTCTGGCTTGATGAGGACCATTTTGCCCGCTGTCATCTTCTGGCGCCGGACGCCGCGTTATCGGGCGCGAGACACACTGAGACATTGAAGCGGGAGAGTGCGGGATGATGAGGATCGGCGTTGACGTCGGCGGCACCAACACTGACGCGGTCGTCATGGATGGAACAAAGGTCTTGGCCGGCGTCAAGGAGGCGACGACGCCGGACGTGATGTCGGGTGTTGTGTCTGCTCTCAAGTCCGTGCTTGCGGCGTCCGGTCTGGATCCCGAGGCGATCGACGTGGTCATGATCGGCACGACGCATTTCACCAACGCGGTTGTGCAGCGACGGGACCTCGCGCAAACTGCGGCTGTGCGGCTCGGCCTGCCAGCTACCGCGTCGCTGCCGCCGATGGTCGATTGGCCCGAAGATCTCAGGAGCGCGATCGGCAATCATGCGTATCTCGCCCATGGCGGCCATGAGTTTGACGGTCGCGTGATTTCGCCGCTGGACGAAGCCGAACTGCTGGGCATTGCTGCCGAGATCAAAGCCAAAGGCATCCGATCGGTCGCGGTCACCTCGGTCTTCAGCCCCGTCAACACGGAGTTCGAAACCCAAGCAGGCGCTATCTTTGAAAAAGCCCTGCCGGGCGCCCACGTCACGCTGTCGAGCGACATTGGCCGTATCGGTCTGCTGGAGCGCGAGAACGCGGCGGTTATGAACGCGTGCCTTCGCGATCTCTCGAAGCTTGTTATAGACGCATTCCGCGATGCGCTCGACGCTTGTGGTGTGAGGGGGCGGTTTTTTCTCACCCAGAACGACGGCACGCTGATGGACGCCGCTTATGCCGAGCGTTTTCCGGTGTTGACCTTCGCGAGCGGACCAACGAATTCGATCCGCGGCGCTGCGTTTCTCTCCGGCGTCGCCGAGGCGATTGTCGTGGACATCGGCGGCACGACATCGGACGTCGGCGCGCTGCACAAGGGCTTTCCCCGGCAAGCGACCGTCGCGATCGAAGTCGGCGGCGTCCGGACGAATTTTCGCATGCCCGACGTCTTTTCCTTCGGACTGGGGGGCGGCTCATTGGTGGTCGACGGTCCCGGCGGGGTCAAAGTCGGCCCGACGTCGGTTGGCTACAAGCTGACCAGGGAGGCGCTTATCTTCGGCGGCGAGACCCTGACGACGACCGATATTGCCGTCGCTGGCGGGCGCGCATTTCTCGGCGATCACAAGAGGGTCGCTAATCTGGACAGGAGTCTAATCGCGCGCACGGAGGCGAGAATCGCCGACATGCTCGAGACCGCAGTCGAGCGCTCGCGCCTCTCGCCAGAGCCGCTGCCGGTGATCGTCGTGGGCGGCGGCTCAATCCTGGTTCACGACAAGATCGCCGGCCTCGAAATCGTCAAGCCGCATCACTTTGCCGTCGCCAATGCCGTCGGCGCGGCAATCGCCCAGGTCTCGGGCGAGGTCGACCGCGTCTATTCGTTGACCTCGCTCAGCCGGGCCGACGCGATCGGCGACGCGCAGCGGAAAGCAACAGCGGTCGCGGTGGCCTCGGGGGCGCGCGCCGAAACGATCGAAGTCGTCGATGTGGAGGATGTGCCGCTCGCCTATCTGCCGGGCAATGCGACGCGAGTGCGAGTGAAAGTCGTTGGAGACTTGCATGTCGCCTAGGGGCTATGTCCTCGAGGAGGCCGATCTCCTGCCGCTGTCGCTGGGGGCTGCGTTGCTTGGGACTGGAGGCGGAGGCAATCCTTATGTCGGGATGCTGAGGGCGCGCGAACTGCTCCGCAAGGGCGCGATCGTTGAAATCCTTCCGCTCGAGGCCGTCCATGACGACGACGTCATCGGCTCGGTCGGCGGCATCGGCGCGCCGGTGGTGAGCGTCGAGAAAATCAAGCAAGGCCAGGAGTGCCTGCGCGCGCTGCGCGGGGTCGAGGAGGCGATGAACGTGCGCGTCTCGGCTCTCATCTCGGCGGAAGTCGGCGGCTCCAATTCCATCGAACCGATCCTCACCGCCGCCTATGCCGGACTTCCGGTCGTCGATGGCGACGGGATGGGCCGGGCGTTTCCCGAAATCCAGATGTCGACGTTCTTCATCTACGGGCTCGATCCGTCGCCCGGAGCGATCGCCGACGACAAGGGCAATGTCGTCGTCTTCAAGAAGGTCGTAGATATGTTCTGGCTGGAGCGTTTCGCTCGCCATGTCACGGTCGATATGGGCGCGGCGGCGGGCTTCGCCACGGCGCCGATGAAGGGCGACTACGTCAAGAAGGTCGCCGTTCCCGGCACATTGACGCAGGCGCTCGATATCGGACGCACGATTCTCGACGCGCGCGCAAAGCGCCATAACGTCGTCGAGCGATTGCTAACGAAGACCGACGCCACACTCTTCTTCACCGGCAAAGTCGCTGACGTTCGCCGGGAGTTGAGGGGCGGATTTGCAATGGGGGAGGCGATGCTGACCGGCGTCGGCGGCCATGCGGGCTCGCGGGCTCGCGTCGCAATCCAGAACGAAAACCTCGTTCTCTGGGTTGACGGAAGGCCGGTCGTCATGGTCCCCGATCTCATCATGAATCTCCAACTGGAGACTGGCGAGCCGATTACCACGGAGATGTTGCGCTACGGCCAGCAGCTCGCCGTCATCGGAATTCCCGCGCATGATCTCATCAAGACGCCCGAGGCGCTCAAGATCGTTGGCCCGGCGGCGTTTGGCTACCCGGAGCTGACCTTCGTTCCGTTGGGCGCGGCGTCGCGTGCGAAAGAGAGACGACTGCAATGAAATCCATCCGCACGATTGACGTGGCCGATCTCGAGGACATCGCGATCGGCGGGGCCATCCTCGGGACCGGCGGAGGCGGCGATCCCTACATCGGCAAGCTGATGGCGCAGCAGGCGATCCGCCGTCACGGCAAGGTCCGCCTCGTCGATGTGGAGGGGTTCGACGACAACGCACTCATCGCGCCGGTCTGCATGATGGGGGCGCCGACCGTGATGACGGAGAAGCTGCCGCAGGGCGAGGAGATCGTGATCGCATTGCGGAAACTGGAGAAATTCCTCGGACGCAGGGTGGACGCGGTGCTCTGCGGCGAGGCCGGCGGGCTCAATTCCACGACCCCGTTCGTGGCCGCGGCCGCCGCGGATCTTCCCCTGATCGACGGCGACGGCATGGGACGGGCGTTTCCCGAACTGCAGATGACGACCTTCGGCATGCACGGCGTCTCCGCCACGCCTATGGTGCTCAGCGACGACAAGGGCAACTCGGTCGTGCTCGAGACGATCAGCAATCGCTGGACGGAGCGCCTGGCGCGCTCCTGCACCGTCGATATGGGCGGCTCGGCGCTTCTTGCGTTCTATCCGATGTCGGGGGCGGTGGCGAAGAAGGCGGTCGTGCGCGGCACGCTAAGCCTTTGCGCGGACCTCGGCCGCAAGCTGAGGGAGGCGCGTGCGCGTCATGACGATCCGGTTGAGGCGATCCGGGCGGCGCTGGGGGCGGAGATCATCTTCAACGGCCGCGTGCAGGACGTGCTGCGGCGAACGATTGGAGGCTTCGCCCGCGGCGAGGCGAATATCGAGGGCCTCGATGGCGATCGCGGACACAAGATGCGCATCGCGTTCCAGAACGAGTTTTTGATCGCTGAGTGCGACGGCCAGACGTTGGTGACGACCCCCGACATGATCACCCTGCTCGAAGCCGAAACCGGTGTTCCGGTCACCGCCGACGCGATGCGCTACGGCATTCGGGTGGTCGCGCTCGCCTATCCCTGTTCCGAACAGTGGCGCACTCCGCAAGGACTGGAATTGGTCGGCCCGCGCTATTTCGGTTACGACCTTGATTTCCGCCCCTTCGTCGCGAACGCAATGCGATAAGCACGAAGGCTGCGTTCTTCGTGAGTGTTAAGACAGACGTTCCTGCACTGGATCGATGTAATGTCCGCCCAGGATCGCTCTACGTAATGTAGAAAGCGCCCGATCGCCATGTCGGACGTCGTCTTTAGTCCGCGCATTCCGCCGCCCACCATCGTGACCTGTCACGTCCGCTTCGACATCGATCAGAGACCTCGCTCAAGTGTCTCAGATGCGCAACAACCGCTCGAGCTGACGCGTTCGAAACTTGATCCGCCTACGCCTGCTCATGGCCCCTCTTGCCGTACCGGAGCGACCGGGAAGGGCAGCACAGGGGCGGATATGTCCCATTCCCCAACCTGTACGGCAACGCCCGCTTCTTGCGCACAGCAGACGGCGGGTCCCGACGTGAAGCGGACACAGCAGGCGCGGGCCTTGGACGCCTCAGTTGGGCTGGGGAGCGGTCGTCGTGCGTGTCGCCTGACAGCTGGCCCAGACAGTCGGGCGAACGCCGCTCAGCGGTAGATTGCGCAGCCGCGAGCTTCAAGATCTGCGAACCATGGAGGAGGCGCGAGCGTGGCGATCCAGCGCAAATCCAGCTTTTCCAATCGAGGCAGCGCCGCCAGACCCGCTGGCAGGTGCGTTAGTGGGTTGTCCCGCAGATCGATCTGCCGCAACTCCAATAGGGCGCCAATGCTTTCCGGCAGCGATGTGAGCTTGTTGTTCCGGAGATGAAGCTCCCGCAGGCGGGACAGCCTTCCGACACGATCAGGGATTGAGGTCAGCCTATTGTCGGTCACCCGCAGCTCAATCAGGCTTTCCATATGGGTAACGACCCCGGGGATCGTTTCGAACGCATTCTCGCTGAGGTTCAGATAGCGAAGCTTTGCCAGTCGCTGCAGCGATTGAGGCAGCGTGGTCAGGTGATTGTCATGCAGATAGAGAAAGTCGGTAAGGCAGCCGAGATCGCCTAACGCGTCCGGCACGTGGGTAAGCTTGTTGTGACCGAGATCAAGCATGCGCAGCTTCTTCAAGCCGCCGATGCGGTCGGAGAGGTCCGACAACCCATTCTCGGCCAGAACCAGGGTCTCGAGTTCAGTTCGCTCCCAGACCCATGTCGGGACGACACCGAGCCCTTTGTTCCAGAGCGAGAGATTTGGTCCCGCAGGGTCTTGCATCAGGTGACATTAGCGTCGTTCGCATCCTTGGCGAAGGGCGGCTGACGGGCTGCAGCGCCCAGACCATGAGCTGAAACAGGTAAAATCCTCATTCTGCCGACGCTGGTCGGGGATTCAGGGTCGAGACTCGGGTTCCTTCAGCGTGCGCTGCTAAGCGGAGCCATTGGTCCGACATGTCCAGCCATAGCAACTTCGTCGTGATTGTGTTGGCTCGCATGGCGAGCCGCAGGCAACGAGCCGCACGTTCGCGATAGATTTCTGCCTTCTCCATCCGCGCTGCCCGTTCACGCGCCCAAACGCGGATGCGGCTCTTTTGTTCCATGGCCGAAGGAAAGTGGGTCGCTTTATTCAATCTGTGGTCGTTGGTCCGTAGATCGAGGGATCGAGCTGGCGGCGGGCTGTATGTCTGCATTTTCTGAGGATTGCCCTCGCAAGCAGATCCTAAGCCTAAGAAACGAAATAAAATCAATCGTCTATGGGCAGTTTTCATACCTAGCATATGAATGGCAAGCAAGCACCACAACCGGACAATTGCAATCGCGTTGAAACGCGAATCAAAGAAAACGCCCGTGTCATCGACTACTCACCGGCTTCTGCGGTGGTCTCGCTGTGCTCAGCATCTTCTGGCCGGACTGGATTGAGGCGCTGACTGGCTACGATCCCGACCAGCATGATGGGATGGTCGAGTGGCTTATCGTGATAGCCCTCTTGTCAACCGCGACGTTCTGGCAGTCGCGGCGGCGCGCGCCGAATGGCGCCGGCCCCGACAACATTTGAGCGTGGCGTGTCGGAGTTCGTCCGCACACTAGCCACCTAGAAGAGCCGGAGTCGACGTTTTGTGGACGTAGCAGTCCGCGACCGGGAACGGCGGTGCTCGTCATCCTTCTGAATCCCAACGACGGCCGGTTCGTGAACGAAAGATGGCGAGGTGGTAGTGTCGCACGGGCCCGGACGACGGCAGTGAGTCCGGTGTCGCCGCATAGCTCGGCATCCGCTGTTGGTGCAGCGCTTCCGTTCGGGACGGAGCGAGAACAGTAGCAAAGGGTCGGACATGACCCCTTCGGCAAGCCGTCACCAACGGCTGCCTCTTGCGCGGACCGCCTCAATTGGGCGGAGAGCCGTCCTACAGGCGTTGCGCAGGGAATAGCCGGAATCGACCGGGGACCGGGCATTCGCCGTTACGCGGTATCGACTCATCTCCGCCCGAGGCGGACATCGACGAGAAGCCCAGCGACAAGATACAGTCTCTCCCGCAGAACGATGGAGGAGCGAGTGGCGCTCGCGCGAGTCAGAAAACGGTTCATTCTGACCGTCGCGCTGAGCTTATTCGCTCCGCTGGACGCCCTGCATCCCGGGCCTGCGCGCCCGCAGAACGCCGATCAATCCGCATGGCCGACGAGGGGATGGCCGACCTCGACGCCGGAAGAGCAAGGCATGGATTCGGCGGCGCTCGCCAAGCTTGTCAGCTATGGCGCAAGCCACGACTTCGACAGTCTCATCGTCCTGCGGCACGGGCGGATCGTCACCGAGGCCTATTACGCCCCCTATACGGGCCATCTTCAGCACGAGATATTCTCGTCGACCAAAGCGGTCATCGGCACCCTGCTCGGGATCGCCTACAAGGACGGCCTGCTCGACCGTCTCGACCATCCCGTCCTCGATTTTTTCACCGATAGCCATGTCGCGAATGTCGATGACCGGAAGAACGCGATCACGGTCCAGAACCTCTTGGACATGACCTCCGGGATCAATTGGGATCAGGGATTCCAGGGTGAACCGGAAATAACGCCCAACGAAATGTATCGAAGTGACAATTGGACCGAGTTCATTCTCGACCGTCCCATGGCGCATACGCCGGGAGAGGTTTTCAATTACGCCAACGGCAACCCGGATCTGGTTTCTGCGATCATCACCCGGTTGACCGGTAAGCTCGCTGAAGACTACGCGCGGGAAAAGCTGTTCGAGCCTCTAGGCATCACCGATTGGCACTGGCAGCGCGAACCCGAAGGCCTCTCGATTGGCGACGGGATGCTGGCCCTGCTGCCGCGCGACATGGCGAAGATCGGCTATTTGTATCTGCGCCACGGGCAATGGGAGGGACAGCAAATGCTTCCACCCGGCTGGGCGGATGTCTTGAATCACACGCTCGTGAACATGCATGCGTCGAAGGATCCCAATCTGAGCTATTCCAATTGCATGTGGGTATTCCCCAACAAACACGCTTTCATGGCGAATGGCCTGCATGGCCAGTTGATCACGGTGTTTCCCGATCTAGATACCGTCGCGGTGACTACCGCCAGGGAATATGTCCAGTACGGCACCCTTATCGACGGCGTTACCGCAGCGGCCAAGTCCGACTTGGCGCTCCCGCCGAATGCGGAGGCCGCCGAACTGCTTGCGCACGCGATCAAGGATGCCGCAATCGAGAAGCCGACCGCCGTTGGCCCCACGCCCGAGCTTGCGTCGGCCATTTCGGGAAAGACCTACAAATTTCCCGAGAACGATCTCGGATTGAAATCAGTGACCCTGTTTCTGACCGGCCCGAACCCGCATCTTGAATACGAGTTAGCTTTGAAATACCCGCCCAATTCATCGGCCACCTATGTCGCGCCGATCGGACTCGATGGGTTTTTTCGCAAGGGCTCGCCAACGCTGTCCGGTATCAACCCGGGTCACATCCCGGCCCTCAAAGGAACGTGGTTGAACGGGCAGACATTCGAAGTCGATTCGGAAGATTTGGGACAGGGCCGCAAGACCAGATACCGGTTCTCATTCGACGGCGCGAAGCTCAATTTTCACCTCACGGCGGAGCAGAGCATGGACGTGTCGGTCGGTGGCGAGCGGAGCGATTCGCCGTAGCAACCGCGGCCCCTTTGATCTCCTTCGATTGAGGTCAGCTTCTGGCGCAACGTGCGTTCAGCCAAAGACCGCTTCCTCGCACTCACCGTCCGTTCATAGCGGCGATCTTTAAGGCCAGCTCAGGGTCGACTTGTCGCGTTCGCCGAGCCGTCGGCGAACGGCCGGTATTTTGCGCGCTGCGGTCGCTGCGTCGTCTTAGTGTGGCGACAATCTGCCAAGCGGGTTTTGACCATAAGAGGTAGTAGTGTGTTGAAGGTTCTGCAAAATCGCTGAAGGCTAGAGGCGGTCATGGCAGGCTGGTGATGTTCAACGTCACCGATTCCCGTGAGGAACCCGCCATGACCAGGACCGAGGCTAAGCGTGCCGCCGCGTTCGAGCCCTTGCCGTCGAAACTCACGAGAACTGGCTCGAGGCCCACCGCTACCTCAATATGAACGATCTCAAGGGGCTCAAGAAAACCCAATTCCGCCAAGCCGCCTAACCCAGCCCAAGTGACCGCCATTTGCAGAACTTGACGCACACAATCAGAGGGGTTTTGCGTTAGACGGAGACGGCTCCCCTATCGCGTGCTTATTGGGTCCGCGGGCCTACCAGGAACCGCTTAAACACTCACATGGCCGTTGCCCTGGACGACGGAGCTTCTGAACGTGCCGCCGGACCGCTTCATCAGCGCTGGGATTTTGGGTCGGTCGGCGTAAGTTAAACGCTCAAAACCGGACGGAATGATACGGATGTTTTTCGCTGAACCAATTGGCCAGGGGTGGCTCCAGTTCTCGGAGTTGGGCCTCGCGCTGGTTCTGTCGGCGGTCATCGGCCTTGAGCGCGAAATGAGACAGAAGAGCGCAGGGCTGCGGACCTATACCCTGGTGGGATGCTGGCGGATGTCCCACTGCGCCTGATGGCCCCACATCGGGACGATGTCCCAGGCTAGAGGCGGGTCGCGATACCAGGTCTCCGGGCGGTCCGCGTCCAGACCAGACACCTCGCCAATCGCCACAACCAGTGCCTCACAGAGGGCGGCCGGGACGGCGCCACGAATGACGGCATAGCCATTCGCCCGGAAGGCTTCGACGTCGAGGCTCACGTGATCTTCTTTGACTTGACCCGCACACGGCGAGCGTTGTTCGTTCTTCATGAAGACATCCTGACTCATCCGCACGCATTGATCTTTGAGGACGCACCGCCGTTGCTCCCGGAGATGCATCAATGGCAACATTCGCACGTGCAGATCAGAGATGCCGTTCCAGAGGACGCTCCGGCCGCTTGTCAAGTGCTGAAACGGTCAATTGCGGAGCTTTGCGAAGCGGACCATTGGAATGATCCAGCCATTTTGGCTCGCTGGCTGGGGAACAAGACGCCCGAGAACTTCACTGCGTGGGTCGAGCAGGCCGATAATTCTGTCCTCGTAGCCGTCGAGAACGGGGTTATTCGCGCCGTCGGCTCCGTAACTGACGCAGGGACCATCGGACTGAATTACGTGTCTCCGGACACCCGTTTTCGTGGGATCAGCCGCGCACTTCTGCGCGCTCTCGAGACGCGGGCCGCCGAACGCGGCAATGCACGGTGCAGGCTCACCAGCACGGAAACGGCTCGCCGCTTCTATCTGTCGAACGGCTACATCGAGGATGGAGCGCCTGTAGGGAACTTCGGCACAGCGTCCGGACATCCGATGTCAAAGGCGTTAGCGGTACAAAAATTCTGACTCTCATTGTTGACGTCTGTGTCCCTGCCAAGCGGGCGGCCGACGCGAATCTCATCGTCAAAAAATGGGCTTTGCACGAAACCATAACCGGTGGCCGACGTTGGCCGGGCCGACTACGCGGGAAAGTTCCAGGTGAGGGCCAAAGAGGTAGCGATGCTGGACGACACTGAGACGCGCCGCTTCATCGAGGACGGTTTCGTTCGCATCGACGGCGGCTTTCCGCGAGAGATCGCCGACGCCGGGCGAGCCGCGCTATGGCGGGCCACAGGCTGCGATCCGGATGATCCGCGCACCTGGACTCATCCAGTCGTGCGTATTGGGCCGATGAATGACAGAGACGGCACGCAGCCGCTTTCCTTTCGGGCCGCCGCCAATACCGCCGTCTTGCACGTCGCGTTCGACAGGCTGGTCGGGAGCGGGCGATGGGAGCCTCGCCCGAACGTCGGCTAATTTGTCGCCCGCTTCCCCTCGCCGGTCGACCCAGGCGACCTCGGATGGCATGTCGATGTCAGCTTCCCCGGCGAGACCGGCGATCCCGAGGGGCGCGATTACTCGGGATGGCGCGTCAACATCACCTCGCGCGGCCGCGCGCTCCTCATGCTGTTTCTGTTCTCGGACGTCGGCAAAACGATGCGCCGAAGCGCATCCGCGTCGGCTCTCATTTTGACATGGCACGCCTTCTGGCCCCGGTCGGGGAAGCGGGAATGGCCCGCCTGCAATTGGCTGATGTCGGCTCGGAGCGGAAGGTGGCTCTGGCGACGGGCGAAGCGGGGACGGTCTACCTCTGTCATCCCTTCCTGATCCACGCTGCGCAAAAGCACAGCGGCAGAACGCCGCGCTTTTTGGCCCAACCGCCGCTCCCACCAGCGGCTCCCTTCTGTTTGGAACGAGCAGATGCTGCATATTCTCCCGTCGAGGTCGCCATACGGCAAGCGCTTCAGGGCTAGATGGCAAATGTTAATCCTTGCGATATCGCGAGTATGCGATGCGGTCGATTTTACGCGTTCGAATGGCCGCTATTTGGGCGAAGCGGACAACTGGAATCGAGGCATTTGGGCGAAGGCTGGAGAACGATGGCAGGAATTGACGTGCGAGCGGCCGATTCGCGTGCAAGGGCTAGTGCAACCCATCTTCGGGATAACTTTTCATCCACAGTTCAACGAGTTCTCCAAAACGCGATGTGTTCGTGACCAACTATCGCAACGGTGTCGCAACATGCGCTCAGATTTGCGGTCGAGATGGAACTTTCAGTAAGCGCGTGTCTCCAACGTGGTTGCGGCCGAACCCGCCTCCCTATGGTCCGCGGCACACAAGGTGATAACTTTGCGAGTCGTCCTTAACCTTGGAATGAACCTCGCGCCTCTGTGTGTCGAGAACGCGCATGGTGGCGGTGTGGGCGGGCTAGTCAATGTCGGCGACAAGCGCAATCGCCCCGACAGCGTTCCGAGCGTCGGCGTACAATTCGAGAAGGACGCGAGCCGATTTGCGGTCGACTGGCCTCCAACTGCGAGTCTTACCGCTCATCTTCTGCCCGAACTAAATGCGGCCGTTGAGCGGCTCCGGCATTGGCTTGGCGTCGTGGCGACGAACGCGATAGGCTTGCAGGCCGCCACGCCGGGAGGATCACATGGGCCTTTCACTTATTCGATTGACGACCGCAGCGATGATCGCACTCGGCGTCGCTTTTTTCGGTTCGACTGGCGCGAACGCCCAAAGCGTCATGAAGCAATGCGGTGACCAGTGGCAGGCCGCGAAGCAAGCCGGAACGACGAACGGCGAGACCTGGCCGCAGTTCCTGAAGGACTGCCGTACCCGTCTCGCCTCGACAACGAGCGCTCCGGCTCAGGGCGGTTCGATGCAGACGATCCCTGCGCCACCCGTGACGCAGACGCAGGTCGCGCCGGCTCCCGCCGCACCAGCATCAGGCTACGTCAAGACCGCAAGCCAATGCGATGCGGAGTACGCGTCGAACAAAGCTGCGATCAGGGCCTCAGGTCAGACAAAGCGCGAGTTCGTCGCCGCATGTCGCCAGGGCAGTGAAACGATCCCGCAAGGTACCGCAGCCGCGGCGGCCCCGGCTCCTGCTCCTGCTCCTGCACAGACGGGCTCCCTGTTCCCCTGGCAACAGCCGGTCGCGCCTGCCTCAGGGCCCGCGCCATCAAGCTACGCCGCTCCGGCTCCGACGGGAGCTGGCCAATTCGCCTCAGCGCAGGAAGCTCAGTCCCGTTGCCCCGGAGCGACAGTCGTTTGGGTCAACGAGCACTCGCACATCTATCACTTTGCCGGAACCCGCGACTACGGCAACACGAAGCGGGGCGCGTATATGTGCGAAGCGGACGCTCAGGCGGCCGGTAGTCGGGCGGCGAAGAACGAGCGGCATCCATAGCGGGTGCTTCCTACTCCCATCGCTCAACGCCGCCGTGATGCGAACACGTCCCGCTGTGATCCTCTGAATGGCTCTCGGCACCATCTCGACAGATGGCTGTATGACGGCCCGGAGCGCCCGCACAAGTCGGCGAGTGCACGAGGTGGCCGGACGAATTGGCGTAATAACTGTTGTTGCAAGCGAAGGCGAGCGCCTCGCCGGGCTGCGCCGTGAGGCTCATCACCAAGGCCGTTGCAAGAAGGCAACGCATCTATTTCCCTCCCGAAGAATGCGCTCAAGCTCCGCAATGGGGCCAATCTTCGGCTGAGGCTCGCCCGGCGGCCTCGTGCTCTTCCTTTGAGGCTCGCGGGGCGGCGTAGCAGCCTCGCCGCGGTCGCTGAAATCCGCCTCCCTCGCCATGCGCGTGGCCGTGTCCAGCCGGTCGCGCTTGCCTGGAACCTTGCCGAGGATAGCGTAGGCCAGTGAGCGGAGCCGTCCAACTGGATTTAACCTCAGGGCGTTGCCCTCCGCCCTCGCGCTGCATAATCCTCCCGCATGCGCAAGTTGTACAGCCTCGCCATCGGCGGCTTCCTCGCAATGCTAATCTGGTCTGTCGCCGAAACGGCCAGCCCGGACATTTCGGCGCAAAGGCTGCTCTCAAGCTGGCAGGAAGGCGAGCCGGGCATGAGGATGGTCGCTGAGATGATCGCCAGCGCTTTTGCGAGCGGGTTCTCTTGGGGCGGGAACGCCGCCGGGAAACAAGTCTATTGCGCTCAGTTTGATGTCAAAGGGCACGAGATCATGAGCGCCTTCGAGGGGTTCCTGAGGGACCATCCGCAGATGGCCAGCGAGCCCTATGGGGCCGCGATGGCGGCGACACTGAGTACGGCCTTTCAATGCACCGGACAATGACGCTGGTCAGCCCTCCCCTCCCTGAGGCTCCTGGCACGGGCGGCTTCTTCATGACGACAAAACCTGCCCGCTCCAGATGCCGCACAAGCCGCTCAGCCGTGATCACAGCCATATATTTATCTGCCTGATGCACCCGCTTGCGGCCCTCAAAGCGCAACGCGAAGGCGAGGGCGTCGGCTAGGTCGCGGGGATCGGCGGGGGTGAGGCGGTCGGCTTATTGCACCCTCAGAAGCTAGCCGAAGTATGAGAACGTAGCAAGAACATAGTCCGACTAGCTATAGGGTCACCCATGCGACAGGTCAGGCGCGGCGTCGAGTCGTTAAGGTCCCCCCATCGGTTCCGACTGGAATTGGACGCTCGGATTGCTCTGTAGCCAATCGCCGCATACTCACCCGCATGTGCAACTTGTACAGCCTCACGAAGGGTCCTCAGGCGATCCGCGACTTCACTCGGGCGATGCGCGGCGATGTTGGCAACATGCCTCCTCTCCCCGGCATCTTCCCCGACTACTTCGCGCCGATCGTGCGCAACGCATCGGAGAGGCGTGAGCTTGTGATGGCGCGATGGGGCATGCCGTCGCCAAAGTCTGTGATTGAGGGCCGCAAGAGCGATCCAGGCGTGACGAATATCCGCAATGTGTCGTCACCCCATTGGCGACGATGGCTCGGCGTCGAGAGCCGCTGCGTTGTCCCGTTTTCCTCATTCTCAGAGAACGAGGTCTTGCCAGATGGCTCCAGGCCTCCAGTTTGGTTCGCCTTCGATGAGAGCCGGCCGCTGGCGTTCTTCGCGGGCCTATGGGCGCGCTGGACCTCCGTGCGCAAGGTAAAAGAGGGGCCGACGACAAACGACCTCTTCGCCTTTCTAACGACGGAGCCGAACGCCGAGGTCAAGGCGATTCACCCCAAAGCGATGCCAGTCATACTGACGACTCAAGGCGAGGTCGAAACGTGGCTCACCGTGCCGACCATGGACGCACTAGCTTTGCAGCGACCGCTTCCCGATGGAGCGTTGAGGATTGTTGCACGTGGCGATAGGACCGGCGATGCCCCAAAGGAGAGCCCATCGATCTGACCTGCCGTCATGGATCAAGCCACAGCTCTCTAAGCTGGTCGACAAGGCTCCGACGAGCGAGCACTGGGTGCACGAGGTCAAGTTCGATGGATACCGGATGGCGGCGCGCATCGATCGCGGCAACGTCCGTTTGCTCACGCGGACGGGGCTGGATTGGACTGCAAAGTATCCGGTGACCGCAGCGGTTCTCGCCAAGCTGCCCGTCAAGACAGCCTATATTGACGGCGAACTATGCGGGGTCCGACCAGACGGCGTGACCGCTTTCGAGTTGATACAGCAAGCTTCCGACGCTGGCGCGGGAGCATTGACCTATTTCGCTTTCGATCTCCTGCACCTTGACGGGGTCGATGTGGCCGCGATGGCGCTTCTTGACTGTAAGGAACGATTAGCGACGGTGCTCAAAGACGCTCCACTTGGGATCACATACAGCGAGCACGAAGGCGGCGATGGGGAAGCGTTCCGTCGCGCCGCTTGTCGCCACGGTCTTGAGGGTATCGTCTCGAAGAGAACCGACCGTCGCTATTTGCCCGGCGATCGCGGCGTTTGGGTCAAGAGCAAGTGTCTCAACCGAGCTGAGTTTGTCATCGTGGGATGGTCCGACCCCGAGGGATCGAGACACGCAATCGGCGCACTCCTACTCGGCTATTACGATGCAGACGGCCGACTGCTCTAGGCCGGTCGCGTGGGGACTGGCATGCCGGTCGAGACGCTCGCGATGCTGCATGAGCGATTGAAGCCACTCGCAATCAAGACGATGCCACTCTCCGTCCCTCCGCCTCGCGAGCAACGGTTCGGCGGACCGCTGGCGCTATCCAAGGTGTGCATTGGGTCCGACCTGAACTTGTCGCCGAGATTACTTACCTCACTTGGGTTGAGGGCCTGTTGCGGCAAACGGTCTTCGTTGGATTGCGAGAAGACAAGCCGGCGAGGGAGGTGCGGCGCGAAGCACCCGGCGCTCCCGACACCCGGTGACGAGGACAGCCAAACTTGCGCAGCAAGCCAACAAGCGCCGGCCTTTGCGACGTCGAAACATGAGCGCCAAGCACGACGGCGAAGACGAACACGGCTACTGCCGAAGCCATGGCGCCTCTGTCGCAAGATTTTCGCGAATCCGTCGTCGGACCTTTATCGTCAAACGCCGTTTTGCGGGCGCTACGCTGTTTCCGCGCCGATTGAACTCGATCGACGACGGCCGACCTCAGTCACGTGATCCCCGCGGGGTCACGGAAATACCGTGGCCCAAAGCGACACGAGACGGAGATCTCCTCACCAGGCCTGAGAGCGATAAGACCATTCGGGTCTACGCCGCCTTTCAGGTTGTGTGCGTCTACCGCGTGCGTAACAGGTTCAAAACAAAAGAAATCCGAATCGAGGTCAGGCGAGTACACGATGTAGGTTGTTAGCAAAGGGCTCGCAGAAACGTGGAGCGCAAGGCCACGATCTGGCCAAAGAATGTCAGCGTGTCCGTCCCATCGGAGGAATGCGTTGTTGATCCATCCATGAGGCAGCGGTCGAGGCACTTCGAAATTCCAATCAGTGCGTGAGCGGACGTCGATTTCGCTGGCGGGTAAGTGATTGTTGTTTTCGAGCACTACGCGCTCCGCCCTCGCCTGAAGTTGAGTTTGCGGCGTTCGAGGAAGCCACGGATGTAGACCGAGCCCAAACGGCAGCGCTCTCCCCATGTTTCGGGCGCAAAGTTCGACCGAAAGCGCTCCGCTCCGGACCTCATAAGTCACCGTTGAAACGTAGCGAAAGGGGCCCGGACCCGAGGAATCAAGTGTAAGCGTCGCCCTCGAAGAATTCCTGCTCTCGACCATCCATGGACTTGAAAATGCGTTGCCGTGAATGGGAAACGCCTCCCCAGGCAAATTGGGTTCAAGGCGGTGAAACACGCCTTCAAATGTAAAGCCCCCGTTCGAAATCCAGTTGGACCAGGGAACCAACAGATTAAGAGCCAGATCGAGCGGGTGCGCTTCGTAAGGATTGCGGCACGGCCGAAAGATCGGGGCGGACTTTCCTCCGACCACCAAATCGTACCAAGCGAGCCCCGCGCCGAGGTCTGGGACGATCGCGCTCTCGGAGATGCCATCGGATATTGTCACGATCTCTCGGCCCGGCATATGTCTTCACCTCATCGAAGGCGACGAAAAACAGCCGCGCCCTGAGCTCTCAAGCGACGACGATTGCGTCGCGCCACGGTCTCAGCTCGAACGATGCTGCTAGATAGTAACGCGAGTGGTCGACGATGATGCTACGCCCGAGCCAATTCCTAGTTTTCCCGGAGTTTGCGGCGGCAGTTTCAACCTTGCGTGTTCGTTCCGCCTAAGCTGGACGAGACGTTCGCGGTCGCTCCTTTGACATCGACTCTTCAATGTCAATAGACCTCCAGCGCGGGAGTGCGCGCATCTGATCGCGATTGACAATGCGAATGATATGACGCGATTGTGTGTGAGTGGGAGCTTGAGGGTTATAAGCCTTTAAAGACCGACGCCCTCCCCCATGAAGACGCGAAAACGCGCTCTGCTGACAAGGGAGGAGCTTCATATGGTCGGTGTCAAGGTTGTTGCTTCCGCAATTTTAATCATTGCGGCCGCTGTTTCCGGTCCGTCGGCCGTTTACGCGCAGAGCGCGGCCCCTTCCGAGATCGCGCCCGCAAAGTTGCCAGACGTCCCGCGCAACCAAACTCTTGTTCTGGGTTGGAGCATCAGCTCGCCAATCGGTGTTACAAATCCCTGGGCGGTGCCCGGCTACACCCACCAGGAAGGCAACGGTTTCATGTGGGAGCCGTTGATGTATTACGGGATATTTGCGGACAAATACATTCCCTGGCTCGCCACGAGCATGGAATATACCAGCAAAGACTTCACTTCGCTCGAGATCAAATTGAACCCTCTGGCGAAATGGAGCGACGGCGTGCCGGTCACCGCCAAGGATGTAGTTTTCACATTCGACGGCCAATCGACGAATGAGAAACTGCCTTACCACGCCTCCTTCGTACAGTTTGTAGACAAGGTCACTGCCGTCGACGACCAGACGATCGACGTCAAGTTCAAGATACCGGCACCGCGCTTCAAGTATGAGGTGCTCACGGAGAAATTTGACACCGGCATTCCGATCGTGCCCGCGCACGCGCTGGAGAAGCAAAAGGACGTCAACGGCTACGCCGGTGGCACGGAGATTCCACATTCTGGCCCATATGACCTCGTTGCGTGGAACGCGAACCAGAAGATCTTCGACTTGCGCCCGGATTGGTGGGCCGTGAAAGCTGGCCTAATTGGGCTACCCGACGTCAAACGCATTGTGATGGTCAACCTCGGCGGTCAGATCGGTCAAAACATGGACACGGTCGCGCAACGGATCGTGAATAACGAGATGGATTCGGCGCTCGACATGCGCAGTTCCGTAATCGGCAACATTCTCGCCCAGAACCCGAAGGTCACAAGTCACGCGGGCAACAAGTCGCCCTTCGGTTATCTGGACTGGTGGCCGAACTCGCTATGGGTAAATACACAGCTGCCGCCTTACAGTGATCCGCGCGTACGTCGAGCTATCAGCCTCGCCATCAATCGCGATCAGATCAACGATGTGGTGTACGAAGGTGCTAAGATCGCGACGATCTATCCATTCCCGCTTTATCCCGGCCTGAGGGCGTTCGTTGAATCGCCGGACGTTAAGGCGCTCGAAGCCAAGTACCAACCTGGCAAATTCGATCTCGCCGAAAGCGCCAAGCTGATGGCGGCCGCAGGCTTTGCCAAGAACAGCGACGGGTTGTGGGCGAAGGATGGAAAGACCCTCAACGCCACCATCCTGGGCTTCGAAGGCATCCACAGCGACATCGTGCCGGTGCTGGTCGAAATGCTTCGCAACGGGGGCTTCGACGCCTCAACCAACTTCGGCGCCGACGCAAGTCAAGGTATGTCGGACGGCGTTCCCGGCCTCTACATGTTCGGCCACGGCGCAAGCACGAAGGACCCCTATGCGGCGTTGGAACTGTTCCATGGTCGCTTCAGCGCGACCATCGGCACGACTGCCGGCAACAATCGGTTCTCGCGTTACAAGAACCCGGAGTATGACGCCATTGTCGATCAGATGGCGCCGCTGGCTTCCGACGATCCGAAGTTCCATGAACTTGCGGTCAAGGCGCTGGAAATTTATTGGCGAGATCAGATCGACATTCCGATCATCCAGTGGCTCCATCGCATCCCTTACAACCAGACGTACTGGACCAATTGGCCGACAGCGGCCAACCTTGCCCAGGGCACCAATGGAGCTTTTTGGGCTCAGACGGGCATGCTTGTCGTTACCAGCCTCAAGGCAGCAAAATAGGTCGGCTGTAAGAACTGAGGTGTGCGTCGCAGCGCGCACACCTCAAACTTTTCGGTCATCAGGAGATTCCGGAGACATCCGCTTGACCATCAAGTTGATCGTGCAGCGGGTCCTATTTCTCCTGATGGTTATCTGGTCGGCGTCGACCATCACTTTTTTCATTCCGCGGCTTTCGCCGCGCAATGCGATCCGCGAGCGTTTCGCAGAGCTTGCCCGCACGGGTGGTTTTGCTCCAGCGGATCTCGAGAAAATCATCGCCTCTTACTCGAAGCAGTTCGGCTTGGATAAGCCCTTGCTGCAGCAGTATTGGGATTACATGTCCGGCGTCCTCCGTCTTGATTTCGGCTACTCGCTCAACAAGTACCCGTCGACCGTGATTGAGTTGATTGGGCAAGCGCTGCCCTGGACGCTTGGGCTCCTTGTCGTCACGACAATTCTCAGTTTCGTCATCGGGAATCTGTTGGGCGCGATCGCCGCATGGCAGCGAGCGCCGAATTGGATGCGCGCCATTGCGACGCCGTTCGTGCTGTTGCAGGGCGTGCCGCCTGTGCTGATGGGCGTCCTTCTGCTGTTCTTTGTCGGCTTCAGGCTCAAGCTTCTGCCGCTCGGTGGGGCTTATTCGATCGGGACCATTCCTGCGTGGTCATGGGAATTTGTTCTCGATCTGATGAAACACCAAATCCTTCCCGCTCTCGCATTGATCCTGGGCTCGGTCGGCGGATGGGTGCTCTCGATGCGCGGCATGGGCGTCACGATCCAAGGCGAGGACTACGTCACCTTCGCTGAGCACAAGGGACTGAGCAGCATCAGAATCTTCCGTGACTACTATCTCCGCAACGCGCTGCTCCCGCAGGTGACCGGTTTCGGCCTGGCGCTCGGAACGGTTGTGACCTCAGCAATTGTCGTCGAAGGCATCTTTGGGCTTCCCGGGATTGGGTCATTGTTGAACAACGCTATCCGCGCCAATGATTTTCCAGTGATCTATGGGATCGTTCTTTTTATCACCATAGCGGTCGCGACCCTGATGGTTCTGATTGAGTTCCTGTACCCGCTTCTCGATCCGCGGATTCGCAATCAGTAGGGCAATGTCCGTGGCCTTGATTGCCTCAGTAGCTCCCGAACTCCGCCAGCCCGGCGGCCTCGAGCTTGTGCTGCGATATTTACGCCGAAACAAGAGTCTGGGTATCGGCGTGGCCATCCTTCTTATTCTGATCGCCTTTACGGCGATCGGCTTCCTTGCCGTGGATCCTAAGCATGCCTACCCGCTTTCCGCCCCGACAAAACGTCCGCCCAGTTGGACTTATCCGCTAGGAACCGACTTTTTCGGTCGCGACCTTTTCGCGGCGATGGCAGTAGGGATGTGGCAAACTGCGGCGATCGGCGTTATCGCGGGTGGATTGGGAACCTTCATTGGCGTCGTACTTGGCTTCGTGTCGGCCTATTTCGGCGGCTGGTTCGAATTCAATATTCGAGGCATTTGCCAGATCCTCACCCCCATCCCCGTCCTTCTGATCCAGGTTGTTGTTGCGGGTTCCCTCGACAAGCGAGACGTCACGATTTTCACTATGGCGCTCATCGTCGTCATGCTCGCTTGGATGGGACCGACCTTGGTCATTCGCGCGCAGGTCTTGACGATGAAGGAAAGGCAATTCGTCTCGGTCGCGAAGCTCTCGGGCGTAGGCGATCTCGAGATGATCTTCAAAGAGATATTGCCGAATCTTCTTCCGTTCATCGCAGCCGCCTTCGTGGCTCAGGTGTTCGCCGCCGTCTTCGCCTCCTTCTATCTCGCCGTGCTGGGGCTCGGGCCTCTGCGCGAACCGCTGCTCGGAAACATCATCTGGTCGGCGCAATCGCAGGGCGCCTTCTTCAACGGTTGGTGGTGGTGGCCGATCGAACCTGCAGTTGCAATGATTCTGATCCTCGGATCGCTGGCCTTGATCAACATGGGGCTCGACGAGTTGGCCAATCCGCGCATGCGCAGGTCGGAATAGATGCTTTCGATGCTGACGGATCACCAAGCCAGCCCCCCGACCACGATTCGTCTGAAATCGGGTGACGCGGCGCCTGTCCTTCAGGTGCGAAACCTCGAGGTGACCTACTACACTGACGCGGGCCGCGCCAAGGCGCTGGATGACGTCAGCTTCACGCTAAGGTCGGGCGAGAAGCTAGGCATAGTGGGCGAATCCGGCTCTGGCAAGAGCACGATGGCGCTTGCGATGATGAGGATGATCAAACCGCCCGGCCGGATCGAGGGCGGCCAAGTGATAGCGGGCGGAGTCGACTTGATGTCGCTCGACTCCGAGTCTATGCGCAAAGCGCGCCTCAGCACGATCGCCTATATTCCCCAGGGAGCGATGAACTCGCTCAATCCAGTCATGCGTGTCGGCGCCCAGTTGGTGGACGCCATTAAGTCGCATGCGCAGACGGATTCGAAATCGGTCATCGAAGGACGCTGCATGAGCGCCCTGAAATCAGTCGATCTGGATCCGAGCGTTTTCAGAATGTACGCGCACGAATTGAGCGGCGGCATGAAGCAGCGCGTCTGCATAGCGATCGGCATTCTGCTCAGTCCGCAAGTGATCATCGCCGACGAGCCGACGAGTGCGCTGGACGTCGTGACGCAGCGCCAAGTGATGGAGACGATCGACAGCATCCAAAGGCAGATCAATGCCGCGGTCATTCTGATCGGCCACGACATGGGCCTTATGGCTCAGTTCGTCGACAAGGTGGCGGTCATGTATGCGGGACGGATCGTTGAGATTAGCTCGGCGCGTGAGATGTTCAACGATCCCAAGCATCCATACTCGCGCGCGCTGATCAGCAGCCTGCCTAACCTGGACAACAAAGGCGTCTTCCAGAGCATCCCCGGGCTTGCCCCGTCGCTGCTTCGTCTCCCGAGCGGCTGCGCGTTTCACCCACGCTGTGCTCGGGCCATTGAAATCTGCAGTACGCGTCGTCCCAACCCCGAGGCCATCTCCAGCGGACGAATCGCGACCTGCCACCTGTTCGCTAGACAGCTGTGAGAATGGTCAATCTCCTTGAACTGAGAAACATTTCGAAGGTCTATTCGCGAGGCTTGTTCAACGCGCAGTCGAAGACGGCGTTGCACGACATCTCGCTCACGCTCAACGAGAACGACCCGACCATTCTTGCCATCGCGGGCGAAAGCGGCAGCGGGAAGACAACGCTTGCGATGCTCCTGCTTGGCTTCGTTCAGCCGACGACCGGGCAGATCGTCTATCGCGGCCGGGATATCAGCAGGCTCAAGGGCACCGAGCGAACAATCTTCCGCCGCGAAGTCCAGGCCGTATTCCAGGATCCCTTCGCCGTCTTCAACCCGTTTTATACGGTCGATCATTTGCTGACGGTGCCCATTCAGCGTTTCAAGCTGGCGAAGTCGAAGGCCGAGGCGCGCGGCAAAATGGACGAAGCGCTGACCGCCGTGGGCCTGCGCCCCGAAGACGTTCTCGGTCGTTTCCCACATCAGCTTTCTGGCGGCCAGCGGCAACGGATCAATGTCGCCCGCGCCCTTCTGCTGAAGCCACGCTTGCTGATCGCGGACGAGCCGGTGTCGATGGTCGACGCCTCGCTACGCGCCAATATTTTGGAGACTCTACGCAATCTTCAGCGGGATCACGGGGTTTCCATCATCTATATCACGCATGATCTAACGACGGCTTATCATATCGCGAAATCGATAATCGTCCTCTATCGCGGGTCGGTGATGGAGGCGGGTGACGTCGACACCGTTATCAAAAATCCCCAGCATCCCTACACGGGCTTGCTGGTTGACTCGATCCCCTGGCCGGATTTGGACAGGCGTTGGGGCGAAAGGCCAATCAAGGCGCGCGAGACCGACGCGAGCCTCGAGGGCTGCGCGTTTCGTTCCCGCTGCCCAGAGGCGATGGAGATCTGTAAGACCCAGCCACCGCTTTTCCGCATCGGTCTTCGTCACGCCTCAGCATGTTATCTCCACGCCGAACAGCCAAGAGTCGCGCCCGAATGCCTCTCCGAACTTCTCTCGGCTTGAACTCGATCTGGGCGCAACCGGCTACATCAGAGGTCTGCGCCAAGCGGTCTATTCGGAATAGGACCTGGCGATGAAAATTGCCGTCACGGGGGGGAGCGGTCGCATCGGTCAGGCGATCATAGGCCAGGCTCTGGTCCAGGGCCACGAAATCGTCAGCATCGATCGCGTTGCGCCAACGGGGACGAATGAGCAGGTCAATCTCAGGTATGTAGTTGCGGACGTCGAAGACTACGATCGCCTTGTTCAAGCGGTTGCCGGGTGCGATGCGCTCATCCACATGGCGGCCATCCCTCACCCCGGCACCTTCCCCGATCACATCGTCCACAACAACAATGTTGTCGGTAGTTATAACGCCCTTCGGGCGGCTGTCGAAGTCGGCATCATGCGCATCTGCCAGGCATCGAGCGTTAACGCAATCGGGCTCTCCTTCAGTCGCGATCCGGACTTCGACTATTTCCCGATCGACGAGCAGCATCCAAATTACTATGAGGAGCCCTATAGCCTGTCGAAATGGATCTGCGAGCAGCAGGGTGATAGCTTCGCACGACGCTACCAGGGCATCCGCATCGCGAGCATGCGGTTCCATTGGGTCGTGCCGACGCGCGCGTTCGCAGCCAGCCATCATGGCTTCGCGACCAAAGAAATCTCGAAGCATCTGTGGGCATACACGCTTTATCAGCCCGCGGCGCGCGCGTGCCTTCTCAGTCTCGAAGCGGCGTTTGATGGCCACGAGGCGTTCTATATCGTAGCGCCGGACACGATTATCGACGTGCAGAGCGCGGACCTCGCGGCCCGATTTTTCCCGAACACGGAAATAAGGGGTGACCTCTCTGGCTACCGCAGCTTCTTCAATTGTTCAAAAGCCGAGCGCCTCCTCGGCTGGAAGCATAATCTGGCGTGACGCTGGGTGCGGATCGTTCCCGCTGGGCGCTAAACCAAGTCGCCCCTCGTCAATAACCCTTGCATGTAGCCGATCGCGTGCGCGCGCCCCCAGTGGTTCCATTCGGTGTCGTCGTCCATGTGCGGGACGTGGTCGTCGAGCAGGAAGCCAGTGAAGCCGGTCTTCTTCAGCAACGCCATCGCCTCGGCGGGATCGAAATTGCCTTCGCCGATGAAGCATTCGATAAAACTCGGCACGGTACCCTGCACGTCCCGGAAGTGAACGTAGAAGATTCGCCCCTTTGGACCGAAAAACTCAATCATGTCCTTCACATTGGCGCTTCCACCCTGCATTTCGGAACAGCACCCAAGACAAAGATCCAGGCCCCACGAGGGGCTGTCGGAATAACGGCGCCAGGCGCGCTTAAAGTCTTCAGGCTCCTTGAATATGCGCGCCACGCCGCCCAGCATCGGGACGGGCGGATCGTCAGGATGAAGAGCGATCTTGACGCCTGCTTCATCTGCTGCGGGGGCCACGGCGTCCATGAAGTAGGTGTAATTAGCCCACATCATTGCAGCGGTAACGATCCCGTCCTTTTCGTCGTACACAGGCATGGAATCCGAACGGCCGAGCGTAGTGGGCATGAAACTTCGCCACTCGTCTTTGGACCCTCCGAGGACTTTCGCCATGTCGAATTTCGTATTTCCAGCGCCGCCCCGGCCGAAAGCGTGACGTTCCGTGCGCCAAACCGAATTGGGCATGAAATGCAGGCCCAGGATTGGCACGCCCGCAACCCCGAGATTCCTGACGGTTGTCAGATAATATTCGATTTGCTCGTCGCGGCCAGGAAGGCCGAGCATCGCCTTGTGATAGAAGTGGGTCGGCACATTTTCGATACTGTAGGCCTGGGGAAAATTGCCAAGCATGCGCCCGCTCGCCGGATCGAATTCTTCCGCCAGCAACCCCACGTCGTTGCAGCGGGCGAGCAACCGCTCAAACAACCTTTGAGCGTCAAAATAGCGGCCCTGCAGAATGTAATTGTCCACTAGCCAAAAACTGCAGGCCAGGAAAGCCCCCTCGCCAGGCGGCAGGCCGTCGCTGGAATTGTCGGGTTCGTACCGCAGAACGAATTCATCATCGATGAGCAACCTCTCCTCGATCGCTCGCAGCGTTCCCTTAATCCTCGGATCGTCAGCGGGAAGGAAGCCGACAAGCGGAATCAGGAGCAGACTCGCGTCGAGCCGGTTGACGCCGTAGGCCTGCACGAAGCTATTGAGATCGCGATCGAATCCGCGCTCGCAGACTTCCGCATGAATTTCGTCTGCGATCGCACGCCACCGCTCCCCGGGCTCGTGGAAGGCTTTTACGCCAACATCATTCGCTGCGCGATCGAATGCGACCCAGGCCATTACTTTGGAATGGACGAAGTGCTGGCGTCCGCCGCGCACCTCCCAAATCCCTTCATCCGGCTGCCGCCAGGCTTCCGTGAGATACTCCAAAATCAGCGGGCGTACGGCCCGGCCGCGCTCGGCCGGCGCCATGCCGGCTTTGTACGTCTGAAACGCCGCGTCCGCGATCTCGCCGAAGACATCGATCTGCATCTGATCGCAGGCTGCGTTTCCGATCCGCACCGGCGAAGAATCCGCGTAGCCCTTCAGCCAGGGCAGGGTCAATTCCGGCAGCCACCGCTCGCCGCCCACGCCATACATGATCTGCACCTGGTGCGGGCTTCCGGCGATCGCCCGGAGAAGCCAGTCGCGCCATGCGCGCGCTTCTTCGTAATACCCCAGCTTCATTGGAGCCAGGATGGTGAAGGTGGCGTCCCGCAGCCAGCAATAGCGGTAATCCCAGTTCCTGACGCCGCCGAGCTGCTCGGGAAGGGACGTGGTCGCGGCGGCGACGATTCCGCCCGTCGGGGCGTAGGTCAGCGCTTTAAGCGTAATGAGCGAGCGTTTGACAGCTTCAGTCCACGGCCCGACGTCGGGACACCGATCGCTCCATGCCCGCCAGAACGTCGCGGTGCGCTCGAGCGATTCGAAGGGATCGATCGCGCTCGGGGGACCGTGATACGACGCGCCGTAGGACAGAACGAAGGCAGCCGACTGGCCCTCCTCGACCGTGAAGTCTCCCAGGGTCTTGAGATCTTCGCCGGAAAGCGCCACCGAACTGCGCAAAACCAGACGCTCAGGACCCGCGACGGCGCTGATCGCCCCGTCATAGAGGCGGCTGATCCAGGGGACCCAAGGCCAGCGTCGCAATTGTCGGAGGCCGTGTCGATCAAGGAGGATGGCGAGTGGGCGGGCCTTTTTAAGGCGCCAAACCGGATGAAGACCTAATACATGGCGCTTGCCAGTAAGCCAATGCCCGAAAGTCCGGATTCCGCGCCCATAGCGGAAGTTCCTCTTACAAGTTTTGGCGAGCCGGCGTGAGATCGGATGAGATTCGTCCTTGCTGTGCTTTCTTCACGGCGCTGTTGGGACGACCGATCCGGGCCGGGTTTCAATTACGATCGTCGTGCACTTTTTTGGGTACCTTTGCGATCCATTTGGGCGCATGTACGAGACGACGCCGTAGCGCGCTGTTGAGTTCGGGAGTCTTCACGATGTGCCGCGGGTGTTTCAATCAGTTCTTTCTCCGCGATGAGTTCCATTCCGGCGGGATCGCCGGCCTGCTCGGCAAGGCGGGGGGCATGCCCACCCGACGCGCGTTCATGGCTTATTCGGTCGGCGCGGCGTCCGCACTCGGCACCGTCGGGGCTGCTCCCGCCTTCGTGGCGGACGAAGGCGCCGACCTCATTCTGCGCGGCGGGACGGTCCTTCCGCTGCCGGGCGCGACCGCCGCCTCGGCGATCGCGATCAAGGGTGGCAAGGTGCTCGCGGTCGGCGACGAGAGCGCGCTCCTGGGTCTCAAGACGGGCGACACCAAGGTCGTCGATCTCGCTGGCCGCACGCTGCTGCCGGGCCTCATCGATCCGCACAACCACACGATTTTGGCTTCGCTGATCTTCGAACTGCTCGACGATGTCGGCTACGCCAATTATCCGACCCGCGAGAAACTCGTCGCGCATGTCAAACAGGAGGCGGCAAGCACGCCCAAGGGCCAATGGGTCGTCGGCTCCAATTTCGACAATCTTCTGCAAGGCGGGGATTTCACGCTTCAGGAACTGGACGCCATATCGTCCGACCATCCGATCTTCGTCTGGTACACCAACGGACACGACGCCTGCGCCAACAGCGAGGCGCTGAAGGTCGCGGGAATTCCCGAGGATATCGGCGACCTACCTGGAGGCGGTCATTTCGGGCGGGGCGCCGACGGCAGGCTCAACGGCCTGGTCTACGAGGAAAGCGCGATGCTCAAATTCGCGGTCCACTTCCTCGGCAAGATCACGCCAGACGTGGCGGCCAAGGCGGTCACCGATTACGCCCGGCATATCGCTTCCGTCGGCAACACCATGCTGCACGAGCCGGGCACGATCCGTTCGGACTGGATCGAGCAATTCGCAAAGCTCTCGAACGCGCTCGCCTGCCGCACCAGCGCGAGCGTGATGTTCGACGACATGAAGGGCCTGACGCCCTGGCGCAGCCTCGGCCTCGGAAAAGGCGCGCCCGTCGAAAATTCCCTGTTCTCGCTCTATGGCGTCAAGATCGTCGGCGACGGCTCCAACCAGACCGAGACCGGGGCGCAGACGAAGCCCTATCTGAACTCGGCCTCCAAGGGTTCGCCGAACTTCGACGCAGCAGAGATGAAACAAATGGTCGCCGAAGTTAAGGCCTTCGGCCTGCCGGTGCAGATCCACTGCAACGGCGACTACACGATCGACATTGCGCTCGACGCGATTGAGGCGGCCTACGCGGGCTCAACCGACTATGGCGTCAACCGCATCGAGCACTCGACGATGGCGCGCCCCGACCAGATTCTGCGCATGAAGAAGCTCAACGTGCAGCCGAGCTTCCTAATGAATCATGTGCGCTTCTACGGCGCCGCCTATCGCGACCTGATCTTCGGCCCCGAGCGCGCCGCCTTCATGGACCCCGCCGGGGCCTGCGTGAAAGCCGCCTTGCCCTTCACGCTGCACACCGACGGACCCTGCTCGCCACCGGGGCCGCTCACGCTCATCAGCACGGCGGTGACGCGCCGCTGCACCATAGACAATTCAGTGGTCGGCCCCGATCAGGCCGTTTCGCTTGACGACGCGATCCGCGCCGTGACGATCGACGCCGCCCGCCAGCTCGGGCAGGGCGACCGCCTCGGCTCGCTCGAAAAGGGCAAGGAAGCGGATTTCACGATCCTGGAAAGCGATCCCTACAAGGTGAGCCCAGATTCGATCGCCGACATCAAGGTCAGCGAGACGTGGGTGGCGGGGGAGCGGAAGTTCGCAGCGTGACGGGGGCTGTCTTCCGGCCTCGGCCGTCGCGCTCGAGGGCGACTGCGCAAGTCGAGCTCTCTGACGGACGGCGCGGCCTCGTGGAGTGCGTCGCAAACGTGCCCGCGAGGCGTCGTTCCCGCAACGCGTACTCCCCCCTCTGCCCGCACCCCGCTCGTTGCCGCCGCCAGCGAGCGCGCCCAGAGCCGCTTTTAGGAATTCTTTGCCGCACAAGGTCCGCAACACTCACACGCGGCGCGCCTATGAGCAGGCGACTCCGATCCTCTCCGCCGTCTTCGATGCTTTGCCCACTTTGTCGTCACAGGTCTTCCCCATCGCGCGGCGATCGGCGCGCGCGCTTTCTTCGGTGACGAAGACTACGAACTCTACCGCGATCTACCGTCGAGCCGCCGCCGCAAACAGGGCGTCGCCGTCTGAGCCTTAATGCCTGACGCCGAACCACGCCTGCCTCATCCTCGTTCCCAAGTTTGGAAGTCGAGAGATTCGGGCTATCCACAATGCGGCGCGCGTCTCAGAGGCGTTTGACGTCGTGCGCCGCTTCGGGCTCGGGGGCCAGCACGATGGTGACGAACCTGGGGCGCCGGTCGGACCGCCGTCGAGCGCCGTCACCCAGATCGACCTCCGGACCGCGTTCGACGCTGTAGATGATCGGATGGTAGAGCCGATTGTGGACGGAGTTCATCCGACCGGGGTTCATGCGACCGGGCGATGGCGCAAAGAGCGTCTCATCGAGAGCCTGACGGAACTGCGCGTCGATTTCGTGACGCCATGGCGCATCGGTCCCCCCGACCGCCTTGAGCAGGTCGCCCCATACTCGCCGGCCGGACCCGCCCGCCAGGTCGAACAGCGCCATGGTGTAGGCCGAGGTGTCGTTCAGGCCTTCCACGACCCGCGCGCTCTCCGGGATGCCCTTTGCGATCAGGTCGTCATCGGACATTGAAAGCACCACGCGATGGCAGGGATAGTACGCCGAACTCGAGCCTGAACGGCAGAACTCCTCCTCGATGGCTCTCGCCACCTCGCCCACCTTCTCGGCCCTAACATCGGGGGCGAGCGCGCCCCGGCGCCAGTCGTCGGACACAGTCCACGTCCTGCGGCAGAGCGCGTCGAGGAATTCGCCAATCTTGTCGGCCTTCGCCGGGACACCTTGCAGGTCGGCGAGCGGGCTCGGCGAGGCCTGGCCGGGATGGAAGAGGCAGACGACCGCCCGGATGTCGGTGTTGTCGAAACGAGTGTACACGCCGGTCTCAAACAGGCACCAGTCCCAGCTCTTCGACGGCGCCGTGAAGAGCAGCACGAGCATGTGGCTTCGGGCGAGGGCGCCGCGGACCTCACGCCGCCAGTCCGCCCCCGCGGTGATGTCGCGCCCGGAGACGAAGCAAGTGATGACCTTCCTGTTGAGACTCTCGATCAAGTGCTTCACGCGCTCCGCCAACGCGTGATCGTCGTGCTTGTGGCTGATGAACACCATGAACTTCTCGTCGCTGAGGTCCATCGGTTCGTCCTCCCGTCGAAACTCCCACGAGTCTCGCACAATGACTGGCGACCTCGAACCCGCGCACACAAGCGCGAGGGGAGGCGCGGCGCCCGTTATAATCGATGCCCGCCTACCCGGGGCACCGTGGGAAGGAGCGAAATGATCCCTCTCACTAAAATGTCCACCGCAAGGTATGTCTTAGCGAAATTCGCCAGATGGCAGCCTTATTGCAGCTGAGACTGCTCGCATAGCAAGCCTTTGACAAGACTGAAATGTCGTTGAGACCCCGCCGTGGCCTGTCGATACGCTCCGGGCGGGCCGGCTCGCGATCGCGCGCCGAGGGATTGCGCCCAGCTTACCCCATCAAGCGCGCAGAGAACACAGGCATCCAAAGGCGTCGAAACCCCAAGAAGAGCGCATCGGCGATGGCCAGATCGGCGAAGAGTCTGGGGCACGGGTGTAGAGAACAGACATGTTTTCTCAGCACGCCTTGTGGCCGAGCAGGCGAGCCAACTCTTGCCCAGGCCGCTCGCCCCCGGTCAACAGCATTGCGGCGCGCGGCGATCCAGTCGCAAGCGGCGAGCTTGAGGAAGAGCGCGCGGTCGCGCCCAGGAGGGATCTGATATTCTAAATGTCCGGCCAATGGAGGAGATGGTTCGTGGCGACGGTGCTCTTCCAACCCGAGTAAGGATTTTGATCCGACCGAGGTGGCTGTCAGCTGGAAAGTGCTGAAGCGGCTTCGTCACTCTGTCGTGTTCGCCACGCCGGCCGGCCGCGAGGGAAGCGCGGACGACATCATCCAGACATCACGCTTTACATCGCGAGCGGCTGTTCCGCGCAAATGGCGGTGAACGCTAATATAAAACGGCGGGACGCTTGAGCGCGCTGCGTAAGTGGCGAAGCACGCGAGCACGCCCACGACGCAACTTCACGATCGCCGCTCAGATCCCCGAGAGTGCGGGCTACTAGAAGCTGTGTTGCTGCTTTTCGACTCAGTCGACGTCACCGTAAGCACATTTCTGCTGGATCAGCTTCGCGTGCGCCCAGGGTCGGATCGAAATGGAATAGCGTAGAACAATAGGGGCAGACGATGTCACTGGCATCGCCGATGTTTAGGTAGACGTGTGGGTGATCTTGCCGCGATTTGTCGCCAATGCACTCGAACTCGCGGCAACCAATGCGCACGATTGGCGCCCCGACTTCATTTTGAAACTTCGGATAACTTTCCATCCGCCGCTCGCACCAGCGCCTGCCCTAGGTATTCTTGCGGCGCTTCAGTATCGGGACCGGTCGGATTTCCTCAAAATTGCATATGAGGCGGGATTCGGGGCCAGGTAGTGGTCCATGAACAGCCCAATCCAACAGTGTCGAAGCAAAATTATCTGTGTCGAGTCGGTTGTCAAGTTAATTTCGAAACGCTACTATAGTCTTCCGAGAGGCAATGATGTCAGGACGCGAAACCGCGGAGCTCCTGCTACTGATGGGGCGGCTTGTGCAAGCCGAGGGCTACCGCGGCGAGCTCAGCCCTGCCCAATGGATGGCGCTCCGTTTCTTCGCCCGAGCCAACCAGTTTTCGCGCAACCCATCGGCATTCGCGGAATTTCAAGCGACGACCCGCGGCACTGCATCACAAGTCATCAAGGTGCTTGAGGCGGGTGGCTACTTGGTCAGACAGCGATCCGAGGCGGACGGGCGAAGCGTTGCTCTCCGATTGACGGACAAAGGCCAAGAAGCGATTGCACGTGATCCGTTCGAAGCTCTGGTGCGCGCCGTGGACTCGCTCGACCCGGAGGAGCAAACCGCGATGCACCGCGCCCTGCGTCGCGTGCTGACCACGGTGGCGGCGAGTGGGGAACATCGGCACTTCGGTATTTGCCAGGACTGCGAGTATCTCGAGCGCGCGACCCGGTCGGCTCTCGAATGCCTGCTGTTCGGCGTTCCGATCGAGCCGGGGGAGGCTGGTCTCC
>Ga0206860_10027_pt1 | contig 41832 bp, 45 predicted proteins | sample Alteio_BWOrgCont_44_FD_152624 | JGI IMG/M metagenome (GOLD analysis project Ga0206860, IMG submission 152624) | Enriched cells from forest soil in Barre Woods Harvard Forest LTER site, Petersham, Massachusetts, United States -... | ecosystem: Environmental > Terrestrial > Soil > Temperate forest >...
CGTCTTTCCAAATGCCGTGAGTTCAGCCTTTTTGGAGGCCCGCGCCAATCGCCTGCGCCAGATCCTGGACATTCGGAAGCTGTCCACTGGTGGAAGCCTTGTTGAAGTCAGTCGAGAGCTGAGCCAGCCGGCTGCCAAGCGGCGCGTTGCCGGCCGCTGTTGCCGATCGGGACGCAGTCTTCAGGTTACTGGCGACCTGCCGCGTCACCTGCCGGTACTGCGATGGGTTGGACTGCTCCAACTCCTGGAGGCTGCTCAGAACCTGCGCGAAGGGTGAGATCCGATCGGCGTTAGTGGATGGGGTTTTGGTCGAAGCGGTATTGCTCGCTGAGGAACTTCCCGCGGCTCCCGTGAAAAGCGACTGGATATAGCCGGTGGCTAGATGGATAACTGGACCGATGCTCATACCGTTGTTTTCGGCATGTGACGGGCCATCGGGAAGTTCATTGAAATCATGAAGTTATTTGAAGGCGCCTGGCGTCAGTGCTTTGACAGGTCATCCAGGATGACGATTTCTACTCGTCGGTTGGACGCGCGCCCGTCCTCCGTGTCGTTCGGGGCCGCCGGCCGGTAGGGACCGAAGCTTGCGATCGAAAGGCGCGATTCCGATACGCCATAGCGGACGCTTAGAAGCTCCAGGATTTTTTCGCTGCGTGCCATCGATAGCTCCCAATTGCTGTGGAATCGACGATTGTGAATGGGCGCGATGTCGGCATGCCCGATGAGCTGCACGTCGTTTGGAATGTCGCCAAGCACTTCCGCGATCTGCGCAATGCTCTGTTGCGCTTCCGGACTTACAGTGTCCGAGCCGGGTGGAAAGAGCACTGCCTGTGGAAGGCTGATTACGAGACCGCGCGCTTCGAGCTCCGCAGCGATCCCCTCATCTCCGAGGCGCCTCTGTGCCTGGATCAGATTCGTGCGAGTCTGCCCAGACTCCACGGGTGCGGTTTGGGCCGGAGGAGGCTGCACTGGAACGACCACGTGCACGGGCGGGGCTTCCAGGCCTTTGGCGGCGGCTACGAGAAAAAAAATGAGAACAATAGTGAGTACGTCCACATAGCTGACCATCCATCGGTCGCGCTCGCCGGCTGCGTGCTGGAGATATTTCGGGTTCATGAGTGTAAGGCTTCCGGTGCGGGTTCGACAGACACCGAGCGATCCGGATCGGGCCCGGCGTTCCAGTAGGAACAGAGACGTTGCCGGACGAGCCTCGGGTGCGTACCGTCGAACAGGCACAGCGCGCCCTCGGTCATCAATTCCTGAAGTTCGAATGTTTCCGAGGTCCAGGCGCGAATTCGATGGGCCAAGGGTAAGAGCGCCACGTTTGCGAGTGCCAGCCCATAAAATGTCGAGGTAAAAGCCGCGCCGACCCCGGACGCAACCGCGGACAGGCTGGAGAATTGCCGGAGGACATCGATGAGTCCGACTACGGTGCCGAGCACTCCGATGGTGGGAGTGAGGCCGCCCGCGACTTCGAGCACCCTGGCCGCAGCCTCGCTTTGCCGCTCACAGAGCCTTATCTTACTCTCAAGTGCTGACTGCAACTCGTTGTGGTCCTTTGAATCCATCGCCAGCAACAGCGCGTCCCGGAGAAAGCCATGACTCACGCGTTCAAGCTCCGGTTCGATCGCCAGTATTCCCTGCACCCGGACAACCCTCGCATACCCAACGATTTCCTCGATCAGTTTTTCCCGGTCGGGGCGATCCGGCTTCGAAAACAGATGGGCGGTGCGCCGTAGTGAGTGCAAAAGCATGGGGTAAGGAGTCGTAATCAGCATGACTCCCAGGGTTCCACCCACGACAATGAGCATACTGGTCGGTTGAAAGAAATAGCGGGCGCTGATACCGCTGATAGCGACCCCGACGGCCAGGGCGATCACGGCAATCGCAATGCCTGCCAGCATTCCGGCATCGAGACCTCGCTTGATCCGGGCTGTCCGCCGCCTGACATCCTGCCGCTCTCCAATTACAGCTGCTGACGTTGCCATTGATATTCCTCCCGATGCACATCGCTGGCCATGTGCGTGAGCGCTCTGGATTCAAATGGATGGAGCGAAGCGGGAAACGTTATAGTCTTGACGGAGACGGCAATCGTCAAATCTTTGACAGACTCACACCGGCTGCGAGACAAGAAGCATTAACCATTTGGAGCTTTTTTCCGTGAGTTCTATCGTCCACAATGGACCCTTAGTGATCTCTCTCAGAAAACACATGGAGGTTCAGTCGGAAGAACTGGCAAAGGCGGCCGTGCTTGCTTACAAAGAAACAATCCGTTCGATAGCTGAGGCAGGCGCTTTGGCGATGCCGCATCTGGGTGAAGGCCTGCGGCAGGAGTTGGGTCTTCTGCGGGAGAGCCTTTCTGTCGACATCAGCCCCGCTAAAGTGTCGGACTTGGAGCAAAGCATCGATTGCGCGCTCGCGAAATGGGGCGAGAGCGCCGCGCAATTCTCCAGAGACAAAGCGAAAGAGATCAGAGAAATCGTGGTCGCGGTGGCAACGACCACGGGGGCGCTGGGCGAGCGCGACCAGCGCTACTCGAATCGGGTCAATGGGCTGAGCACGAGACTCCAATCGATCGCCAGACTGGAGGATCTGTCCGCCGTTCGCCGGTCGGTATTGGAGAGCGCAACAGAACTGAAAACCTTCGTTAAACAAATGACGGAGGAAGGCGAACGATCGCTCTCGCTGCTTCGGGCCGAGGTGGCGAACTACCGTGTCCGACTCGCACAATCCGAGAAGCGCGAGGCTGTCGACCCGCTCACAGGCCTTGCCAGCCGGCGCGAAATCGAAGCTCAGATCGAAGAACGGATCTCGTGGAAGAGCGGATTTTGTCTCGCCATGATCGACCTGAACGGATTCAAACGGATCAACGATGTTCACGGGCACGTGGCGGGAGACGATCTGCTCAAGCAGTTCGCGGTCGAACTCAAGGCGCCGGTCCGCGTAACGGACACCGTCGGCCGCTGGGGAGGTGATGAGTTCGTCATCATCGTGGACGCTGGTTTGGATGAGGCGCAGAGTCGTCTGGACCGGATACGTCAGTGGGTGGTGGGAGACTACAAAGTTAACGCGGGCACGGGAACCGCTTCGGTGGCTTTGAGCGCTTCTATCGGCATCGCGGAATGGGATGGCAAGGAGAACGCCGTTGAGTTATTGGCTCGGGCCGATAGGCTTATGTACGCCGAAAAGAGGTTGGTAAGCATTCCCCGCAACGGAGCCGCCTGAAGCGCACGGAAGCCGCTGCCCGAACCGGCAGCCAGACGGGAACTGCCTCGGCTATTACTTAAGAAAGTTTTCTCTTATCACGAAGGAACATCCGGGTGGATGATTATTCCCGCTGGCGCGAAAATCACTCGAATAGTGCGCCGATCCCTGCGATACGGAACAGGTGAAGGTTTACCTCGGACGCCAGCCTATCCTGGACCGCCGGCTTAACATCGCGGGATACGAACTTCTCTTTCGTTCGAGCAGCGCCAACTTCTGCGATCTGACGGACGACACCATGGCTACTTCCCAGGTAATCGTGACCGCAGTTCTGGGAATGGGCCTGGACCGATTGCTCGGCGGTAAACCCGCTTTCATTAATTTCGATCGCACGCTTCTTCTTGGGGACTGGACCACCTTGCTGCCTCCGGGCAGATCCGTGATCGAGATTCTGGAAACGGTCACTCCCGATCAGGAGATTCTGGCGGCAGCCTGCAGACTTCGGCAACAGGGCTATGCGCTCGCTCTCGACGACTGCCTCGACGACCGACGGACAGAGGCATTCGCACCATTCGTGGATATTCTCAAGGTGGATTTCCTGCAGACCGCTCCAGCCGAACAGGGAAATCTGGCGCGGCGTTACAAGAAACTGGGGATCAAAATGGTAGCCGAGAAAGTTGAGACGGAGGCGGACTTCCGCAGGGCGCTTCAGCAGGGCTACGATTACTTCCAGGGGTATTTTTTCGCCCGGCCCGCGGTTCTGCAGGCCGCGCGTGTCCCAGTCTCCCAGATGAGCGGCCTGCGTTTGATGAAACAGATCCAGCGGGAAGAACTGGATTTCGGCGCCATTGAGGAACTGGTGCGGCACGAAGTTTCCTTTTCGCATTCATTGCTGACGTATCTCAATTCAGCGGTTTTTCATTGGGCCGACCGAGTCGAGTCGATTCGCCGCGGCCTCCTATTACTGGGTCCGGGAGAAATTCGCAAGTGGGGTTGTATGGCGAGCCTGTCGAGTCTGGGCAAGGACAAGCCTCCGGTGCTGCAGGCGCAAGTGCTCATGCGCGGCCGGTTCTGCGATTCGATCGCCTCTTTCGCGAAGCTGCCGCTGGGAGAATCCGATCCATTCCTGCTTGGCATGTTCTCGCTTCTCGACGCGATCCTGGGAAGACCGCTGCACGGGATACTCGACGATCTCAATATTGGCCGGAATATTCGGAATGCGCTCCTCGGCGCGGCGGGTGAGCGGGATCTTCTGTCGCTCGTTCTGCGGATCGTGAAATCGTACGAAGTCGGCGATTGGCGCGAGGTGGATGCGGCAGCACAAGTCGTCGGAATTTCGCATGAGGATCTGAAAAATTGCTACGTGGAATCTCTGCAGTGGGTCGATACGGTCTTTACTCCCGATGAACAGAAACCGCGAGCGGACCCTGTATCGGTCCCGGTCGGCTTCCGCCGCGATTGGGAAACCCCTGCGACGGGGACAAGGCTGCCGTTATAGCTTGGGGATGTCTGGGGATGGATCGACCGATCTCGTCGCCATAACGTGTCACCATGCCGACTGAAACTCACTGGACTTAGACCGGATCACCGTAAGGCGGGTACCAGGACTCGACGTAGTGATTTCCCAGTCATGTTTCGCTAGAGTTGAATTTCAGCCACCGTACCAGAGAGTGGCGAAGCGTTCAACGCGTTGAACCGGAGGAAATTATGAAGAGTTCCATTTTGGCGGCACTGTGCGGTATCGCCGTGATTGCGGCGGTACCCGCAAGCGCAACCACTTCAGGTTTTGATTTCACGCAATGCGGCACAAGCTCTAACTACTACGGCGATCGCCAGACCGAGAGCGGGAGCTGCGGCAGCGCCGGATACAGCAACACGAGCAACTCGTTCAGCGAAACGGTCACGGGAATCGGCACGGTAACCGCGACCGCGTATACCACCGGGACGGGCGCATCCAACAGGGCTGGCACGGCCATTACCTCGGGGACCAACGCGGTTGTGGGGCAATACACCGGTTATGGACTCGGCGTCTGTAGCATAGGCGACACCGATTACAGTACCAGCCATCCCGCGAATGGATGCGACGTTCCCACTCATCAGGTCGACGACAGCGGTTCTTACGAATTCATCCTGTTTACGTTCAGCACGGCGGTGGACATCAGCAATATCACTCTGGCGAACTTCGGCGGCGGACCGCTGAACGCCGTCGGTCTGTCTTATTGGGTCGATCCCAGTTCGTTGACCACCATTCCTGCCGGCGCCACTACGGTTTTGTGCGGCACGAGCGGCGCGCCAACCTGCCCGACGAGCGAAGGCGGGACCAATGGTATCGGCACGGGTTCCTGGACCACCAACCTCAATGGCACAAGCGGCCTGACGGACGTTACGACCTTGCTGGTTGCAGCAGATCTGAACGAAACGGACGATTACTTCAAGGTCCAGGGATTGAGCGTAACCGACTTTCACGCCGCCGCGACTCCCGAGCCGGCAACTTTCGGAATGCTCGGACTGGCTCTCGCAGGGATCGGAATTTACGCTCGGAAGCGCCAACTGAGCTAAAGCCGGATCTCCAGAGCGTCCCCACTACGCGCGCCGGCCGTCTTCGCCGCGCTTCCCCGATTCATAGAAATTTCCAGAAATCCCGCACTCCCGGCAATGACGAAGAGTTCCCCCTCATCCACTTCCGCGTAGTTCGACGCCGTTCGTGCGACCGTGCGCTGCCCTATCTTCATCTCGAATCTTTCAACAGCCAGCCGTTGCCAGCTTTCCGAATCGAAGTTCGTGATCACGTTCCCAAACCGGTCGACCTTCAGAATGGTTCCGGCCCACGTCCTGTGCCCGGTCCGGACGGGCGTCGCAAATCCGAGCCGCAGATAGTCTCCAATCCGCGTTCCCGCTTCATCCGGCGCCAGACCGTTTGCCAGCTGGGCCGCAACAGGGCCGAAGATGTCCCGACCATGGAACGTACGGCTGACCGGCTTGCGGAAGTAGCGAGATGCCGTAATCTCGCGGACTTCATGGAGAGGGGCAGCGCCATAGACCATCGTCAGCACGCCGTTGTCGGGCGCTACGAAAAGATGGCCTTCCGCCTCGACAAGTATCGGCCGCCGGGAACTGCCCACGCCGGGATCGACAACCACCAGATGTATGCTGCCTGCCGGGAAACAAACCCATGCCTGCGATAGGGTAAAGGCCGCCTCGGTGATCGCGTAGGGCGTAACTTCGTGGGAAATATCCACCAGTTGCGCGTCCGGACAGATATCGAGAATGACGCCTTTCATCGCGCCGGCATAGTGGTCTCCGGCGCCGAAATCGCTAAGCAGCGTGATCACCGGCCGATTCATTTCTTTATCGCGCACAACGGACCGTTCGGCCTGTGCGCTTGCTTTTTCTTTATCGCGCACAACGGACCGTTCGGCCTGTGCGCTTACTTTTTCTTTATCGCGCACAACGGACCGTTCGGCCTGTGCGCTTGCTTTTTCCTTATCGCGCACAACGGACCCTTCGGCCTGTGCGCTTTTGATAGGCCTTCATCGGTACACTGAAAGGTAGATGCAGCACTATTACTTCGATCACAACGCGACCACACCGGTCGCGCCCGAGGTGCTGCGCGATCTCACGGCGACCCTGGTGGAAGTGTCGGGCAACGCGTCCAGTATCCACCATTTCGGTCAGGCCGCCAAGCAGCGTCTGGAGAGCGCACGCCGGCAGATGGCCGCGCGCATCGGTTGCGACGCCCGCGAAATCGTTTTTACCAGCGGGGGGACGGAATCGGATAACCTCGCCATCTTTGGCATCGCGAGACGCACTGTTGTGGGAAGTGCGGGACGCGTGAAGAAGCACGTGATCACCAGCACCATCGAGCATCCGGCGGTGCTCAATGCCTGCGCGCAACTCGAGCGCGAGGGCGCCGAAGTCACTTATCTTGCTGTGGACCGCGATGGAATCATTCTCCTGAGCGAGTTGAAGCGGGCGTTGCGTCCATCGACGGTACTGATCACGATTATGCACGCGAACAACGAAACCGGAATTCTTCAGCCGATTCGCGAGATAGCGGAGATGGCGCGCGCCAGCGGAGCCGTATTCCACTCAGACGGAGTTCAGATGGCGGGGCGAATTCCGGTAAACGTTCGCGAGCTGGGAGTCGACCTCTACTCCATCAGCGGCCATAAGTTCGGCGCGCCCAAGGGCATCGGAGCGCTTTATGCCCGCAAGGGGATTCCGCTCGAGCCGATCTCATTCGGCGGCCATCATGAACGCGATCGCCGGGCCGGGACGGAAAACGTGCCCGGAGCGTCCGCCCTCGGGCGCGCGGCTGAACTCGCGGCCGATTGGACGGGGACCGCGCTCCTCCGCGATCGGTTGGAACGGGGAATACTCGATAGGGTGCCCGGCGCCACGGTGAATGGCTCGATCGCGCATCGGTTACCCAATACGACGAATATTCGCTTCGATGGAATCGAGGGGGAAGCGATTGTCATAGCGCTCGATCTGCGCGGCTACGCCGTATCCAGCGGTTCGGCCTGTTCCAGCGGCGCCGTGGAACCCTCGCATGTTCTGCTTGCGATGGGATTGACGCCTGAGGAGGCCCGGTCGAGCGTGAGATTCTCTCTCGGGCCTGAGAATACGGAAAGTGAAGTCGATGGTCTGCTTGAGGCGGTCGTGGCCGTCGTCACCCATTTGCGCCGCATCTCACCCGCGGTCACCCCGAAGACGGTCCAGCATGTCTGATCGGTACGCGGCCACCGATCTGATCGCCGTCGCCATGTCCGGCGGAGTAGATAGTTCCACCGTCGCCGCCCTGCTGAAGCGCGATGGCTACAACATTGCCGGCCTGACCATGCAGCTATGGAATCAGCGGCGCCTGCCGGAGGTTGCCACCGATTCTCCCACTGGCAGGTGTTGTTCTCTCGACGATGTCTACGATGCTCGAAGGGTGGCCGAACATGTCGGCATGCCTTATTATGTGGTCAATCTGGAGAGCCAGTTCGAGAAAAGCGTCGTCGAGCCGTTCGTCGATGAGTATCTGGCGGGGCGCACGCCGGTCCCCTGTACGCTCTGCAACACGTTCATCAAGTTCGACCGGTTCCTCGATCTGGCAGACTCGGTGGGAGCCCATTCTATCGCAACCGGCCACTATGCCAGGATCACCCGGCATGCCGAGACGGGCCGTTTCGAGATGCGGACCGCGGTCGACGCTTCGAAAGACCAAACCTACTTCCTGTGGGGGTTGACGCAGGAGCAACTGGCCCGCACCCTGTTTCCTCTGGGTGAAATGACGAAGCCCGAAGTGCGCGCGCTGGCGGCGGAGTTCAACCTGCCCGTGGCGAAAAAGCACGAGAGCTATGAGATCTGCTTCGTGCCCAACGGCGACTACGCCGCCTTTATGGACGCGTATCTCCGCGACAAGGGTGTTGAGCCCGCCGCCACCGAAGGCCAGATCGTCAATGCGGAAGGCCGCGCATTGGGACGACACGCGGGCGCGCATCATTTTACAGTGGGCCAGCGCAAGGGACTGGGTATTGCGGCGGCGCAGCCGCTCTATGTCATTGCAACCGATTCCAATTCGCGGACGGTAACGGTGGGGTCTGGAGAGGATCTGCTGCGCTCAACTTTGATTGCCCACGATATCCGTTGGCTATCCTGGCCGGGACTGGCCGCCCCCACGCGGCTGCGCGTGCGTATCCGGAATCGGCACATCCCCGCCTGGGCGACGCTTTATCCCCTGAGTGAAACACGCGCCGAGGCGCGTTTCGACGAACCGCAGAGGGCCATAACGCCGGGCCAGGCCGCCGTGTTCTATTCCGATGACCTCGTCGTCGCCGGCGGTTGGATCGAATAGATTGGCGAAGCGATCGGCTTTCCGCAATCTTCTGGAAGCGGGGGTCGCGCGCGTTCTGATCGGCGCGCTCGGGTATTCGCCGCGCCGGCTCGCGGACTGGATTGGGGGGCGGGTCGCGAATTTGCTGGATGCGGCGATTCCGCGCCTCCGCCGCATTGCGGACCGGAATCTTTCTCTCGCCTATCCGGATAAAGATGCATCCTGGCGTCGGCGAACCATAGATGGTGTGTTCGCGTCTGTTGGAAGATTACTGGTCGTATTCGCCCGGTTACCGCGCATCACGAAGGAAAACGTTTCCGACTGGATACGATACGAGGGTTTCGAGCATTACGAGCGCGCGAAAGAGCGGGGCAGAGGCGTGTTGTTTGCCACCGCTCACCTGGGTAATTGGGAGTTGAGCGCTTATGCGCACGCTCTGCTTACCGAACCGATGAACGTGGTGGTGCGGCCGCTTGACAATCCTCTGATAGACGCCATCGTCGAAGATCGGCGCGCGCTGTCGGGAAACGTTCTGCTTTCCAAGCGGGACTTCGCGCGGTCTATCTTCCAGGCTTTGCGCAGAAACGAACCCGTAGGCATTCTGGTAGATCAGAATACTTCTGTCGAGAATGGAGCGTTCGTGCCCTTTTTCGGAACGCTCGCCTGCGCCAACCTTACGTTCGCCAAACTGGCCGCCCGCAGTGGCGCGGACGTGATCCCGGGTTTCGCGATCTGGAACCAAAAGGAGCGCCGCTACATTCTGCGGTTTTATCCCGCGGTTCCGATCACGGGCGACGTGTTGGAAGATACACGCCGGATTCAAAGCGCGATCGAAATGGCTATTCGCGAAACGCCGGACCAGTGGTTGTGGATTCATCGCCGCTGGAAAACGCGGCCGGACGGCGAGGAGAGTTTATATGGATAGCGCAGTGTCCAGGGAATAACCGGGCAGATCGTGGCGCGGACGATCGTTTTCCGTCGTCCGCGTTTGTCTTGTAACCGGGAGAAGGCAGGCCACGGAGGAACGATGGCCTGCCCCACGCCTAACCACGATTGGACGCTACATCAGCGCCGCGCATTTCCATCAAGAGTCCATCCAGCGCGATCGTTTTCTGAATATTTCTTCGCAGTAGCGCGGCGATCTCATCCACGCTCTTCACCGCATGAATAATCCAGCGGCGTGAAACCTTCTGTGCCAGCGCGCTCAGATCGTTCCGCAGGTCGAAATTGCGGATCGCCGTTCCGCCTTCGCGAAGCACCGTGAGATCCCGCAGCAGATCGTAAAGCAGCTTGAGATGCAACTCCAGTTTCTCGCTCTTGCTCCGCCCCAGCGCTTCCGAAACGGGCAGCCACGCCGCATAGGAGGCAAGCCCGGCGCCCGTCTTCAGAAGCGCCAGCATCGACGCTCGGCGCTTCTGATACAACTCGATATCGAGCGACGCCGCCACCCCGGGACATCCGCCCGACAGCGCAATCCGCCGCTCGGCGTTATCCAGTTCCCGCGCCCGCGAAAAATCCTTCATCTCGTCGTTCGACAGCGGCGAGAAATTCATCACCACCGAACGCGAGCGGATCGTCGGCAGCAGGTCATAAACATTCTCGGCCGTCAGGATCAGAATCAGATGATCCGGCGGTTCTTCCAGCGTCTTCAGCAGGGAGTTGGCCGCCTGCTCGCCGGCGCGATCGGCCTGGTCGATCAGGAATATTCGCCGCGTGCCGTGCAGCGGTTTATATTGCGCCATCTCTTTCAGAAGGCGCATCTGCGGGATGCCGATCTGGCGCAGCGGTCCGTCCGGCGCGAATGTCAAAAAATCCGGATGCGTGCCGAAGAACAGAGGATCGTCGTTGCGCTTGTCGGCGGGAAGTTTCTCACGCGTGTCGATCAGTTTTACGTTCTCGGGGAGGCTGAGATCGTCCCTCTCGATTTTTTCGGGCGATCCCAGTATTCGTTCCGCGAAGCGCCGCACTAACGTCGCCTTACCCAACCCTTCGAGCCCCGCGAAAAGCATCGTCTGCGGAATGCGTTCCCGCTCGATCATGCCCTCAAGCGTCGTCTGCGTGTGTAGATTGCCCCAGAAATTTCTAAACACCGAGTGCCTCGCGGATCCGATGCCCCACCTCACCGATCCCCGCCGTACCGTCGATTACGACGATACGATCCGGCTCCGCCTTCGCCAACGCGAGATAACCTCGGCGCACGCGCTCATGGAATGTCGCGCTTTCATCGTCGATGCGCGACTCCGAAGGGCCGGTCCGTTCATTCCGGCGTTTTGCCCGCGCGAGGCTGGTCTCCAGATCGATATCGATCAGAATCGTCACGTCCGGCCGCAGGCCCCGGCACGCAATGCGGTCCAGATCGTGCACGACCTCGCTATCGAGCCCGCGCCCGCATCCCTGGTAGACCAGCGTCGAATCGGTAAAACGATCGCACAGGACCGTCCGTCCGCCGTCGAGTGCGGGCCGGATCACCTCGTCCACATTCTGCGCGCGGCTCGCAAAGTAAAGCAGCAGTTCGGCTCGCGGCTGAATATCCGCGCTCGCCGGATCCAGAAGGATTTTCCGGATCTGCCGTCCAATCGATGTTCCTCCAGGCTCAACCGTTTCGATCACGTCCCTGCCGTGGTCGCGCAGCCACTGGGCGAGCATGCGGAGTTGCGTCGTCTTGCCGCAACCGTCGATGCCTTCGAATGTAATGAACCGGCCGCGGGGCGTTTTCGTCTGCACTTCGGAATTCCGATTTTCGCAGATCGCTTATCTCAACCAGTGTTCCTGTGACTCCGCGGGCGCTTGCGGAATGCCTCCGAAGCGGCGCTCCCGGTGAGCGTACTGGTGAATCGCCCTCTGCAGATCGAAAGGGCTGAAATCCGGCCACATTCGATTGGTGAAAATGAGTTCCGCGTATGCGCATTCCCAAAGCAGAAAGTCGCTGAGGCGCTGCTCGCCGCCGGTTCGGATGAGAATGTCCACGGGGCGCGATTCGACAAGTAGTTCTTCGAGGCTTTCCCGAGTGATCGGCGCACCCGCGGCGCACTGGCTCGCCGCACGATTACTGGCGACGACAATCGCATCGCGAGCCGAATAGTCGATCGCCAGCCTCAATTGAAGAAGATGGCACTGTCCCGTCTCCCCTTCGGCGCGGTCGATCGACGCGCGCAACGACTCGGGAAGGCGGTCCCGGCGGCCGATGATCGACATCTTCACTCCACTAGCCAGACATCGACCCGTCTCGTTCTCGAGATAACAGCCCAGCAGAGCCATCAAAGCCTCGACTTCCAACCGCGGGCGCTTCCAGTTATCGGACGAGAAGGCGTAAACGGTGAGGACGCCTATTCCACAATCCGGGGCCGCTTCCACGATTCGGCGGAGCGTTTCCGCGCCCGCGCTGTGACCGGCGATTCTCGGCAGGCCACGTCCCGTGGCCCAGCGGCCATTGCCATCCATGATAATTGCGACGTGCAGATTACTTTGCATCGTAAAGTGCCGGCATAAAAAATTTTGCTCCCGCCGCGCTACCCGTGGCGCATCGCGCGGATCAATGCTTCCATGTGAGTGAGGTAGCTTTCGAGCGCTGTTCGTCCGATCGCCGTCAGTTTGTACTCGGTCCGCGGCAATCGACCCTCGAACTTCTTCTCGCAGCCGATGTAGCCAGCCTCTTCGAGTTTGCGGGCATGGACGCTGAGATTACCATCGGTGGTATCGAGGATTTTCTTTAGCTCCCGAAAAGTCAAAGTTTCGTTCACCGACAGAGCGCTGACAATTCCCAGCCGCAAACGCTCGTGGATAATCCGATCGAGCGCGCGGGCTCCGGCACCGGCCACCGCTGTTGGGCCGGCCTTCTTCGCCTTCGCCGCCGAACTCTGGCTAGCCACCGTAGCGCCTCGCGATCACCCACCCGAAGACAATGTGAAACCCACCGAATCCTATGGCCAGCAGCGGATCGGCAAAACGCAGGGGCGCCAGCGTGGCGAGGGAGCCAAGTGCGAGGAAAGACATCCCCATCACGGGCACCACACGCACCGAGAACGCGCCGCCCGAGGTAATTCCCGCCCCATAAAGAAGGAGCCACATGGCGGGCAGAAGCTGGCTCAGCCCGCGGCGGTAAAAAACGAACGTCAACAAAGCGCCCGCGAATACCGAGGGCGCCACGCCGAGCACGAAACGCCGGAAAGGCTTCGACAGCAAGGGCGTACTGTTCTGCATGGCTTTGCGATACGAGAATCCAAGCCCTATCGCGAGGGCCAGGACGGCTTCTCCCATCCAGACCTCGAGCCAGTCCCGGGAGTTCGCGCTCAAATGCGCGGCAAAAGCAGCGAACAGGGCGGTTGCACCCATCAGTACGCCGCCTCTGCCCGGGACGGCCGTAAACGATCCGGCGCTTTCCATGGTGCTGCGTATGAAACGCAGGTTGTCCATCGCCTGAACGTGCAGGCCGATGGGTTCGGGCGGTGCGGATCGGATGGGCCGTACAGCAGCCATAGCCGGATTATATAGCTATTCCGAAGAACTTTGCAATATAAAGTTTGATGCGGCCGTCAGGCAAGCACGGCGGCGGTCTGAGTTTTGAGAGCCCGGCACTCCTGTTCCAGTTCGTCGGCGACTTCGCGGGCGTAGATCAGGAAATGGTGCGCCGATAAGAGGATCATGACTCCCATCCACATTCTGGTTTCGTCGAACGCATACTTGCGGATCAGGTTCCACAGAAATTCCCAATAAGCGCGGCGATAGCTGGATCGAACTCCCTGGGTCCACATGGAAGCGGCGAGAAGGCGGAGATTGTAAGAGAGCGGCAGCGCGGGCGGCTTCTGGGTGGGACGGGTGCGCCAGATTTCGAGAGAGCGAAACGCCCGATCGAAGAAGGCCTTGGGCTCGTAGAGCCAGAACAAAAGTTTGCTCAGGCCTCCGAGAAGCAGCGGCAAAGGCAGCACGGTTTCAAAATTAGGCGCGCTGAAGTTGGTGATGGCGAGGCTGGCTTCATTCAGGCGCCCTTCTCTCTTCATCCGGGCGTGCAGCGCAGTGGTTGGCGGCGCTTGCAGCATTCCGGCCATCGCCCAGGCGATGGAGGCTCTCTCGATGAATTCGCGCTGCCGCTCGAAGATGGTCTCATCGTCGGAATCGAAGCCCACGATAAAGCCGGCCAGCACCCAGAGTCCACTTTCCTGGATGACGCGAACCTGCTGGAGGCTGTCCTTGCGCAGATTCTGGAATTTTTTCGATTCCTTGAGCGCGTCGGCCGACGGCGATTCGATGCCAATGAAAACGTACATGAAATTCGCCTCCACCATCGCCGCCATCAGCTCGGGGCGGTCGGCGAGATCGATCGAGGCTTCGGTGTAAAAGGAAAACGGACGTTTGTGCTTGTCGCCCCAGGCGGCGAGGTCGATGGCGAGTTGCAGGGCATGTTTCGAATTGCCGATGAAGTTATCGTCGACGATGAACACTTCGTTGCGCCAGCCGAGAGTGCGAAGCAGATCCAGTTCCGCGATCAACTGAGCCGAGGACTTGAGGCGGGGTTTGCGACCGTAAATAGTGATGATGTCGCAGAATTCGCACTGAAATGGGCAGCCGCGGGAAAATTGCACGGGCATGGAGGTGTACATGTTTCGCCGCAGCAGGTCAAAGCGGGGAATGGGGCTGCGGGACATGTCGGGTTTGTCATCCACGCGATAGAGCGCCTGCGCGGTTCCTTGTTCGAGCGCAAGGGCAATAGCTGCGAAGGCTTCCTCTGCCTCGCCTACCATCACATGGTCAGCTTCCAGTTGAACCGCGTCGGGATCGCTGCTGGCCCAGGGACCTCCAACAAACGTGCGCGTTCCGACCGCTCTGGCGCGGCGGCAGACATCGACGGCGTCGGCGCGTTGCGCGTGCATGGCGCTGATCAATACCAGGTCCGCCCAACGCAGGTCGTCGTCGCGGATCTCGTCGAAAGCATGGTCGAGCAGCCGGAGCGTCCACTCGGGCGGACAGAGGGCGGCGACAGTAATCAGGCCCAGCGGAGGAGTCATGGCGGCTTCGGGCAGCATCTCGAGCACGCCTTCGAAGCCCCAGAAAGACGGTGGAAATCGCGGCCAGACCAGTAATACCTTCAGATTCGAACCAAGCGGGGGGAATGTGGCCTGCCGCAACTGAGGAGACTGCTGAGAGGGCAAGACGGTGAGAGTCGCGAGCGATGCGCGCGGAGCCGGGGGCATAAGCTATTCTCCACCCAAAACGGGCGCGCGAAGAATAATCTTTGTGGACAGGCAATAGTGATTGGTTGGCCTTATAATCGCTGGAGGGCCTGCAGACACCTTAAAGGGCCCTACGGAGGAACATTTGAACAAGCTACTGAGCATTAATAAAATCGCCGTTCTGGCACTGGTATTTCCGGTCGCCGCGTTGGCGGCAAATGTCACGGGAACACCAACGCTGAATGCCAATCAAACCCTGAACCTCGATACCGATACAGTCGGTTCCTCGGGCGGTGACATTCTTTGGAATGGCGCCACTATCACGTTCCAGGGCAGCGCCACTGGGCTGGCATTGAGTGCTTTTATCGGCACCGGCCAATCGATATTCAACACCTTGAGCAGCGAATCTATTTTGTCGGCCTTGTCTGGCGATTACTCCGGTGCGCCGATCAGCCCGGGGTCCCTTGCCGTAGGCGATATTTTCGCGGTCAAGACCAATCTGGGAAATTATGCCGCCGTGATCGTAACAGCGAACAACAGCGCGGAGCCGGTGGGGTTCGTGCCTCCTTCGAACTCGGCTCGCGCAATGGCTTTGAAGCCAAAGGGCTTACAGGTTTTCACTTCGGGCTCCATCACGCTCCAGTTCGTTACCTTCCAGTCCGGATCGACGACGCCTACCGGACCGACAATTACGGAAGTGCTGAATAATTACGGACTGATTCCGGGGGGCTTCCCGAACTCGGGCATCGCGCCGGGGTCGTTGTTTATCATCAAGGGCTCGGGGCTGGCGAGTGCGACCTCGGTTTCGTCTCTCGAATCAACCACCGGGGGCTCCGTCCTCCCGACCACCTTAAACGGCGCGAGTGTGAAAGTGACCGTTGGCAGCGTCACAGTGGTCCCGGCGTTCTACTACGCGGAGAACGTTCAACTTGCCCTGGTGCTTCCATCCGGCACGCCCGTCGGCGCGGGTACGGTTACGGTGACGTACAATAATCAGACCAGCGCGCCTTTCAGCATCCAGGTCGTAACCAGCGCCTTTGGAATTAACTCTTATTATTCGACCGGCACCGGGCTGGCTCAGGCATATAGTCTTTCCTACGGGCTGTACAACTACGGCAACTCCGTCCCACCGGGCACTACCATCCGGCTGATCGGCTCGGGGCTGGGCGCGGACCCCGATCCCACCAGAGACACCCAATACGTCACACCCTCCGTTTCCCAGGCCATCAATGCCCTGGCGCATGTTTACGTCGGTGGGACCGACGCATCCATCTTCTACCAGGGTCCCGAGGGGTATCCGGGACTCGACGAGATCGACATCACCGTCCCGGCCAATGCTCCCACAGGTTGCTTCATTTCGGTAGTGGGAGTGACCGCGGCAGGCGTGCCTACCAATTTTCTTTCGCTGCCGATCGGTTCGGGGCAATGCGAGGATCCGGGCCTTGGATACAGCGGCAGCACGCTCAGCAGCCTCAGCGGATTGGCGACCGTCAATGTCGGCTTCGTGGAAATGATCTACAGCACCTCGCCTTCTACCAACGGCGGCGGAGGCACGCAGACATTCACGGATGCGGGCGCGGAGTTTCTCAGTTACACAGGCGCCCAGTTCGGCGCAAGCAGCGGACTCGTCTCCATCGGCGGTTGTTACGTCTACGAGAACCTGGGCACAAGCACCACCACCACAACGACAACCGTTTCCACAACCGCACTGAGCGCGGGAACAATCACGGTCAGCTCACCGAACGCCGGCGTGGCGCCGGTTACCCTACAGTCCGAAGGCTCACTTGTTCCGGGGTTCTATGGACAACAGTTGCCTTCCGGGTTCCTGACGCAGGCGGGCGGCGCGTTCCCGTTCACGGCCACCGCGGGAACGCAGGTCGGGGCTTTCAACACCACCATCAATTTCCCCACGCCGTTGTTGAACTGGACGAACCAGACTGCCGACGCCACGGTTGCCCGCTCGAAAGGCCTCACCGTGACGTGGAGCGGCGGGTCGCCGGGGACTTACGTGATTATCAGCGGAAGTTCGTCGGCGGCAGGGGTAGCCGGCTTCTTCTCATGTCTGGCCCCGGTGGCTGCCCAGACATTCACCGTGCCTTCGTATGTTCTGGCGACGCTGCCCGCAAGTACGACCGGTAGCCTGGAAGTGGGTAACGAAACGGTTCCACAGGCGTTCACGGCGACGGGGCTTAATTACGGCTACGCCATCGGAGCTGTGGATTACGCCATCGACGCCGTCTACCAGTGATCGCGTAGCGTATGCGAAGACTGCTCGTTACGCTGGCGATGGCGTTTCCCCTGGTTGCCCAGGTGAATGTTACAGGCACGCAAACGGTGAATTCCGGTCAGAAGCTGAATCTGGACACCGGAGCCGTGAGCCCATCGAGCGGGGACATCTATTGGATCTCCTCCGGGCAGGTGGTTGCTTTCGGCAGCGCCACTATAGCCGGCGTGCCCGCCAGTGTAACGGCGTCTGATTTCTCCGCGATCACACAATCCCAGTTGCGGGGCTACAGCTACAATCAATCTCAGATCTACGGACCCGTCGCGGGCAACATTTTCGCGGTGCACACGAATGGCGGGAACTATTCCGCGGTTCTGGTGACCGCGGTGGCGGCGGACCAAAGTACGATTACCACTCCAGTTCATCACGTTCACGGCGCCCAGTATTTCCGAGGTGGTGAATAACTACAGCCTGGTTCCATCCGGATTTCCCAATTCGGGGATTGCGCCCGGATCGTTGTTCATCGTCAAGGGGGGCAGTATGGCAAGCGCGACGTCGGTTTCGTACACGCCGTGCGCGTCCCCCTGCACCCAACTGATTTCGAGCGCCGCTCCCGGCCTGCCTACAACTTCGAATGGCGCAAGCGTAAGCGTGACCGTCAACGGCACGACCGTCACCCCGGCGTTCTACCACGCGAGCGCCACCCAGTTAGCGCTGGTGATGCCGTCAAACACGCCCGTCGGCGCCGGCACGGTTACGGTGACCTACAACGGCCAGACCAGCCCGCCATACAACATCCAGGTGGTGGCAAATGCGTTCGGATTCGCCGCCTATTACGGGAACGGCAGCGGGCTGGGCTTGTCAACCAATGCCTCCAACTATGCGCTGTACAACTACACCAACTCCCTCGCTCCAGGCGCCACGATCGTGCTGTACGGTTCGGGGCTGGGCGCGGATCCCGCCCGAGATACGGTGTATACTCCGGTCGCCTTTTCCATCAACACCCTGGCGCATATCTACGTCGGCGGGATCGACTCCTCTATCTATTACCAGGGCGCCTCCGGATACCCAGGCCTCAACGAGATCGACGTCACGATACCCGCCAACTCTCCTACGGGCTGCCACGTTCCGGTAGTGGGAGTGAACGCCGCCGGCGTGCCGACGAATTTCATTACATTGCCTATCGGCACGGGTGTCTGCGAGGATCCTGTGTCCGGCCTCAACGGCACGATGCTTTCCAGCCTGAGCGCGCAAACGAAGGTGAACGCGGGCTCGATAACGGTGACGGTACCGTTGGACAGCAACGGCAACGTCCAGGCGACGATTGTCAGCGCCACTCCTGTTTCTTTCTACGCTTACACCGGAGGAGGGTTTGGCGCACAGCCCGGAGTGGTCTCCAGCGGCGGCTGCATTGCCAACTCAAGCCCGTACTCAACTGCGACAAACGGGTTGGAGACCGGTGAAATTACGGTAGTCGGCCAGAATCTCATCCTGTCTCCCTCGATTGCCGGGACCGATCCGTACGCTTTGAATCCCAGGACCGTCGATCCGGGAGGATCGGTAACGTTTCAGGCCGGCGGTTCGGGGCAAGTGGACGGTTTCACCGCGGTGGTGACGATTCCCTCCCCGTCGCTGGATTGGACGAATCAGAACGCCGCCACCGCCATCAAACGGTCGCAGGGGCTGAACGTTACATGGACCGGCGGGCAACCAGGCACGTACGTCAGCATCAGCGGGCTCCCGAACGTGCAGCCGGACGGGGCCAATTTCTTATTTTTGTGTATCGCGCCGGTGAGCGCGGGACAATTCACTGTGCCGCCCTACGTTTTCGCCGCGCTGCCGGGCAACAGCGTTTCAATAGAGGTGGCTAACCAGACGATACCGGTCACTTTTTCGGCATCGCAAATCGATTACGCCTATACGCAGGGATTCGACAGCCAGACTGTCAGCGCCACGTTGCAGTAGGAGGCTGGCGGGTAGAAGGAATGAAAGGCCCGGTATTACTTGACGTTGGAGGCAATCCACTTCTGCAAAAACGCGGCCACCTGGAGACTGTTCTTTTCGAGCATCACCATGTGGCCGTTGCCATGAATCCCCTGGTCTTCCAGACGCACGAAAGTGTTGGCGACGCCTGCCTGGGTCAGATACTTCGACGTGCAATGGTCGTACACCGCGTGAAATGAAGACTCCGTAGCGACAACCAGGATCGGGATCGACCGCAGGTTGACAAGCCTGTGCGGCGGGTCGGACTGCTTCCAGCATGCTGTCAGATCGGGGCCGTCCGCCTTCGACTCGCGCACGGCTCCAAGGTCGCTGGAAGTTTTGGCCGGCGGGACGTACGTCAGCGGGATGTCGGCGATCCCCCATTCCCGGTTCTTATCTTCATTGACAACGGAATTACGGAAAGGCGGCCCGGAAGGCTCGATCGCCACGATACCCTTGACGGCGCGCGGCCGGCTATCGGCCAGTAGCCATCCGAATGGCCCGGACTGCGAATGCGTTACCACGATCGCGGGGCCAATCCTGTCGAGGAGAGCGTTGCCGGCGGCCTGAACCAACGTCTGGGTTTCCGCGGCGCTTGCCAGGCTTTCCACCTGCGTGGCATAGAAAGCATCGAAAACGGGGTCGCCTCTGCGGCCCTTGATGGGACTGTCGCTCGGCCATTGCGTGTGCTTCTTCGCCTGCGGCCACCAGCCTCCAACCTCTGACGCGGTAAACCGCCGTTCCAGATCCGGCGCGGTCAGGATCGACAGCGGTCCGTCGATGGTCGGGTGCCAGGCGGAACGTCCGCGCGCCGGTTGATCGACCAGGTAAACCAAATAGCCCTGAGCCAGAAAATAGTCGGCCCAACCAGGACGACCATCGGGTGTGCCGATCCAGTTTGTACCTGTTTGCGAGTTGCCGTGGAAGAACACCAGCGGATACTTTCGGGTGACGCGAGCCGGGCGCAACGCTTCCACATACATCTGTCCCGCCATGACGTCTTTGGTGTATTTGCCTCCCACGTAGAAAAACTCGCGGGTGGACAGGGTGTGTTGGGCGGGCAATGATACGGCCAGCGCCATGCCGATCGACAATCGCCCGAACCCAAAGAGCACACTACCGTGGGCTGCTTGACCGCGGGGTCGGTCCGGGTATATGCTTCGCCTGGAATCGAAGTCATGAAATCTCCCGCCGTCCCTCTCCTTCTCATTACTGTAGTGACTTCGTTCGCGCAGACGAATACCGCCATCCCGCGCACACCGGATGGCCATCCGAACCTGCAAGGTGTGTGGCAGCATCCTTACGTACCCGACATGTCGAAAGACGGCGAAAATCAGAAGGGTGCTGGCGAGCTACCTTACACCGCTGCCGGGGCCGACAACTTCAGGAACTACGATGTATCGAAGTTCGATTACACTGGCCACTGTCTGCCGTTCGGTCTGTTGCGGTCGATGAATGTCGGCGGGTACCCGATTCAGATTATGCAGAATCCGGAGTACCTTGCATTCCTGTTTGAACAGAACACGTGGTTCAATGTGGTTTATATGGATGGGCGACCGCATCCCAGGGATCTGGATCCAACCTGGTTCGGGCACTCGATCGGGAAGTGGGACGGAGACACGCTCGTCATCGATACCGTGGGATTCAACGGCAAGACGCGGCTCGACACGCTGGGGCATCCGCAGTCCGATCAGCTGCATCTGATTCAGCGGCTGAGTCTAAGAGACGCCGATCACATGAACTATGAGGTGACGATCGACGATCCGAAGTTCTACACGCGGCCGTGGAAGAACGCGCGGACCTACTGGCGGATGCCGCACGGCCAGGAACTGATCGAATATTCCTGCGAAGAGAATAATCGCGATCTGACCGAAGGGCACCTGAAATGAAAATACTGCGGTGTCTCCAAAGCAACGCAAGCCACACAAGCACAAGGAATGCGACCGTCCCCATCGGCTTGCCGGCCCCCGACAGCCAGGCAAGGCTCGGCGGGATGGCACTGACGCTCGCATCCACGAAATCCAGTTGGTAAAAGGACTGAGAATAGTTTCGATTCTGCGCCATAATCCGGATGTCCGGATCGCGCGGTGCGAGACAATTTACGAGGTAGGCCCCGATCCGCCTCTCATGATGATTCTCAAAGATAAGACTGCGGTTCGGACCGTCGCGGGGCAGGTCGGCGTCGAGTTCAAGCTGAATTTCGCCGCTCCCCTCCTTTATCTCCTCCACCGCGGGGAATCTGATCGAGGCCAGAAGGAACTTCAGGGGCTTGCCGTTATTTGTAAATGACAAATCCCGCACCACTTGTTCTGCATAGGCACGCTGCTCGGCATTTGAGATCACCCCATCACCATTCGTGTCGATATTCGGGAGCACCTCCGGTAATACGGCGACACCCGGCGTTAGCCGCATCTCCGCGTGAATGCGGTTCTTTTCCACCGAGATAATCGTGGCTTGCAGATACTCATCCAGCCTGTGCGCCGATACAGGCGATCCGATCGAGAGAAGAATCACGGCGGCAGCAAGCTTATTCTTCATTTCGTCGTGAGTTTCCGGCCGTAGTCATTCGTTGGATCGCGATACATCGTGTGGACGTGCATCGAGACATCGCCACCCAGCCCCTGAGGCGCGTATTCGATAACGAGTTGCGGCCCCTGTATTCGGTAATAGGCGGTAATGTTGCGCCCCGGAGTAACTGTCGTCGGGCCGCTCCATGCAAACCAGGTATCGTTGATACCGGCTTTCAGTTCCGCCATGCGGGCTGCGGCCGCACTCTCCTGAATGATACCCGCCCATTCCGAGATCAGGTCGAGCAGCATGCCCCGTTGCTTCTCGTTCATGTTAGACGCCTTCAAGCCCTCGGGCTGAATCGTTTTGCCGTCCTGTCCGGGCCCGAGTACGAGGTCGGCGAGACGGTAGCTCAGAATCGCCTGCTTCCGCTGGTTCTCGTCGAGCGCGTTCAGCAGCGCGATCGCCTTATCGCTCTCCTGACCGAGCGGGCGCACCGTTTTTCCATTCATGGTGTAGAGAGCGGGTTGCGCTCCGGTGAGGGTTGGTGTGAGAACACCATGTTCGCCGGCGATCGTGATGTTGAGCGCCAGATGGTGGCCGCCAAACTGCAACATCCACGGGTTCTTCTCGGAGGGCGTTCCGAGGATGGAGATGTAGTACAGGTCTTTGCCGAACATGGCACCTCCGTTGGCGTACGGTGGAGGACCGCCGTTGCCCGGAGGCGGGCCGCCGCCCCTGCCGAACGGTGGTGGGCCGCCGCCCCGGCCACCCGGAGGTCCATTACCTTCACTCGTTTTGTTGACCTCGTCGCCCTCCATGATTTGCTGGACCTTCTCAAAACCTCGCTGGCTGAGCGCAGATGAAACCAGAGCCATCGCCGCGCTCCGCTGAGCTGGAGTCATTTCCTTCAGGCTGAGGCCCCCCCTCGGAACCATTGCTACCGGGAGATTGGACCAGCGCTTGCGTTGCTGTTCGTCGTCGAACGCGAACAACACGCTCTGCCGCTGCCTGGCGTCCAGTGTCGAAAGGAAGGCGTTTGCGGAGCTTACAATTTTCGGCGTGGCTGTCTGGGCCATGGCAGGCAGCGACAACAGAATTGGTATCAGCACGTTTAAAGGAAACGCTGTTCTCATGGATAAGTCCATCCCTGTTTTCGGCGAAATAGTCTGACAAAACTCCGGCCCCGTGTCCGTCTCACCACTGACCGGTGCCAACATCATAGAAAATCGCTTCGACAACTAACGACGCCCAAAGGAGACAGATAGGTTCACCGGATTTGTCAAAGAGTGTCAAAAAATCTCAAGGGGCCGATGTGTCGAATGCTGACGCCATGCGCCGAGCAGGAAATCCCACTCGGTCAACGATCGGGTCAAGGCCGGTTCCTCAAACTGGGGCAGATCGACGAGGACCGTGACAACTTCGGGACGCCTCGGCGTCATGACGGTTCCCTGGATTTTTTGGGGACCGTCCTTGCATGTTGCACGGATGCAGGTTCGGTAGTGCGAGAGCGCCGGGGCGCTCGCCGGTTCGGACCGAGACTGGCATCCTGCAGTTTTCGTCCAAGCAGATCGTCCAGGGCAATCGCGGCGAGGTCGTTCTCGAGGCGTAACGCCTGGAGAACCCGGGCGTAAATACCCAACGCGACCGCCGGGTCACCCTGTTCAACGCGGTGCAGAGTCTTGCGCGTGATCCCCGCTCGCTCGGCGACCGTCTCCGGGGAGAATGCCCGACGGAGCCGTGCTAACAGGTCGTTTGATCTCTGCCCTCAACTGGGAGGGTGTTGTGCCTTCCCACGTTCGGAAAGCTCGATAAAAAGAATCCGAATCCTCATAGCCGAGCAGGTACGCCACGTCTGCGACATCGATATCCGGCCGGTTGAAATACTCGCGCGCCAGTTCCCGGCGCGCCTCCAGAAGCAACTGACGAAAGGTCGTCCCGTCGTCGTCGATCCGCCTCTGCAGGGTCCGATCGCTTAGCCCAAGCTCGCGCGCCACGGCGGAGACGTCGGGACGGGTCCCGGCCAGCAGGCGTTTCAGAATCCATCTCACTTGCTCGCTGATCGAACGCTGCGCACGTTGCTCTTTCAAAGCTTTGTCGAGTTGTGGGTCCAACATTTCAAGCAACTCGGCATTGTGGGTGAGGAACGGCCGGGCGAGATCGGCCGTGTGGAGGACGAGAATATTCCGGCGCGCTCCGAATTTGACCGGGTATTTGAAATAAGCCTCGTGGACTCTGGTCGCTTCTGCTTTGCGCTTGAGTTCCACCCTTTTCGGATTCACCGGATGCCCCGTACCACGGCGACCACGCAAAGGCCGCGTCCGTCAGGAGGGGAGGCGTTTCCTCCTGCGCATGTTGCCGCACGGGCTCTATTAAGCATTCGTCTTTGCTGATTTTGATCTGTAGTTCCTCGAAGGACGATCCCGCCCCGCTCGGGGCTGTTGGCGGGGAGACCCCGTCCGCCCTCCTACTTCGTAACGACGAGAATCGAAAACGAATCGGGCACCATCTTGCCGCCGTAACCAGCCACTCCCGCTCTCGGCGGGCCGGTTGGCGGCAGGAAATCAGCGGCGAGCAGCAGTATCCTGTTTGTCTTGCTGTCCCACACCATCTGCTTAGCACTATCCTTCGTCTGTACGGTCTGCTCAATCGCAAAACTCGTAGGGCTTTTTTCCTTGATAATGGTCAGCGTTCCATCGATCTGGGCACTGTAAGCTTCCTTTGTTTGCGGGTTGAAGACGGCGGAATCTGCGGTGGACCCGATCGGCAGACTATCAAGGATCTTCCCATCGGCGGCATTGAGAATCATCATCGTTTGCGGCATTCGGCAGCCGGCAAACAGGATTCGGTTCTTCAGATCCATCGCGAGGCCGGAACACCGTCCACCGTTGGGCCCCACGCTGTAGCGCGCGGAAACGGTTAGCGTCCTGGCGTCAATTACAGCGATGTCGTTCTTGTCCCGCACGTCGACGTAAACCTTGCCGTTACGATCCGTGGCGGCCTGCTCGGGCTCACCACCCAGGTCGATTGTTCCCAGCACGGAACCATCGACCGCATTGATAACCGTTGCATTCGGCGCGATGTGGCTGAAGATGAAGACATGCTGATTGAATGGATCGAAGAGAATGGCGTCCGGGCGGCCCTGAACGTCGATCGTTTTGATCGTCTTCAGTGTCTTTCCGTCAAACATCGTCACCGGTTGGCTGCTCGCGAACCCGTGACCCGATTTTGGATCGACGACCACACCGTTCGCCGCCGCATCCGGTATTTCGCCAGCTGGCTCAAGAGTGTCCAGATTGAAAACGGTGATTCGACCCGGGTTCTTGCGTGGAATGTATAACCGGCGCGCCTCGACATCCGCAAAAGCCGTATCGAATGTGCCTTCGCCACCGACCTTCACCACCTTCGAGACCTTGTATGGCCCATCCGCCAGTGTCAGCTGAGGCAGTCCGGTCAGAAGCAACATCACAAGGCCGGCTGCATATAACACGCTGGATTTTCGCAATTTCGTTTCCTCCCAAGGTAGTTTATCGGAACATCTCGCTCTGCCTGGCGGCAATCGACTTGCCTGCCTGACGATTCGTTCATACGGACCCCGCGTTAGCTCGTCGACGCCATCGTTACGTTTCGTTTATAGCGCCGGAAAATAACTCCAGAGAAACCCCTGGATGACAAGTTGTTCATTAACTCGAACTTTCGCCAGCTTCGTCTCCTGAACCGCAGGACACGGTTCAGTTAAGTTCGAAGGCGCAGGCCCAATCGTCTGGCGACGTCGATCACGACGGCGACAGTCACTAACCCGCAGCGCCTCCCCAAGGGTGGGGTGGCGCATTCGCGAATCCTTCCAAAACGTGGGAATCGAACTGCGCAATCAGTGATTGTGGTCTTCCGGTCCGGCCTGTGGACCAAGCGCCTTTTCCGCCCCGGCGATCAGCATCTGTTTTTCTGGGTCGCTCAGCCGTGCGTTCGGATGCATCGGGAGATAGAACCAGGGCGGCATGTCGCCTTGTCTGACTTCCTGCGCAACGTCTTTGGCATGGCGCTGAGACTGGTCCCACTGGGTAAAGTTCAGGTGGCGACGCCCTTCGTTGACGTCTCTTTGAACGAGCCAGGAAACGGGCGCCACGTTCGAATACCATGGCCACGTTGTCTGATTACTGTGGCAGTCGTAGCAAGCGCGGTGAAAAAGACTCGCGGTATCGGACGAATCCCAGCCCGGTTCTTTCGTGACAGCCGGATTCGTGTGCGAATGGCCGAACGGCACAACCTGAATAAGAATCGCGAGAATGAGCACCCACCAGACCAACTTCATTCGGAGTCCTATTGGGGAGACTTGGCTCCCGGCGTCTGTGGTTCGTGTTTCTTGTTCAGATCGCGCGACAGCATGAGCTTGAAAGTCAGTCGATCGCCTCCGGCAGTGTAGCCCACGCCGACTCCGGCTTCGATATTCACCATCTTGTTGTTGTGATCCATGACAGCCCAAACCTCATGGAACTGCTGGCTCACAGGAACAAAATCGCGAAGGGTGCCGAAACCGTCGTATTCCTCGGCAGCGACCGCCCATCGGTCGTTGAAGTTGTAGGCCACGCGGGTAGCCGGATTGAGTTGGAGGTTCCGGACGCCGCCGTAATACTCGTTGTCGAGGATCGGATTGAAAATGATGTCCCATGGTTTGAGATGCAGGCCCACGATGGGCCGTATTTCGGAGGTAAACGTTCGTTCCTCCCAATAGCGGCGGTTGAAGCTGAACTCGAAATTTATGCCGTAAAAAAATGTGTGGTCTTCAGCGTGAGGCCGCACGAACAACTCGCGGATCTTGAAGCCATCGGCGGTCGTGCCCTTGTTCGTCGAGTACGGAGTCGTGACCGGCAAATAGAGCCCCTGCTCGAACCAGGGCGTTACGCCATAGCCGAATTCGGCGGTGGTCTGGAACGAATCGTTCGCGATAATCGAGCCGGGAAAGGCCGGGGTGGTCCGGCCGATCGGCGTGAAGTTCATGTGGATCATCAGATTGAGGATGCCCGGCTCCGCGATATTGGCGTCGTAGACCTGAATTTCATCGGTTTGGCCCAGCAGGATTACCGGTACAGCGAGCACAGCGATGGCAAGGAGGAGGCAGCGGAGATGTTCCCGAACCGCGAAGCGGGGTTGGCTAAGCGGCATGATCTCCTTCGAAAGAGTGTGCAAGTCGGGGAGGCCTCACTTGCTCGCTGCGGCCAGGGCGTCAGCCGAAGCCAGCTTCTTCAGCTTCGTTACGGGCGAAGGCAGCCGCGACCCTACCGGACCAGTAAACTCCTCGGTCGTGCCGTCTTCGTAGTACTGCACAAAGCGCCAGGCCAGGTCTTTCTCTTCTTTGGGATTGATGCCCAGCATCCCGAACTCAATGAATTCGTAGGGGTGCAGCGTGCCCGTCCATGTGGCGCCGATGATCTTTCCCTTGTCGTTCTTTTTGAATTCGATATTCCAGCCGGGCTTGAATTCGAAGTCGTAGATGTCGAGGCCCTCGGGAAACTCGCCGACCACCTTCGTCGAATTCACTTTCTTCTCATTCGGCACGCGCATCGTGTACTTCTCCCGAGCGCCGGGGGTTGACTCAACAGGCGCGATTCGGATATGGGCGTACGCCATCGAGAGGCAGGCACAGGCAACGGTGGCGCCGGCGATGAGAATCCGGCGTGACAAGAACTGACTATTGATCATGTTTCATCTCCTTTCCTGAATCGATGCAAAGTGACGCAATTCGTACGTCGATCAGAATCTCGACAAACTGACTTCCCACCGGCTACTTCCACGATTCCGGGACGACCAGGTTCTACGGACGTGATCGCCAACCCATTTATATCTCCGTGAGATGACGCTCGAAAAACGTCTGAATGACGAGATGTTCATTTTCGACCGGCGTTTACTCCGACCGCAACTTGTCCAGCCAACAGGGCGTCAATGATTCTTGGCCGCGCTTCCCATACGCAAACCTGCCGGATTCCTTTTCATCGTTGTTCCCAGCGCTTTCGTGCTTGCGCTTGTCGGCTCATCGTCTGCTGCAAGCGCACCCGCGCAGCATGAACTGTACGACGGGTGGCTTAAAATGTACGACCTCAAGTTCGACGAGGCACACTCGACCTTCGCCGCCTGGGAACAGAGCCATCCGAACGATTCGCTGGGCCCTGCGTCAAACGCCGCAGCCTATCTGTTTTCAGAACTTGCCCGATTGGGCGCTCTCGAATCTGAATTATTTGTCGATGATTCCCGCTTCAGGGACCGGGCGAAGTTGCGGCCCGATCCAGACAGGAAGGCACTGTTCGTTCAGGAGATTACCCACGCGGACCGGCTGGCGGATGCCGCATTGCAAAAATCCGGAGCCGATTCCGATGCGTTATTCGTCAAGTCTCTGACTCTGGGCTTGCGCGCCGATAACGCGGGTCTGGTCGAAAAGCAGTCCCTCGCCGCATTGAGTTATACGAAGGAGAGCCGCGTCTTTGCCGAGAAAGTGATACAGGCGAAGCCTGAAGCTGCCGACGCGTACCTTGGCCCGGGTGTGGAGAACTATCTGTTGAGCCTGAAGCCAGCGCCTCTCCGTGTTCTGCTGCGAGTGACGGGTTCGAACGTTGATCGCGAGAGGGGCCTGCAGGAGATTCGCGAGACAGCTCTTCACGGTCATTATCTGGAGCCATTTGCAAAGATGCTTCTGGCGGTGGCGGCGTTGCGCGATAAAGATCCGGTCCATGCGCGCGAACTTCTTGGGGAATTGCACAGACGTTTTCCGGACAACGAACTGTATTCGCGCGAGATGAACCGCATCGATAAAAGAGCTTACTGATGGAGCCGACAGAGATAGCGCCAGGGGCGGAGATCTAAGAAGCAAACATGGCATCATCCACTCTGCTCGTGCGAGGTTCCGACCGTTCCAGATTCAATACCGTTCTCTGGATCTTCCTTGGTCTCACTACGCTGTTTGTCTTCATCACTTCGGAAGTTCTGCTCGTCACCGATTACCCGATGTACCACGCCTACCGTCTGCAGGTCATCGCCGACCGCCATCTCCTCTTCCCCCATACACTCTGCGGCGTCATCGCTCTCCTTGCCGGCCCTATGCAGTTCTCGTCACGCCTTCGCCGGCGTCACCTGAAATTCCATCGCGCCCTCGGGCGAATCTACGTCATCTCCGTCTTTGTCGGTGCCTTGACCGGAATCGCCCTCTCCGCCGGCCGCCCCGGCATGCCAGGAACCTGCGTGCAAGCCGCCGCCTGGATAGTCTGCACCACCGCCGCCTTCATCACCGCGCGTAATCGCCAAATCGCCCGGCATCGCCAATGGATGGTTCGCTCCTACGCAGTAACGTTTACCTTCGTCTCCAGCCGCGTGCTCAATCTCTGGCCCCTCTACTGGAGCCATCTTGGCGATACCCTCGCCGCGGTCGGCCTTATCGTCTTCACGCTCGCTTCCCTCCTTGTCGTCGAGCTCGGCCTCAACTGGCGCGAGCTCACCACCCTTCGTGCCTGATGGTCGCCTGCGTTGGGTCTGTCGTCGTGGGCGGTCAATGCGCTCCTTTGCCGATACGGTCCATCTCGCGCGTCCGCTACAACCCGGCGTCACCGCTTTTCGGCTGGAGAAGTAAGAAGAACCAGACTCAACCAGCAGCGTGTGCCATGACAGGGGAAAGCGCACTGATCGAGTTAACGGCGAGCGGAAGCGTGATATTCAGGCGCGCGCCTCCCTCGTGCCGGTTCGAAGCCTCAATAGTCCCGCCGTGAACGCGCACGACAGCTTCGACGAACGCCAGACCCAAGCCGTGCCCGGTCGAGTTCCGCCCCTTCACGCGACGCTCAAAGACTTGCGAGAGAACCTCCGATTCGAAGCCCGGTCCGTCGTCTTCAACTACGAGAACCGCGGAGTCTTCCGAGCTGCTAAGAGAAATTGTGACGGTGCATGAGGCCGGCAGATGCTTCAATTCATTGTCGAAAAGGTTGGCGATCATTCGATGGAGGAGAGCTGCATCCGCGGAGACTTCAAGCCACCCGGCGCTGCATAACTTCACACGCAGCCCCTTTTCCGACATTGACGGTTCGTACAGGTCAATCATTACTCTTAGAAGATCGTCCAGGTCGATCGAAACGCGATTCAGCCTCAGCGCATTTGCTTTGGCTTCGGCAACGTCGAGGGACTTATCTAAAAACTCAGTGAGACGGTCCATGTCTTCGATAGCCGACACAACCGATTCCGATTCCTCGTCTCGCGCGCCTGCAGTCAGCGACATTTCCAGCTTGGCGCGTACCGCTGTCAGAGGGCTCCGAAGATCGTGGGCAAGCGATCCGGTTATGGTGTGTAGTTGGTGAACCGATCTTTCGATGCGATCCAGCATACGGTTCAGCGTGATTGCCAACTGTGAAACTTCATCATTTCTGCGCGTTGTAGGAACCCTGCTGCTTAAGTCAGCCTCACCTATCCTTGAAGCAGCGTCCGTGATCTCCTGAATGTGGCGCAGCACTCGCCGGGTACTGTAAAAAACTATTGCGGAACCTATGAGCACGATCAGCAACCATAGAAGAACAAAGCGAAGGCGCAACTTGCCCAGTACTCGCAGTTGATCCCGTTCAGACAGGCCAAGGTAAATTTGGCCTCCGTTGTTCATACTGACGCAGACAACGCGAAACGGCGCATCGAAACCGATCACGTGTACGCTCGTCGGCGTATCCGGGACAATCCTGCTGTTCCTGACCGCGGTGAAATGGGCGTTTACGTCCCCGGCTCCCACCCACAAACCGACCGAGCCATCGGCGGCGGTTTGAAGGAAGAACACTGAATCGTTCAACCCTGCGTTGGCTCCCCGCTTGTGCGGCACCTCCCTGCTCGCGAGTTCGGCAACCTCCCCGACAACTCGTCTGTAGAGCACCCCTTTTGGAGTTCGCGCCGCCACATCGCTCAGCACTCCAGCCTCTCCCGCCAGCCACGCGTCGGTTCTACGCTGGATGTCCCCGGCGACAAACTGGTGCAGGAATATGAAGACGACCATGGTGCCGCAGGCGAACGCCAGCGTCGCCCACATCGAGATACGCCAGGCGGCGCTTCGCATGATTGGTTTAGCGGTCTTTGAGAACATAGCCCACTCCTCGCAGCGTTCGAATGAGAGGTCGACGCCCATCCGTGTCTACCTTCCCGCGAAGACGGTAGATGTGTACATCAACGACGTTGGTGTCGGGCTGTATCCGCATACCCCAGACTTCGTCGAGGATCATCGAGCGTGTGACAACGCGGCCCGCATTCCGACACAAATATTCCAAAAGAACGAATTCCTGTGGCGTCAAATTCAGCATCTCGCCGCTCCGGGAAGCCTCACGTCTGAGCAGATCCAGTTCGAGATCGAGCACTCGCAGGCGAGTGGCTTCGGTGACCGAAGCGCTGTTTCGCTTCACCAGATTGCGCAACCTTGCGAGCAACTCGGCAAGAGCAAAAGGCTTCGTCAGGTAATCGTCGCCACCCTGTTCGAGCCCTCGCACACGGTCATCTACCGAACGCCTCGCCGAAAGGATGAGCACAGGTGCGCGTAACCCAAGTTGTCGTAATCGCAGGATCAGGCTGAGGCCGTCTTCGTCAGGCAGACCAAGATCGACGACCAGGACGTCATGCATGCTCTCGATGGTCATGCGCTCGGCGGTCCTGGCGTCCCCGGCTGCTTCCACCTGGTATCCGGCCTCAGTCAGCGAACGCTGCAGGAAACTTTGAATTTCGACTTCATCTTCCACCAGCAGAAGCCGCATGAATTGATGTTAATGCATTCGTACAGAGTTTCTCTCTGGAATCGTCACCTGTAGCGCTCGATTCGCGGGTTCGCCACTCCGCTCGGTGAGGTGGCGTTTCGGTTGCTGGGAAGTTCGAGTTAATGAACATCTCGTCATCCAGCTGTTCTTCAGGGGTCATCTTCGCCCGATATAAACGTAAGTGATGAGCCGTTTCGGGTAGAGCGTGGCCCAGATGAACGAATCGTCATTAACGGAAGTCCTTAGCAGGCGTCTCCTTTCACAGGTGAATCCTTGCATCCCGTCGAACGTGACACCGAAGACTGCGACTCCTGCCCGGAACGGCCCGTCGCCGAATAGGGACCTCGGCCTCCGTAGTTGCTGCCGGAAGAGATATCCACTCGTTTTGCTGATGAGCTTACTCCCGATCCCGGTCTTCTGTCAGCAGGCTGCGCCCGCGACGAACTCACCTCCTGAGCCGGAGGCCAAACGTATCTTCTGGATCATTCCGAACTTTCGAACATCGCCCATACTGGTGCCATATAAGCCGATCACGCCATCCGAGAAATTCCACATTGCCACTCTGGATTCCTTCGACCGCGGGACTGTCGCGTTGGGCGTGTTATTCGGCGCTGAGGCTGGACTGACAAACGCCAACCGATCATTCGGTCAGGGAGTTGGCGGGTATGCGCACTGCTTCGCCACCTCTTATGCCGACTACGTAATCGGCGATTACATGACTGAAGCCGTTTTCCCGACGATTCTGCATCAAGACCCGCGCTATTTCCGGCGCGGCACAGGAGGTGGCTGGTCGAGACTTGGATACGCTGTGGGCCAGATTTTCTGGACCCACAACGTGGCCGATGGCGTATCCAAACTTGGCAGTCAGCTTGGCGTCGATATGGCGTCGAACATCCTCAAAGAATTCTGGCCGGATCTCGAACACAAGTTTTCGCGCAAACGCAAATAAAACAGGCCATGGGTAATTTTAAATTCAATATTGGCATTATCGGTGGTGGAGTCGGCGGCGTAGCCGCGGCCGTTGCGCTTCGCCGCGCCGGCATCGACGCGACAGTCTACGAAAAGGCGAACGAGCTTCGCGAGGTGGGCGTGGGTATGATGCTTTGGCCCAACGCCACGCGTGTCCTGAAAGAACTGGATCTGCTCGAAAGAGTGGCGGCATTGAGTGGGCTGAACCGGAATTTCCTCGTTCGCTCCAGCGCGGGCACGCTCCTGATGAATATCGGGCTGGGACATTTCGACGTGCCCGCCCTTTGTACTCGCCGCTCGGACCTGCTGGGTGCATTGATCTCAGCGCTACCTGCGGAGCGCGTTCGTCTCGGCCACGATTTCGGATATTTCGAACGGCAAAAATCCAGCGTAGGAATTCACTTCTCCAATGGTGTTTCGGTGGAGCATGACTTCCTGATAGGTGCCGATGGTATTCGCTCCCGTGTCCGTTCACAGTTACTGGGAATTCACCAACCCATCTACCGCGGTTACACCGTTTGGCGGGGGTTGGGGCGTCTTACGGGCGCCGTCCCGGGAGGTTCGAACAGCGAAACCTGGGGTCGGGGAAAACGCTTCGGCATTCTCAACACCGGCGGCGACTGGTTCACCTGGTATGCAACGGCGAATACCGATCCTGATCACGTCGACTCGCCCAAAGGTCGGCAGCGCGAGCTCCTGCAGATGTTCGGGGGCTGGCACGAGCCGGTCGAAAGCTTGATTGCCGGCACCGAAGAAGGCGCCATTCTGAAAAATGGCGCGTACGATCTTCCTCCCCTGAAACGTTGGGGACGCGGGAGAGTGATGTTGCTCGGGGACGCTGCTCATCCCTGCACGCCGAATCTCGGTCTCGGCGGTTGTATGGCGCTGGAGGACGCGCTCGTGCTTGCGAAGTCATTTGCCAAAGAAGCGTCTCCGGAACTTGCCCTCCGCCGTTACGAATCACTGCGCCGGGAACGAACACGCCATGTGCAGCAGCGCTCCCTTCTGATGGGGCATATCGGGCAGTGGGAGAACCTGTTTATCGCCGCCGGGCGCCGGGTGGTGACAGGTATGCTTCCGGCGAAAATCTTTGAACGGAATTTAAGGAGCGTTTATTCCTATGCGGCTTAGCACTCTGGCTCTCTGCACGGCGATTGTAGTGACCGGACCACTCATGGCGCAAGAGAAAGCCATCGACACGCAGCGGAGCACCATCACGATTCACGTTGGCAAGTCCGGGCTGTTTTCAGCTGCCGCCCATGACCATACCGTCAACGCGCCGATATCCTCCGGCGCCATCCTGGAGTCTGGCGCCCCGCGCATCGAATTTCGAGTTGAAACCGCAAAGATGACGGTGAAGCCCGACCCCAAAATCGACGCGAAAGATCAGGCAACGATCCAGACGCATATGGAGGAAATGACACTCGAGACGACGAAGTTTCCCGAGATAACCTTCCGCTCTTCCCACGTACAAAAACTGGCCGACGGACAATGGAAGGTTGATGGTGATCTGTCGTTGCACGGTGCAACCAAACCAGTCAGCCTGACCGTAAAACAGACCGGCGAGTCGTACACGACACACACCGTTCTCAAACAAACTGATTTTGAAATTACGCCACTCAGTATTGGTGGCGGAATGATAAAGGTCAAGAACGAGGTCGAGATCGACTTTAAAATCTTCGCGGCGCAATGAAGACCGTCTTGCTTATCGTAGGCCTCTCAGCGTCATCCGTTCTGACTGCACAGGTGAATTCTCCGGATTCTGACGCCAACCAGTCCACGCCCGCACCACAAGCTGTTCCACCCTGCCAGCGGCCCGTATCGCTCGGGCGGATTATTCCAAACATCGTAGACGACCAATCGAAGATCTGGCTCTTTCCGGCGAAACTCAACAAGAAGAGAAATTGGATTCCCGTCGCGGTCATTCTGGGAACAACCGCTGCTCTGATCGCGCTCGACTCCCATGACGCCCCTTATTTTCGGACCTCTTCAACGTTCGCCGGCTTCAACAGGGTCTTCACCGGGAACGCCACTGCTATCGGCACGGCCATCCTCCCGGTGTCGCTTTACGCAACCGGTCTGATCTCGAAAGACGGCAAAATGAAAGGGACCGCGCTGCTGGCAGGAGAGGCCGTGGCAGATTCCGAGATTCTGACTTTTGTCCTGAAGGATGCCTTCAAACGTGTCAGGCCAGCCTCAATTCCGCCCACGGCGAATTTTTCGGATACCTGGTTCGAGAGTCGTGGATCGTTCATCAACAGCAACGGGGGGATGCCCTCTGGCCACACCATCGCGGCTTTCTCGGTAGGTACGATCGTGGCGCGTCGCTATGGCAATCATAAGTGGGTCCCGTATCTAAGTTACGGGATGGCCGCATTGGTCGGTTTCTCACGGCTCACGCTGTCGGCGCACTTTGTCTCCGATGTGTTTGTCGGCGGAGCGCTGGGCTATTCGGTCAGTCGATTTGCCGTGTTACAGCAGTAATGCGAAAGAGAGCGGGGAACATGGGTGCGAGGTCGGCAGTCAAACGCCGTGTGGTCGTGACCGGGATGGGCGCAGTGAGCCCGAACGGGATTGGACGAGAAGCCTTCTGGAACGCCACAAGGCGGGGACAGAGCGGAGTACGCCGCATCACGAGGTTCGACGCTTCGCGTCACCAGGTTCAGATCGCAGGGGAAGTGACGGATTTTGATGAATCGGCTTTTGTGGAACCAAGGGAGCGGCAACATGTATCGCGCGCCGTCCCCCTGGCCGTCGCGGCAGCTCACGAGGCCGTAACGGACGCCGGGATCGAGACCCAGCGGATGACGCGCGAGCAGCTCAGGACAATCGGAGTACTGATCGGGTCGGGCGGCGGTTCGCAGGAATTTACTGAGGAACAGTATCGCCTCTATTGCAGCGGGCACGAGAAGCAATGCAGCGTGTATACGATTCCAACGTCGACGATCGGGACGCTCGCGAGTGAGATTTCGATGCGGTTTGGATTTCGCGGGCCGAGCCACATCATATCTACGGGATGCACTTCGTCGACCGACGCGCTGGGCAACGCGTTTCACAACATCCAGTGGGGCATCTCGCCGCGGATTCTTCGCGGCTTCATGATGATGCGTATCCTGACGACTCACTGGAATCAGCCGGCGCGGGGATCGCGGCCATTTTCGAGAGACCGCAGCGGATTCGTGCTGGGCGAGGGCGCGTGGTTCTTCGCCCTGGAAGAGATGAAACACGCACGGGCACGCGGTGCGAAGATCTATGGCGAAATCGTGGGATACGCTTCAACCTGCGAGGCGTATCATCGGGTGCGGCTTGAGGAGTGCGGCGAAGAGCCCGCATATACGATGACCCTGGCAATGGACGAAGCGGGAATCGGACCAGAGCAGATCGGGTATATCAACTACCACGGGACGGCTACGGATCTGAACGACCGGATTGAAACACGGGCCACACGTCTCGCGTTCACTGGGCATGCGTTCCGGGTGCCAGGATCGTCGCTGAAAAGTCTGATCGGGCATCCGCAAGGCGCCCGTGGAGCGGCAGGGGTCGCGGCAACGTTGCTGGCGATGCGAGATGGCGTGGCGCCTCCAACTATCAACCTTGATGATCCGGACCCCGAGTGCGATCTGGACTACATTCCGGACGAAGCGAGGCGAATCGACTGTGCGTACGCGCTGGCGAATTGCATTGCGTTCGGAAGTACGAATTCGGCGCTCGTGCTGCGAAAGATCTGAATAGCAGGGACCACGTCGATGAAACCAGGCTTTGAAAACCGCGCGGCACGCAGGTTAAGGCGCTATTTCGCCGCCCAATACCCGGGGCGTGGTCGCGCTTCCCTGACTGACTGGGGACTCTCCTGATGTTTCACCGCAGACGCAGCGTGCACGTCGTAGCGATATTCACTGTGCTGCTTCCATTCGGGGCGCGCGGTCTCGCACAGCAGGATCTGAATTCCCTCGCGCCATCGTCCCAGGAGCAATGGAAGGTATTCGTCGATGAAACGCTAAGCCCACTCCTCCCCGGCGCGACCTTCTTCAACGCGACCACGTCCGAGCTCACACGAAGTGTTCCACATTATGGGGGCGAGTCTATAAGCTATGTGAAACGTTTTGTCGCTTCCGCGGCTGACGATACGGCACAGAATTTTTTCGGTGATTACGTGATGGCCTCGCTGCTTCACGAAGACACGCGATACTGCCGATTAGGCCAGAGCCACTCATTTTTCGCACGGGTCGGGCATGCGGCCGCCTCTGGTCTGGTGGCGCGCAATTTTTCCGGCGAGCGCACAATCAACTGGTCAAACATTACGGGATCGGCCATCGGCGCTGCAATTTCGAACGCTTACTATCCCGCAGTCGACCGCACGTTCAGCACAACTGCCGGCAACTTCGCGCAGAACGTTATTGGGGCAGGTCTGGGAAATCTCGCGCCGGAGTTTTGGCCGGATTTTCGCCATTGGCTCACGCGCCACCACCTGTTCCCATCTGACACCAAATGAGTGCGCAGACAAAAGGATCGACTGCGATTACGCTCCTGTCCCGCGAATTGCATTGCGTTTGAAGGCAAGAATTCAGCTCTGGTGTTGCGAAGAATCCGAGATCGGCCAGAGAGAGTGGACCCGAACATCCGAAAGGGTTAAAGGGACAAAAGTAGGTGCGCCCGTGGATGAGTTGGTTAGGGTCCAAGACGAGATTCGGCAGGGTAACTTCGTCTCGGCCGAGACAATTCTGGACACTATCCTTGACCGCCCGGACGAGATTACGTCACATCTTCTTTTCGATCTAACCAACGCTTACGAAGAATTGTTCAGGGCGACAAACCGTTACGAGGATCTCATACGGATCAGCAGGCAATGTGTGGAAAGAGCGCGCCATCTGCCCGAAATGGATACGCAGATCCATTCCGCCCATGCCCTGATTGTCGTCGCGGGAGCTGAAATAGCGCTCGGGCGAAAGGATGCCGCCGCGCGCAATATTGACGCCGCTCAACGCTTCCTTGTGTCAACTCCGGTTGAAAATTCCCCATTGTACCGGTCGAAAATTCCCCCACCCTTCGGCGGCGATGGTTTACAGTTTGAGCCGACTGGTTGAGAATGGAATCGGCTGGTAAAGCGGAGGCTGGCTCTGCAGGAGTGCAACCCGCCGAGGAATAGCCAGCCGCAAACTCATCAAGACGATGGGGCCGGGGGCGGAGCCCACAAGAGCTTCGCCTCCTGCCTGAACTGAAGAACAGATCGGATTGATAGATTTGCCTATGCCTTAAAAAACTCATATCGAACTGCTCCGTTTCCCGCGACCGTTCGGGGCGGCAGCAGACTCGGCCTGATGGTGCTCCGGCAGAGGAATCAGCCCGGCTTTGCGGCGCTCTTTGAGACGGTAACTCTCGCCTCGAATATTCACCGTCGTCGAATGGTGCAGCAGTCGATCAAGGATCGCCGTGGCGATGATGGGATCGCCGAAGATGGAACCCCACTCGCCATAGCTCTTGTTCGACGTCAGAATGATGCTGCCGCGTTCGTACCGCGCGCTGACGAGCTGGAAGAAAATCGTCGCGCCGAGATCGTCGAGTGGCAGGTATCCCATCTCATCGATCACCAGGACCTTCGGTGCAAGATAGATGCGCAGCCGGCGGTCCAGCCTGCCTTCGCGATAAGCGCGGCCGAGATCGGTCACCAGATCGTGCGCGGTCATGAAGTACGCCGCCTGGCCGGACTGAATCGCCGTTTCCGCCAGCGCCACAGCCAGATGAGTCTTTCCGACGCCGGGTGGTCCCAGCAGGATCACATTGGAAGCCTCATGCACGAACCGCAGCGTGCGCAGTTCCCGGATCTGCCGCTCGTCGATCGAGGGCTGGAAGGCGAAATCGAACTGATCGAAGGTCTTCACGTAAGGCAGGTGAGCCAGTTGCAGCCGCGTCTTCAGATAGCGCTGCCTGCGCGCATCGGCTTCGGCGCTCATCACTTCGAGCAGGAAATCGCCATAGGATGGCTCCTTCTTCGAAGCCGTCTCCAGCAATGTTTCCAGGTGTGCGTCAATAGCGGTCAGGCTCAGCGCCGCCAGCGTGGTTCTGAGCCGCTCTACTGTGGTCGTCATCGCAGACCTCCCGCCAAGCTTTCATATGCGGCAAGGGGCCGGCGCTCAACCATGGGCGCGCTCTGCTGAATGTGAATGAGCGTCTTGCCGCTCTCTTTGTTGCCGAGCGGGATGCCCGTATGGTGTTCGCTAAGCGTGACCACCTGATGACGTCTCACTGCCTGCGCATGCACCGCAATACGCTCGGCGCCGTAGCGGACTTCGACGTACTGGCCGTGGTCGCGGACCCAAACCTCTTTGCCGGCATAGAGCCACGGCACCGAATAGCGACTGCCGCGCCAGGAAACGTATGCGTCGCGCGCCACCTTTCGTTGCTCGTCGTCCCTGTACGGATACGGGTGCCGTCCGTTCAGAATCGGCTGCATGGCAAACTGATCCTCGTCCCAGCGCAGCAGCACCTGTTCGTGCGTCGTACCGTGCACGCGCTGGTTGGCCACCTCCGCTACCCAGCGACGCAGTTCCGCGTTGAGGTCCGCCAGATTCGCGGGCTCGCGACCCTGCAGTCCGCACAGGAAGTTGCGCCGCACATACTTCACGCCCGATTCCACTTTGCCTTTGGTCTGTGCCCGGTAAGGACGGCACAGCCGCGGTGTGAAGCCCCAGTAACGCGCGAAGTCGAGGAAGACCGCATTCCAGACGATCTCGCCCCGTTCGTCGGTGCCGGTCCAGATGGTCCGCATCCGGTCGTAGAGAATCTCCTCCGGCACCGCGCCCCACTCCTGGAACGCGGATTCGTGCATGCGCAGCAACGTGCCCAGCTTCTGGTCGGTCGCTGCTTCGGCCATCATCCGGCGGCTGTAGCCGAGTGTGATCGTGAAGCCCCACAGCATGCGCGCTTCGCCGTCTTCGGTGAGCGAACCCAAATGGCCCCAGTCCACCTGTGCCTGCTTGCCCGGTGGCGTCTCGAACCTCCGCACCGCGACCGCGAGCGCTTGTTTCCGCTGCGGCCGCAGCCAATCCGTCAGGATCGTGTAACCGCCCTTGTAGCTGCGCTCCCGCAGTTCCCGCAGCAGCACCTGAGCATTCCATACGCCCGCCTGCAGCCGCTCATTCAAATACGGCTTGAAGGGATCCAGTTTGCTCTCCGGCGCCGGCCTCGGCCCATAAACCGGCCTCGCCGTCGGCTCCAGCAGATATCTGCTGATCGTCTTTCGGTCATAGCCGGTCAACCGGCTGATCGCTCGAATGCTTAATCCTTCTCGCCTGAGTTCGTTGACTTCTTCCACTTCCTTCCCCCTGAACATCTCGCCCATCCTCTGTTTCCAGAATCCGGGAGTTTGATCACCTCCAGGGGTGGCGGATTTTTCAACCGGCATTATGGGGATTTTTGCACCGGCGCTGACACTTGAGCGCTTCCCCGCGGAACGTTTCGGCGCCAACTCGCGGGCAAGAGTCATTAGCATGCGTGTCAGATTGAAGTCCTTACAGAAGGCACCTGGCGAAGATGCCCTCGTACAGGGTTCAAAAAGCGAATCCCCGGCCTTAAATTCCAGGGCTGGAGACGAAGAATGGCGTGCGTTCGCTTCGCAAAAACACATCAGTGGCAAGGACGTTAAAACGTGGCTGGCCAAACTTCGGCGATCCGCGGGTCCGCCCGCAACCCTTACGATGGTTGTGGAGTGGGCTTTGACCGCACCTCGTGTTGGTAACATCGGCGCGGGTTCTGAAACCCTTGCCACATTCGTTGACGAATTGGCGTCCATTACTGTGGCGCACCCCCTTCCTCTTGACAGCCAGCGGAAACTTTTCCAGGTACTGCACGAATGGGATAAGGATCAGGGCTCGTGGCTGCAGCGACTGATCAGCGCAAATCGCAAGTCGGGTCTGGCCGAAAAACTTCAGCGGCTCCGGCGAGCTCTGGACACAAAGGTGCAGCACGCAGTGAATTCAATAGACAGCCGGCTCGACCTGCTGGAATCGTTCGCCGTTGGCGAAATCCTGGACGGAGGTGGTGATCAGGATTACGAAGCAGACCTGCTCCGTTTGGATGCCGATCTCAGCGAACTGAGAACGTTTGTTCCCTCGCCGCTCGCTGCTCGCCTCAACGGTCGGTGATTCTCGCACCCTATTCCCAAGTTCGGGAAATTCGGCTCAGATGATCTCGCATCAGCAGCTTTTCCCGCTTCCTTCGACGTTGAAGTACGACTCGCCCGCCAACGATTGAGAAGGTTAGAGGCCGATTCCCACGCCTGCCGCATAATGAATCTGAAAAAAGAGTTTGTGCAGCCACAGCCTCTCGGGGTGTTGCAGCCACCGTTGCCAAATGCCCATTGCTTTTCCCTTCTGCGACAGCGTCCGTTAGAGGACATTTCGGATCGCTGTGGTGGTCGAGCAGCTGCAAATCCGATCACCCTGGACCAACAGTGCCATCCACAACAAAGCCGGCGAAAGGACTGTTGTGAGCAGACAATAGAAACAGTACGCGCCGAGCCGGGCCATATCGAAAACACCCAACACATTAGCCAGCGCCGCCAGCACCGCCAGCGTCCGGAGCGCATAGCGAGCCCAGAGCATTTGAGGTCCGAGAAAAGCCAGCAAGATGAGGAGGCCGTACATTGCCGCCGCGATAAAGCCATCGGGAATTCCGAACGGCCGCGCAAAAGGCGCATCCGCCACGGCTTCGCAACCGTGCCTCAGTAAAGGGCAGCTCATATGTTCGATCGCGCGGATCTGGTAGGCGCCCACGTACAACATCGCGAGGGCGCTCACGGTCGAGAGCCCAATCAGGCCGCTCTTTGCGCTCAGAAGCATGCAGGCTCCCTTGCGTGTAATCGTGCAACGATCAGACTGTAGCCCAACAAGCCTTGCTGAATCGCGGTCGCCGTTGCGCACGCGAGCTGTTTGGCCTGCCCAAAATCAGCGCCCGGCAAATCCAGCTTCTTCAGCTTGACCATCAGTTCGATTCCCAGCAGTCGGCCCTGAACATCGCGCGCCATTTCAGCTAACGCGTTATTGTGAGCCTCGATGGTTGTCACCTCGAAACCGGCTCCTTCCAGATAGCCGGCATATTCCCCGACAGGGCGAGCATCGGCGATGCAGGCGATCCAGGCGAGCAGTCCGTCCAGGTCCTGTGGCAAGGGTCCTGAGCGCGTCAGGTCGCTCATCCCGACCAGCC